>Ga0207975_100477_pt1 | contig 19908 bp, 14 predicted proteins | sample LakWasMe91_HOW11_2_FD_183913 | JGI IMG/M metagenome (GOLD analysis project Ga0207975, IMG submission 183913) | Freshwater sediment methanotrophic microbial communities from Lake Washington under simulated oxygen tension - Sediment Metagenome... | ecosystem: Environmental > Aquatic > Freshwater >...
GCCTCCAACGCCTTCACCGACAATGGCTCGTCGCTGCAAAAGGTCTCTGACCTGGACGTGACTACCTTCAAGAAGGCCACCGAAGCACTTAAGACCGTGGACTCCGCCCTGGCCTTTGTTAGCAGTGAGCGCGCCAAGCTCGGTGCCTTGCAGTCGCGCTTCGAAACGAGCATTGCGGCCCTGAACATTACTTCTGAGAACCTGTCGGCCTCGCGCTCACGCATTTTGGATGCGGACTTCGCTGCCGAAACGGCCAACCTGTCGCGGGCACAGATCCTGCAACAGGCCGGCACGGCGATGGTGGCCCAGGCCAACCAGATCCCGCAGGGCGTGCTGGCACTCCTGAAGGGCTAGCAGCGCGGCGACAGGCGTAGATACCGCACAATCGACCCCCTCGCAGGCCACCCCACCTTTTTCCGGCCCTGCGTGCCCACCCGCAGGCGCACCCCCGACCATGCCGCTCACCGTCGCCATCGTTCAGTCGAACTATATTCCCTGGAAGGGGTATTTCGACCTCATGCGGGCGGCGGACGTCTTCGTGCTTTATGACGACGTGCAATACACCAAGCGCGACTGGCGCAACCGCAACCGCATCAAGACCCCCCAGGGCGTGCAATGGCTGACCCTGCCCGTGCGGGTCAAGAGCCGCTATCTGCAGCAGATCCGCGAGGTGGAAATTGCAGAGCCGCTCTGGCATGCGCGGCACTGGGCCAGCTTGCATGCGAACTACCGCGCGGCGGCGCACTACGACACCGTGGGCCCGCCGCTCGCAGAGCTGTATGCCCGCTGCGCTGGCCTTACGCACTTGTCTCAGGTCAACGCCTTACTGCTGCGCGGCGTGGCCGACCTGCTGGGTGTGCATACTCCGTTGGTGGACTCATCCACCCTGGGCCGCTGCCCGGGCCGCACGGAAAATCTGGTGCACCTGTGCCAGGCACTGGGGGCGACCACGTATCTAACCGGCCCCGCTGCGCGAAGCTACCTGGACGAGCACCTTTTTAAAGAGGCCGGTATCGCGGTGCAAGAGTTTGACTACGCAGGCTACCCCCCGTATCCCCAGCTCCACGGCCCGTTCGATCACCACGTGAGCGCGGTGGATCTGCTGATGAACACTGGCGCCCAGGCAGTACGCTACCTGGATCGACCAGCGCCCGCAGCCCCATGAACAGTCCCATCGCCGCTACCCGCACTTATTACGAGGACAAGTTCCGCGCCCACGGCCCCGTTCCGAACGGCGTCGATTGGGGCCACGCGCGCGCCCAGGCATTGCGCTTTGAACAACTGTGCAAACTCCTGCCTCAGAGCCGCGCCCGTGCATCGCCCCCCTCGCTCAACGACTTGGGTTGCGGGTACGGGGCCCTGCTGGACCACCTGGGTGCTGCGGGTGAGCCGGTCGACTACCTGGGCATCGACCTGGTGCCGGACATGGTGGACGCGGCTCGGCAGCGCCACGGCGCGCAGGGCGCGTTCGCTGTGGGCAGCAGATGCCCCCGCGTGGCGGACTACGCGGTCGCCAGCGGTCTCTTCAACGTGCGCGGCCAGGTGCCCGAGGCGGCCTGGCAGGAGTTCATCCTCAGTGTGCTGGACGACCTGAACACGCACAGCCAGCTGGGCTTTGCCTTCAATGCGCTGACCCGGTATTCAGATCCCGACCGCATGCGGCCCGACCTTTATTACGCCGATCCGCTGTGGCTCTTTGACTGGTGCAAACGGAAATACGCCCGGAATGTCGCGCTTTTGCATGACTATGATCTTTACGATTTCACGATCATCGTGCGCAAGGATGCGGCTTTTTCCGGGCCCGCCGATTGAGAAGGAAACGCATGAAAGTCTGCGACATCGATCGCAACCTGATGTACTCGGTGCTGCAGCATGGTTTCCGCGCCCTGCAGGTACAGCCCCATGTGGTGGAGCTGGGCGTGTGCAAGGGAGACAACGCCCAGCAGCTGCTGCAGCGTCTGGACCCCGCGCAGCTGGTGCTGGTGGACAGCTGGAGCACGGCGTCGAACCGCGACTATTGTCCCTTCGACCCCCTGCCCTCCTGGATCGACCCGCCTGAGGCCTACGACTTTTATTTTGGTGGCCCCACCTGGGAGCAAGCTACCTGGGACCGGCTGCACGACGGATGCCAGCAGCGTTTTACCGCAGAACCCCGCGTGTCCGTCGTGCGCTCGCCCACGGCAGATGCCCTGCCCGCCGTACGCCAGCTCAACCAGGGTGCGCCCTATGACCTGATTTACGTCGATGCCAGCCACCAATATGAATATGTGCTGCGCGACCTGATGCTTTACCAGGAGCTGGTGGGCGCCAACGGCGCTTTCATGCTCAATGACTGCTGCTTCAGCGACGCCGGCCTGCGCCAGAACCTCGGCGTGCTGGAGGCGGTGGGAAACTTCCTCAAGCGCAGCGATTTCACGCCCGTGGCCATCACCAACACCGATTGGTCCGACGTCATCCTCGCGCGCAAAGGCAGCCTGCTGGAGCAGGCGCTGCACTGGAGCCTGGTGAATTCCGACGTCGCGTTTGTCGATATTCCCGCCCAGCTGCTGCCCGCCGCCCGTCTGGTGCGCGGCGACCAGCGCGCCCACCTGAGCTTTGTCTGAGCCTTCGCCCGCTATGCCCTCTCCCACCTCCACTGCCAGCCACGCGACCCACGAGTCGTCGGCGCTCACATATTCCAACAGCGATAGCCTGGCGGCACGCGAGCAACTCTTCGGCATGCTGCAAGACTACCGCGCCACGCCCGAGGAAAAAGAGCGCTCGCTCGGCCTTTTCCTGCGCGGATCGCTGCTGGCGCGCATCCTCGCCATCGATGGGATCTACCGGCAGATCGTGGACATTCCGGGCTGCATTCTGGACATAGGCACCTGGCGCGGGCAGACCGCCGTGCTGTGCGAGAACCTGCGCGCCATCCACGAGCCCCTGCACTTCACGCGGCGCATCGTGTGCTTCGACACCTTTGAGGGCTATGCCGGCTTCTCCGACTCCGACCGCGCCAGCACCACCCATACGGAGGGCACCTACGCCGTGGGCGGCGACTATGCCCAATACCTGACCGAGTTGCTGACGGTGCACGAGCGCTGCAATGCCATGGGGCAGAACCATGGCAAGCACCGCGTGATCGCTGGCGACTGCCGGCAGACCCTGCCGGACTTCTTTGCCCAGCATCCCAACGAGTTCGTGGCCCTGGCGTTCTTCGACGTGAACACGTACGACCCCACCCGCCAGGCCCTGGCACAGGTTTGGGACCGCCTGGTGCCCGGCGGCATCGTCGCCTTCTGGCAGCTGACGCGCGATGCCATCGTGGCCGAAGGGCGCGCGTACGCCGAGCAGTTCCTGCACGGGCGAGCCCACACGCTGCATCGCGCCGCCACCTACCCTGGCCTGTGCTACGCACGCAAGGCCTGAGCCACGCCCCATGCACACCGTCGTCCTCGGCAATGGCATCGTCGCGCTGAGCACCGCCTTCCGGCTGGTGCAGCGCTGGACCGCACAATCCACCGACACGCTGACCATCGTGGGCCGCTTCGCAAGGCCCGGCTCCGCCACGCTGGCCGCCGCGGCCATGTTCAATTCCTTTGCCGAAATCGAGGCCGGATCGCTGGACCACCCCCTGGACCTGTACCGCTTCGAACTCAGCCACCTCGCTACACAGATGTGGCCGGATTTCGAGCGCGCTCTGATCGCCGCTGCTGGCGCGGCCCTGCCAGCCGGCTGCCAGGGTTGCCAGGGCTTCAACTGCGGTGGATGCATCACCAGCGGCACCTATGTGGTCAACAACAACGCCGCCGACGACCTGGACGACGAGAACTTCGACGCCATCGTGCAGGCGCTGCGCGACTTCAACGAACCGCACTCGCTGGTGTCGCCGCGCGACATCCCCAACTACGCACCCGAACAGCGCCAGCGTGCCACCCGGGCGGTCTACATCCCTGGCGAAGGCTGGGCTAACCCCCGCCTCATGCTGGAGAAGCTCGACGCCATCCTGCGGCGCGATGCCCGGGTGCGCTTCCAGGACGCCAGCGTGGACCGGCTGGAGGCCAGCGCGTCGGGGGCGGCCATCGCGGCCGCCGTGCTGGCCGACGGTACGCGCGTGGAAGGCGACTGGTTCCTGCTGGCCACCGGCGCCAGTGCCACCGATGTGCTGGCGCGCAGCCAGCTGGGCCTGCCCGTGCAGCGCATCTTCTATGGCGTGGGGGTGTCGCTGGAACTGGACAGCCCCGAGCACCCGCACACGCACTGCATCCGAACGCCCAACCGGGGCCTGGCCTGCGGCGTGTACAGCGTGCCCTACTACACGGTCCCACCGGTTCCCCGCGGGTCGCGCATCCTCGTCGGCGCCAGCAACTTCACCTCGCCCACGCCCGTGCACCACGGTCGTGTCGGCAGCGTGGAAGCCCTGCTCAAAGCGAGCATGGAGCAGATCAACCGCAATTTCTATCGCGCTGGCCTGGTCCGCGTGAACGTGGGCTGGCGTCCCACCAGCCAGGACACCTACCCGCTACTGGGCCGCACATCACTGCCCAACCTGCTGGTCGCCACCGGCACCAAACGCGACGGATTTCATCTGGCGCCCGTTATTTCGCAGTACATGGCGGCACTGCTGCATGGCGAGGCCGTGGACGAGCGCTTCGCAAGCTTCGCGCCGGAACGCGCTCCCCTGCGCCTGCTCACGCGCGAGCAGGCGGTGGAGAAGGCCGTGCGGCACCAGTTGAGCGCCGCGTACCAGCATGGCTTTTCGCCCGCGAAAAGCCGCATGCCCGAGCAGGTGGCCCAGATGCTGCGCGACCAAGTAGAGAGGTTGCACGACGAGGTCGGTGCCATAGACTGGGGCATTCCCCCTGAAATGCTGGACATGTACCGCTACGGCCATGCCCGCGCCTGAACCGACATACCTCATGCAGCCACACGACCACGCGCCCATCCCCTTTGGCAAGCCCTTCATCGTCGGCAAGGAGCTGTTCTACATTGCCCAGGCCGTCATGAACGGCTCCATCGCGGGAGACGGCGCTTTCACCCGGCGCTGCCAGGAATGGCTGGAGGAACACCTGGGCTGCCACAAGGCCTTGCTGACCACTTCGTGCACCACGGCGCTGGAGATGGCGGCCATCCTGGCCGACATCGGCGCGGGCGACGAAGTGGTGATGCCTTCGTTCACGTTTGTGTCCACCGCCAATGCCTTTGTGCTGCGTGGCGGGGTGCCGATCTTCGTGGACATCCGGCGCGACACGCTGAATATCGACGAGACACTGATCGAGCAGGCCATCACACCGCGCACCAGGGCCATCGTGGCGGTGCACTACGCGGGCGTTCCGTGCGCCATGGCGGTGATCAGGGCCATCTGCCAGCGGCACGGCCTGCTGCTCATCGAGGATGCCGCCCAGGCGATCCTCGCCCACGACGAAGGCACGGCGCTGGGCACCATTGGCGACCTGGGCTGCCTGAGTTTCCACGAAACCAAGAACGTGATCAGCGGCGAGGGCGGCGCGCTGCTCGTCAACAACCCTGCGTTGGCCGAGCGCGCCGAAGTCATCTGGCAAAAGGGCACGAACCGCAAAGCGTTCTACCGCGGCGAGGTGGACAAGTACTCCTGGGTGGACGTGGGCTCGTCCTTCCTGCCCAACGAGCTGACTGCGGCCTTCCTGTATGCCCAGCTGGAACACGCCAAGCGCATCAACGCCCACCGGCGCGCGTTGTACGAAAAATATGTGCAGCTGCTGCGCCCGCTCGAAGAAGAGCACCTCGCCATGCTGCCCGCGGCCACATCCCAGCGGGCCAACGGACACATCTTCTACATGCTGTGCCGCTCTGCCGAAGAACGCGCCGCCCTCATGGCGCATCTGCGCGCGCAGCAGATCCATGCGGTCTTCCACTATGTGCCATTGCACGACGCGCCCGCAGGCCGCCGCTTCGGCCGCGCGCACGGCGAACTGCCCGTCACGGTGGACATCTCCGCACGGCTGCTGCGCCTGCCCATGTATTCGAGCATGGGCAATGAGGATGTGAGGGTGGTGGCAACGGCCGTGAAGCAGTTCTATGGCCTCCACAAGTAACGCGACCGACCTCCTCCCCGGCTCCACACCGGCCGACGGGGCCCAAGCCCACCTTCTGGCAACACGGGTTGCCGCGAACCACGACGCCTTTGCCGCGGCCCTGGACCAGGTGCGCCAGCGCATCGCCGAGGGCGACCTTGAGGCCGCTTTGCAAGCTGCCAGCGACTGCGCCCACGGCGCCTGGATGCGGCACAGCGGCCTGTTCGCCTCGCCCGCCCTGGAATCGCTGCTGGCGCAGGTCGGGCAGGCGTTGCCGGCGGCCGAACACGCACCGCCGCCAGGGGCAACCACCACGCCACGCCGCGTGTTGACCGTGCTCACCAGCGTGCACGCCGTGGGCGGCCACAGCCGCATTGCCTGGCGCTGGGTTGGCATCGACACGGGTTCGCAGCACACGTTGGTGCTCACGCAGCAGGAAGGCCGCCCGCTGCCCGAACAGCTGCAGGCGCTGGCGCAGGCCGGCCGGGTGCACATCGTGCAACTCGACGCCCCCTCCTGGCTGGGGCGTGCCGTGGCGCTGCGGGATCTGGTGGCCCAGGCAGACCAGGTGGTGCTGCTAACCCACCCGCACGACGTGCTGCCCTGCACCGCTGTGCCCGCCGTGCGCAACGCACCACCGGTGCTGGCCATGGACCATGCCTCGCACGTGTTCTGGCTGGGCGTGGGCATTTCCACACTGGCCATCAACACGGCCACCATGGTGCTGGAGCACCGCCGGGGCATTGCGCGCGCGCACATCGGCTGGGCCTTGCTGCCCATGGACTTCTCGCGGCTCGAACACCCCTCAGGGCTCGACGTTCGCGCGGCCTTTGGCATTCCGGCCGAGGCGCCGCTGCTGCTGTCGGCGGGCTCCCCGTTCAAATACTGGCCCATTGAGGGCACCGATCTGGCGGCACTGCTCACGCCCGTGCTGGAACAACACCCCGACGCCCATCTGCTGGTGGTGGGGGTGGCCGAAGCACCCTTCTGGCAGTCCTTCCTGCAACACTTTGCCGGGCGCGTGCACCTGTCGGGCTACTTGCCGGAGCCCGACCTGGCCGCTTGCTACCACGCCTGCGACGTGTATGTGGACTCGGTACCGCTGTCTTCGCCCACCACCGTGTTGGAGGCCGCTGCGCTGGGCAAGCCTATCGTCCGCTATGCACCCGCCGATTGGCGCGGCACGGGCTTCTCGCTGGAGTTCGACTGCATTCCGGCGGATTTCTACCTCTGGTCCACACCCGAGGCCTACGCGGCGGACATCCACCGCCTGCTGTGCGATGCCAACCTGCGCGAGTGGCGCGGCAGCTTCGGCCGGGCGGCGGTTCGTCTGTACTACGCCGACGACACCTTCCGCCACAGCATCGAAGTGCTGTACGCCAAGGCGGCCACTTTGCCCCGCATCGTCCCCGACGCGCAGGCTACCGCGGCACGCTGCGAGCGCATCGACACCCTGCTGGTCCAGCTGGCCGACAACATGGCGGCACAGCAGGCGCTGGAGGCAGCCCGCCCGCGGCCCAGCCAGCGCCCCCGCGTACTGGCCTTCCACCTGCCGCAGTTCCACGCGATCCCCGAAAACGACGCATGGTGGGGCGCCGGCTTCACCGAGTGGGACAACGTGCGCGCCGGGCAGCCGCTCTTCGAAGGCCACGCCCAGCCGTTCGTGCCCACGGAACTCGGCTACTACGACCTGTCCTCGGTCGAGGTGCTGGCGGCCCAGGCGCGCCTGGCGCGCGAGCACGGCCTGCATGGGTTCTGTTTCCACTACTACTGGTTCGACGGCCGCCGCCTGCTGGAGAAGCCGGTGGACCAGCTGCTGGCCCACCCCGAGATCGACCTCCCCTTCTGCCTGTGCTGGGCCAACGAGAACTGGACGCGCCGCTGGGACGGCGGGGAGCACGACGTTCTCATGCAGCAGTCCTACGCCCCCGGCCTGCACGGGCGCTTCGCCGGCGATTTGGCGCGCTACTTCGCCGATCCGCGCTACGTGCGCATCGACGGCCGGCCGGTGCTGCTGGTCTACCGCACGGACGTGATTCCCGATCTGGCCGAAACCACCGCCGCCTGGCGCGACGCCTGGCGCGAGCTGGGCGTGGGCGAGGTGTACCTGGTGGCGGTGGAGAGCTTTGTGCCCATCGACCCCACGGAGCACGGTTTTGACGCAGCCGCGGAGTTTCCACCGCACCAGGTCCATGCCGCCACCCTGCCGCCCGACAGCCCGCCCAATCTGCTGGCCGACCCGGATGCCCGCGTGGGCGACTACGGCAAACTGGCCCACACCTGGCTGACGCGGCCGCGCCCGCACTACAAGCGCTTCCATGGCCTGCTGCCGGGCTGGGACAACAGCGCCCGCCGCCGGCGCGGCGGTGCCACCCTGTTTGTGGGGGCAAATCCAGACGCTTATGAAGACTGGCTGGGCCAGGCCGTAGGCCGCACGCTGGACGAGTTTGAGGGCGATGAGCGCCTGGTCTTCGTGAACGCCTGGAACGAGTGGGGCGAGGGCTGCACCCTGGAGCCCGACGCCCGCTGGGGCCGCGCCTACCTGGAGGCGACCCGCCGCGTGCTGCAGCGGCCAGAAGACGAACTGCGCGCGCTGGCAGGGGAAAGCGCACCGCCTTCGGAATACGTGCGCTGGCTGGAAGACGTCTCTGCGGCATCGGATGATGCGCTGCTGCCCGCCCTAAGGGCTGCGGGCGTCGGCGTGGTGCTGGCTGTGGCGGTGAGCGACAGTGCCGATGGCCCGGCCGGCATGGCCACCACCCGCGCGTCGCTGGCCGCACAACTGCGGCCGGCCAACCGGATTGCGGCCATAACCCCAGGCGAACCGCTTACTGCACTCCTAGATGGGCTGGGGGGAAGCGGCTGGACGCTGTGCCTGTGCGCTGGCGACACACTGGCGCACGATGCATTGGCCCAGCTCGCCCGCGCGCTGGCGGCAGCGCCAGACACCGCGCTCATTGCCTACCTGGACCACGATGAGCGCGATGCAGGCGGCCACCTGGGCGCACCCTGCCTGAAGCCCGCCTTCAACCAGGACCTGCTGCTCTCCTGCGCCTACATGGGCCGGGCGCTGGCGGTACGCACGGGCTGGCTGGCAGAACATCTGGCGCAGGCGCGAGGCGCAACCCGCTTCGGCTTGGCCTTTGCCTATGGACTGGCGCTGGCTGCGTTGCGGGAACGGGGCGCCGCCGCCTTCCTCCCCGTGCCTGTGCCGGCCCTGCACCTCACGACCGCCGAGCCCGCGGTCTTCGCCACCGACAGCGCCACGTGGCAGGCCATGGCCCAGCAACTGGCCGAACATGCCGCGCAGGCAGAGCCCGGCAGCCAGGTGCTCGAAGGCCCGCTGCCCGGCAGTTTCCACCTGCTGCCGCCGCTGCCCCGCACGCCGCTGGTGAGCATCATCATCCCCACGCGGGACCAGCTGCCCTTTCTCAGCCGCTGCATCGAGTCGCTGCTGGCCAAAACAGCCTACCCCGCGTTTGAGCTGCTGGTGGTGGACAACGACAGCCAGACGGCCGAAGCGCGCGATTTTCTGGCGGGGCTCGAAGGCGTGATGCCCGACCGCATCCGTGTGCTGCGCCCCCCCGGTCCGTTCAACTTCTCGCGCATGAACAACCTGGCGGCGCGCGAGGCGCGGGGCGAATACCTGCTGCTGCTCAACAACGACACGGCCGCGCTCCAGGCCGACTGGCTCACGCACTTGGTGCGCCAGGGGCTGCGGCCAGGCGTGGGCGCCGTGGGCGCGCGGCTGCTGTTCCCGGATGGGCGCGTGCAGCACGCTGGGGTGGTGCTGGGCCTGTGCGGCCCGGCGGACCACCCCCTGTTGGGGCTGCCCGGGGAGCAGCCGGGCTACCAGGGGCGCGCCCAGCTCACGCAGGACTTCTCGGCCGTCACTGCAGCCTGCCTGCTGGTGTCCCGGGCCGTGTACGACGAAGTGGGCGGGCTGGACGAGGCGCAGTTCGGCGTGAGCTACAACGACGTGGACTTCTGCCTGCGCATTGGCACCACGGGCCGGCGCATTGTCTGGACGCCCCTGGCCACCCTGCTGCACGAGGGTAGCGCCAGCCAGCGCGCCGCCGTGGAGGGCAAGACCCAGGAGCAAAAGCAGGAGCGCTTTTCTGCCGAGCAGGCGGCCTTCTATGCCCGCTGGCCCGCATGGGTGGCACACGACCCGCACTACAGCCCCCACCTTTCGCTGTCGGAGCGCAATTACGAGATCGAAACCCGCACCGTGCTGCGGCCCGACCCGTTGCAGGGCCTGACGCCGCACCACATTGCTGTCTTCGCGGCCGATGCCACCGGGTGCGGCCAGTACCGCATCCTGCAGCCCTTGGCCGCCATGCGCGATGCCGGGCTGTGCACCGGCGCGCCCTCGCCCGAGTTGCTGCCCACCCACCTGCTGCTGCGCACTGGAGCGGATACGCTGGTCTTCCAGCGTCCCTACACCGAAGCCGGCCTGGCCGCCCTTGCAGCCGCCCGTGCCGTACCCGGGGTGCGCACCATCTACGAAGTGGACGACCACATGGCCCAGGTGCCCGTGAAGAGCATCCACCACCAGGACATGCCCAAGGACCTGCGCGGGCGCATTCTCAAGGGCATCGGTCTGTGCGACCGGCTTGTGGTGTCCACCGAGCCGCTGGCACAGGCGCTCGGCCCCCACGCCGCAGAGGTGCGCGTGGCCCCCAACCGGCTGCCCCCGCGCATGTGGGGCAGCGCGCCGCCCGTGCGCCCGCCCGTGGACGGCGCCCTGCCCCGCAAGCCGCGCGTTGGCTGGGCCGGGGGGGCGGGGCACCTGGGGGACCTGGAGATGGTTGCTGACGTGGTGCGCGAACTGGCCGACGAAGTGGAGTGGGTGTTCTTTGGCATGTGCCCTCCCGCGCTGCGCCCCTACGTGAGTACCTACTACGTGGGCGTGCCAACGCTGGAGTACTCACACCAGCTCATGGCGGTGACCCAAGGCTGGGACCTGGCGATTGCCCCCCTGGAGGCCAACGCCTTCAACGAGTGCAAATCCAACCTTCGGCTGCTCGAATACGGCTGGTGCGGCGTGCCCGTGGTCTGCTCCGACGTCCTGCCCTACCAGGGCGACGACTTGCCGGTGCGGCGTGTACGAAACCGGTTCAAGGACTGGGTCACCGCCCTCCGCGAGCGGCTGGCCGATCTGCCCGCCGCCCGACAGGAAGGCGCGGCGTTGCAGCAACAGGTGGCCGCGCACTGGATGCTGCGCGGGGTCCCTCTCAAGGACTGGTATCGCGCCTGGACGGATTGAAATGCCCTTTACGAATTGAATTACCCCTCCGCCAAGGCATTTCATTAACCCACAGCTATCAATAGAGGAGCATTTTCAGAGATACCCCTAGCGGAGCCGGCTGCCTGCGCCGCCAACGCCCGCCGGACGGACCGGAAAAAACGGTAGTCGGCCGCCAAATGGCGGCATCAGCGCCAGAGGGGCTGGAGTACATTAAAGTTAAAGTCATTGTTGGACATAGTCTGCGGACCGTACCGGTCACTCAGGCTGAACCTTCCTTTTCAAACATGTTTGTCATCATCGGTTACGTCGTCTGCCTCGGCTGCATCTTCGGTGTGTACATCATGCACGGAGGCAATATCAGCGTGATTCTCAAGGCACTGCCGTTTGAGATCATCACCATTTTGGGCGGCGCACTGGGCGCGTTTGTGGTGAACAACCAGCCCAAGGTGATCAAGGCCACCTTGGCCGCACTGCCGATGGCGCTCAAGGGTTCCAAATACACGAAAGAGCGCTACATGGAGCTGATGGCGATGCTCTATGACATCCTGCAGAAGGCCCGCAAAGAGGGGCTGATGGCCATTGAGAAGGATGTGGAAGCGCCCCACGAATCCGAGATCTTCAAGAAATACCCCACGGTGGGCAGCGACCACCATGTGATCGAATTCACCACCGATTACCTGCGGATGATGGTGTCGGGCAACCTCAATTCCCACGAGATCGAGGCGCTGATGGACAGCGAAATCGATACCCACCACCAGGAGGCCCATGCTCCCGTGGCAGCGCTGGCCCGGTTGGCAGGCGCCCTGCCCGCCTTCGGGATCGTGGCCGCCGTGCTGGGCGTGGTGAACACCATGGGCTCAGTGGGGCAGCCGCCCTCTGTACTGGGTGGGATGATCGGCTCGGCGCTGGTGGGGACGTTCCTGGGCATTTTGCTGGCCTACGGCGTGGTCGAGCCCCTGGGTGGACTCGTCGAGCAAAAGACCGAGGACGCCGCCAAGGAACTGCAGTGCATCAAGTCCACCCTGCTCGCCAGCATGCAGGGCTACAACCCGGCCACCGCCATTGAGTTTGGCCGCAAGGTGCTGTTCTCCAATGTACGCCCCAGCTTCTCGGAGCTGGAAGGACACGTGAAGGGCAAGAAGTAGCAGCTGCCGCGAATGCAGTAGCCGCGCCGTAACGCCCCACCACCACCATGGCAGAAAAGAAGCTCCAGCCCATCATCATCAAGCGCGTCAAGAAAGGCGGCCACGCGGTGCATGGTGGCGCCTGGAAGATCGCTTATGCCGACTTCGTGACGGCGATGATGGCGTTCTTCTTGCTGATGTGGCTTTTGGGCTCCACGGCCAAAGGTGAGCTGCAGGGCATTGCGGCATATTTCGCTTCGCCGCTCAAAGTGGCGATGACCGGAGGCGACGGTGCAGGCAACAGCTCCAGCGTCATCCCCGGTGGCGGCAACGATCTGGCCAAGGTGCATGGCCAGGTGCGCCGCTCCGATGTGGAAGAAGCCAAGCAGCGCCGCATGAGCATCGATGCCGCACGGGCCGAACGCGCCAAGCAGGACCAGGAACGCATCAAGGCCCTGGAGGCCAAGATCGATGCGCTGATCACCGAGAACCCGCGCCTGAATGAGTACAAGTCGCAGATCCGCATCGACATCACGCCCGACGGGCTGCAGATCCAGATCATCGACGACCAGAACCGCCCCATGTTCGACAGCGGTAGCGCGTTGGTAAAACCCTACATGCGCGACATCCTGCGCGAAATTGGCGCAGCCCTCGGTGGCGTCGAAAACCGCATCAGCCTTGCAGGCCACACCGACGCCGTACCTTATGGCAACAGCGAAAAGGGTTACAGCAACTGGGAGCTATCGGCAGATCGCGCCAACGCCTCGCGGCGGGAACTGGTCTCTGCTGGCATGCCAGACGCTAAACTGGGCCGCGTGGTGGGCTTGGCCGCCAGTGATCTGCTGGACCCCAAGAACCCACGCTCCCCCTCCAACCGGCGCATCACCATCACGGTGTTGACCCGGGAGGCCGAAGAACGGCTCATGGGCAAAGGGATTCCTGAAATCACGTCCACAGAACTGTTGACGGAAAAGCGGGAAAATCCCCCCCCAAGCAGGTAACAGTTACGACTTGTCACCAAACCTGCCACCCATGACAATGCTTACAGTAAATCTCGACTGAAAGGGTCCCAAGTGACCACAGCCCTTCGTTTTTTGATCGTTGACGACTTCTCCACCATGCGACGCATCGTTCGCAACCTGCTCAAGGAGAGCGGGTTTGCAGACGCCGACGAGGCCGAGGATGGTGTCGCCGCACTCAACAAGCTGCGCAACAGCAAGTTTGACTTTGTGGTGACCGACATCAACATGCCCAACATGAACGGCTTCCAGCTGCTGGCCGAGATCAAGAAGGACGACAAGCTCAAACACCTGCCCGTCCTGATGGTGACCGCCGAAGCCCGCAAGGAAGACATCGTTGCCGCCGCCCAGGGAGGCGCTGCGGGTTACATCGTCAAACCCTTCACCAAGGCAACTCTGGAAGAGAAAGTGACCTTGATTCTGAAGAAGATGGGGTTATGACGCCATGGACGACACACCGGACAACAGCCAGCCTGCCGATGTTCATCACAAGATTGGCCTGCTGACACGTCAGCTTCACGATTCGCTCAACGAGCTGGGTTATGCCGACAAGCTGCGCGGCTCCATGGGCGAGCTGCCCGACGCGCAGAGCCGACTTTCCTATATCGCCCGCCTGACGGGAGAAGCGGCAGAGAAGGTGCTCAACCGCGTCGAACAGGCCAAGGCCCAGCACGACTACATTGCGGCGGAAACGCGCCGGGTTGTCAACTCGCTGGTGGCGGACCCGGTGGCGGCCGTGGCCAAGGGCGAGATCTTCAACTTTCTGACCGACGTGGAGCGCGTGACCAAGGAGGCCGACACGCACCTCACCGAAATCATGATGGCGCAGGATTTTCACGACCTCACCGGCCAGGTGATTGCACGCGTGGTGAACCTGGCAGCCACCATTGAAGAGCAGCTGGTGCAACTGCTCATCCAGACGGCTCCGCCCAGCGCCCAGGTGCCCGCCGAGCCCGTCCGCGCAGCGCATCTTCAGGGCCCGGTGGTGGACCCGGAGAACACCCCCGACGTGGTCACCGACCAGTCCCAGGTGGACGACCTGCTGGCCAGTCTGGGCTTCTGACGCTCCGCTTCCAGTCCGGCAGCCCTACAGCGCTAGTGCAATATGGCCTGATTGCTATCATTTTGAAAAGAATGACAGCAATCCACAGCGTGGGTCAGACACAGAGCCGCCACTAGACACACCCCAGGCACCACCGAAAAGAGGGGGCCGCAGCCCCCTTATCAGCCTTTAGATTTCCAGGTCGCTCACGACAATGGCATGACACCAGCCGTCATGCCACCATGGAATCCAGCCAAGAAAAAAGCCTCCCCGCGTCAGAACGCAAGCTGCAAAAGGCGCGCGAAGACGGCCAAGGGGCACGCTCGCGCGACTTGTCGCACCTGGCCATCCTGGGCGCGGGCGCCGCATGCACGCTGCTGCTGGCCCCACAGCTGATGGACCGCATGCAGTGGGCCATGAGCCAGCAGCTGGCGTTCAATGCGGCCACGGTGATGGCGCCAGGCACCATGCTCTCGCGGCTGCAGGACATGGTCATCGTGGGCTTGGTGGCCAGCACGGTGTTTGCCACCCTCACCAGCGCTGCGGGGCTGATCAGCGCCATCGGGGCGGGCGGCTGGATTCTCAGTGCCAAGCCCATCACACCGCAGTTCAACCGACTCAACCCGATCTCCGGACTGGCCAACCTGTTTTCCAAGCAGCAGATGGCCAACGTGGCCAAGATGGTGCTGATGACCGCCATCCTGACCTACGTGGCCTGGAAGTTCCTGGGCAACAGCCTCGAAACGGTCGCCATGCTGGTGCTGCAACCCTCGCCGCTGGCCATTCGCCAGATTGCAGACTGGCTGACCTCGGGCATGAGCCTGTTGCTGCTGGTCGTGTTTCTGGCTGCCTTGGTGGATGTGCCTTTGCAGGCGTTCTTCTTCAAGGAACGACTGAAGATGTCGCACGAGGAAGTCAAGCAGGAGCACAAGGAGTCTGACGGCAACCCCCACACCAAGGGCCGCATCCGCCAGAAGCAGCGCGAGATCGCCGACCGGGCTAGCGTAGGCGCCGTCCCCAAGGCCGACTTTGTGGTGATGAACCCCACTCACTACGCCGTGGCCCTCAAATACGACGAGAAGACCATGAGTGCGCCCCAGGTCATCTCGCGCGGCACCGACCTCATCGCCATGAAGATCCGCGACGTGGCCAAGGAGCACAACGTGCCCGTGCTGCAGTCGCCCATGCTGGCCCGTGCGCTGTATGCCCATGCCGAGCTGGACCAGGCCATCCCCGCGACGCTCTACACCGCCGTGGCCCAGGTGCTGGCCTATGTGTACCGCCTCAAGGCAGCCCTGCGTGGCGAAGGCCGCATGCCCGACAGCCTGGTGGAGCCTTTCGTGCCGCCTGAACTCGATCCGCTGAACCGCACCACGGTGCAAGGTGCTGCCGTATGAACACCTCCGTAAAGTCTTTGCAGCAATGGGCGGGCACCAATGCCAGCGCCCTGCAGGGCCTGTCGGCACCGCTGCTGGTGGTGGCGATTCTGGCGCTGATGGTGCTACCCATCCCGCCGTGGCTGCTGGATGCATTTTTCACGCTCAACATCGCCGTCGCGCTGATGGTGATGATGGTGGCGGCGTACATGCTGCGTCCGCTGGACTTCGCGGCATTCCCTTCGGTGCTGCTGCTGACCACACTGATGCGCCTGTCGCTGAACGTGGCCTCTACGCGCGTGGTGCTGCTCGAAGGCCACCAGGGCCCTGGCGCAGCGGGTGCAGTGATCGAGGCCTTCGGCCACTTCCTGATCGGCGGCAACTTCGCCGTCGGCCTGATCGTTTTTGCGATCCTCGTGGTGATCAACTTCGTGGTGATCACCAAGGGCGCCGAGCGCATTGCCGAAGTGTCGGCGCGCTTCACCCTGGACGCCATGCCCGGCAAGCAGATGGCGGTGGATGCCGACCTGAATGCCGGCCTGATCGACGAAAAAGAAGCCAAGCGTCGCCGTGCCGAAGTGGCGGAAGAAGCCAACTTCTTCGGCTCCATGGACGGCGCGTCCAAGTTCGTGCGCGGCGACGCCGTAGCGGGCATCCTGATCCTGCTCATCAACATCATTGGCGGCTTCGCCATTGGTGTGTTGCAACACGACCTGTCGGCCAAGCAGGCCGCAGACAGCTACATCCTGCTGGCCATTGGCGATGCGCTGGTGGCACAGATTCCCGGCCTGCTGATTTCGGTGGCAGCCGCCATGGTGATCTCGCGCGTGGGCAAGGACCACGACATGGGCCGCCAGATCGTTCAGCAGCTGTTCATGTCGCCCCGTGTGCTGGGCGTGACGGCGGGCATCCTGATCCTGCTGGGTTTGATCCCCGGCATGCCACATGTGGTGTTCCTGACCATGGGCAGCCTGCTGGGCTACGGCGCCTGGGTGATGTATGAGCGCCAGAAGGTTCCCCCGGTGGTCGAAGCCCCACCGCCACCCGCCACCGATGGCGAAGCCACCTGGGACGACTTGCAGCCCGTGGACCTGCTGGGCCTGGAACTGGGCTACCGCCTCATCAGCCTGGTGGACAAGAGCCGCCAGGGCGACCTGCTCACCCGCATCAAGGGCGTGCGCCGCAAGTTTGCACAGGAAGTCGGCTTCCTGCCCCCTGCCGTGCACGTACGTGACAACCTCGAACTCAAGCCCAGCGGCTACCGCATCACGCTGCGCGGCGTGGTGGTGGGCGAGGGCGAAGCCTTCCCTGGCATGTTCCTGGCCATCAACCCCGGCGGCATCACCACGCCGCTGATCGGCACGGCCACCACCGACCCTGCCTTTGGCCTGCCAGCACACTGGATCGACGATCGGCAAAAGGAAGCCGCACAAATGGCCGGTTTTACCGTCGTTGATTCCGAAACCGTGATGGCCACCCATTTGTCACACTTGATGCAAGTGCAAGCCGCCAAGCTCCTCAGTCGCACGGAAACGCAGCAACTGGTGGAACACGTGGCCAAGCTGGCCCCCAAGCTCATCGAAGAAGTGGTTCCGAAAATGGTCTCCATCGCAACGTTCCAGAAAGTCCTCCAGCTGCTGCTGGAAGAGTCTGTGCACATCCGCGATATCCGCACCATCATCGAAACGCTGGCCGAGCATGCTGGTGGCGTCTCGGACCCCGTCGAGCTGGCCCGCCGCGTGCGCATTGCGCTCTCGCCCGCCATCGTCCAGCAGATCTACGGCCCCACCCGCGAGCTCAACGTCATTGCCATCGAGCCCGGCCTGGAGCGCCTGCTGGTGCAAGCCCTGGGCAACACGGCAGGCCCCGCACTCGACCCCGGCGTGGCCGACATCCTCACACAAAAGGCCGCCGAAGTGGCCCTCAAGCAGGAAGAGATGGGCCTGCCCGCCTGCCTGCTGGTTCCCGACCAGATCCGCAATGCCATCTCCCGCCTGGTGCGCCGCGTAGCGCCCCGCCTGCAGGTGCTGGCACACAGTGAAATTCCAGAGACCCACACCATCCGTATTGGGCCGATCCTTAAAGGTGCATCAGCATGAACATCAAACGCTTTACCGCCCCCACCTCCCGGGAGGCTCTGGCCAAGGCGCGCATGGCCTTTGGCGACGGCACGCTGATTCTGTCCAACCGCCCCACGGCCAACGGCGTGGAAGTGGTGGCCACGGCCGAGGACACGCTGTCGGCTCTGGACGGTGGTGCGCCCACCGCTTCGTCCAATCCGCCCCTGCTGGCGCCCAGCACTGCGCGCAGCACCCCACAGCGCGCCAGCCAATCGGCAGCAGCGTCGGGCCTGGGCCGCAACCCGGTCGAGGAAGACACCGAACAGCTGGCCATGAGCACGCTGTCGTTCCAAGACTATGTGCGCGAGCGCATGCTGCGCCGCCGCCACGAGGCACTGAATGGCCCCTCGGAACCCCAGACACTGTCTGAACGCAGCCGCGACCAGGAACCGGAACGTGAACGCATGCCCGCGCCCTCGGTGGCGCGCCACAACCCGCTGCGCACCATCCCGATGGACATGCCGCCCGAGCCACCGCGCCGTCGACAGGAAGCTCCCAGCGCCCACCTGATCCAGTCGAACAACCAGCAGAGCGTGATGAACGAGCTTCACGCGATGAAAGAGCTGATCGAAGACCGCTTCAACACGCTGGCCTGGCTGGGGCAGGCGCGCCAGAACCCGATCCAGTCCAACCTGATGCTGAAGATGATCCGTGCTGGATACTCCCCATCGCTGGCCCGCGCCGTGCTCGAACGCATGCCCGAAGACCTGTCGGCGGGCGAATCGGTGCGCTGGCTGATGGAGGTGCTGGAACGCAACCTCAAGACCGACCAGACCGATCCCCCCCTTTATGAACAGGGCGGCATCTTCGCCATGGTGGGCTCTACGGGTGTGGGCAAGACCACCACCACCGCCAAGCTGGCTGCCATGTGCGCCCGCATCCACGGCCCCGGCAGTGTGGGGCTGATCACACTGGACACCTACCGTGTGGGCGCGCACGAACAACTGCGCACTTACGGGCGCATGCTGGGCATCGTGGCCCACCTGGCGCACGACCGTGCCGCGCTGCAAGACCTGCTGGGCCTGCTCAGCGGCAAGAAAATGGTGTTGATCGACACCACCGGCGTGGCCCCGAGGGACCCCCGCAAGCGCGACATGCTGGATGTGCTGGACCTGCCCCATGTGAACCGCCTGCTCGTGCTCAACGCCGGCTGCCATGGCGACACGCTGGATGACGTGCTGACCGCCTTCAAAACCGACGGCTCGCAACAGGCCATCCTGTCCAAGGTGGACGAGGCCGTGAAGCTGGGCCCCGCTATCGACGCACTGATCCGCCACCAGATGGTGCTGCGCGGCGTGACCAACGGCCAGCGCGTGCCCGAGGACTGGGAGCGTGCCAACGCCCACCAGCTCATCAGCGCCTCCATGCGGTCGCCGGCGAAGTCGGCTTTCGACCCCAAGGCCACGGACCTGAACTTCTTCTTCTCGCACTCTCCTGACACCGTGACGGAGGGGGGGCTGGTCGATGCTTGATCTGGGTTTTCACCAGGCGGCCAGCCTGCACAGCCTCACCCCGCAGGCAGAGCTGCGGCTGCTGGCAGTCGCCAGCCAGGGCAACACGGCGAGCGGCCTGGAAACGCTATGGCAGATCTGCGCCAGCCTGCAGCGGCTGGGCTATCCGGTGGTGGTGCTCGACGGCACGGCGCAGGAGTCCGACGACAGCCCCGGGCTGCTGCACCTGCTGCAACATGCCACGTGGAATGACGGCGCCAGCCTGAACCTGGGCGCCACCGCATCCTCGCTCGCCGTGATTCCAGCGGCCAAGGGGCTGCAGCACCTGAGCCGCAAGGCCAGCGACAGCACACGCTCGCCCATGGAAAGCTTGCTGCCCTGCTTCAGGACTTACGGCCTCATGGTGATTCACGCACCAGCCTCCACCCTGGGGCCCCTGCTCACCCACACGGCCACGGTTCCGCTGGTGGTCATGGGCAGTGGCGCAGCGGGC
>Ga0207975_100484_pt1 | contig 19451 bp, 15 predicted proteins | sample LakWasMe91_HOW11_2_FD_183913 | JGI IMG/M metagenome (GOLD analysis project Ga0207975, IMG submission 183913) | Freshwater sediment methanotrophic microbial communities from Lake Washington under simulated oxygen tension - Sediment Metagenome... | ecosystem: Environmental > Aquatic > Freshwater >...
TTTTTATGATGTCATTCGTTATTTTGTATGATAACCTGTAATTACAGAACTGCATAAACCCCTACGAGGAGTTTTTTCATGACCACCAAGCAGGGAACCGGCACACAGCTCGTTCCGACCTATTGTTATAACTGCGTATCCGGTCCGGACCTGCTTACTGTCAAGGTCACCGATGGGGTCGCCACCGAGATCGGCCCCAATACCGCGGGCCGCGGCCTGCATCCGGCCGACGGCAAGCCCTGCGTCAAGGCGTACGGCCTGATCCAGAAGACCTACAACTCGCACCGCATCCTCACGCCGATGAAGCGTACTAACCCGAACAAGGGCAGGAACGAGGATCCCGGTTTCGTGCCGATCAGCTGGGAAGAGGCGCTCGGCGTGGTCGCGGACAAGCTCAACGATATCCGCGCGCGCGGGCTGATCGACGAACAGGGCCTGCCGCGCGTGGCGGCCACCTTCGGCCACGGCGGCACCCCGGCCAGCTACATGGGCGCGTTCCCGGCCTTCCTGGCCGCCTGGGGCATGATCGACTACAGCTTCGGCTCCGGCCAGGGCGTCAAGTGCGTGCACTCGGAACACCTGTACGGCGAGTACTGGCACCGCGCGTTCACCGTGTCGGCCGACACCCCGTACGCCAATTACATCGTCTCGTTCGGCGCCAACACCGAGATCACCGGCGGGCCATGCGCTGCCTCGCGCCACGCCAAGGCACGCGTGCGCGGCGCCAAGCGGGTGCAGATCGAACCGCACCTGTCGATCACCGCCGGCGCCTCGGCCGACTGGGTGCCGATCAAGCCCAAGACCGATCCCGCGTTCATGTTCGCGATGATCCACGTGATGCTGCACGAGAATGCGCGCGAGCGGCTCGACCTCGCGTTCCTGCGCGACATGAGCTCATCGCCCTACCTGGTCGGACCGCACGGCTACTTCCTGCGCGAGCCCGAAAGCGGCAAGCCGCTGCTGTGGGACAGCCGCACCAATACCGCGGTGGCGCACGACACGCCGGGCGCCGAGGCATTGCTCGAAGGGCGGGTACGGGTCGTCGCCGCGGTTGAAATCGGCGCCGACGACGAGCGCTGGGAGCATGCCGGCATCGAGGCCGACACGTCCTTCTCGATGCTGGTCGCGCACATGGGCCAATACAGTCCGGAATGGGCCTCGGCCATCTGCGACGTACCGGCCGCCAAGATCCGCGAGGTCGCCAACGAGTATCTCGACAACGCCTGCATCGGCCAGACCATGGAAGTGGACGGCGTGGCGCTGCCGTTCCGCCCGGTCGCGGTAACGCTCGGCAAGACCGTGAATAACGGCTGGGGCGCCTTCGAATGCTGCTGGTCGCGCACCATGCTCGCGGTACTGGTGGGCGCGCTGGAAGTGCCCGGCGGTACGCTCGGCACCACGGTAAGGATCAACAAGCCTCACGACGACCGCCACCAGAGCGTGACGGCCGGTCCCGACGGCTTCATGCTCAACAAGCTCAATCCGACCGAGAAAAGCTCCTGGCTGAAGAAGCCGACCGGGCGCAATGCGCACCGCACCCTGGTTCCCCTGGCCGGCAACAGCGGACCGTGGAGCCAGGCGCTGGGGCCGACGCACCTGGCGTGGATGTTCCAGAAAGAGACGCCGGCTGCCTTCCCCAAGGCCAGCAAGCCGGAGATCTGGTTCGCCTACCGCACCAACCCGGCCATTTCGTTCTGGGACATCAACGCCGTGACCGAAACGATCGCCTCGTTCCCGTTCACCGTCTGCTTCGCCTATACGCCCGACGAAACGAACCACCTGGCCGACATCCTGCTGCCCGAGGCGAGCGACCTGGAAAGCACGCAGCTGATCCGGCTTGGCAAGACCAAGTTCGTCGAGCAGTACTGGCAGCACCAGGGCTTCGTGCTGCGCCAGCCGGCCGTCAAGCCGCAGGGCGATGCGCGCGACTTCACCTGGATCGCGACCGAAATCGCGCGCCGCACCAACCTGCTCGAGCCGTTCAACCAAGCCATCAACAAGGGCGCGTGCGGGGTGCCGCTCAAGAGCGCCGAATTCGATTACTCGCTCGACGCCGGGCAGATGCATTCGGTCGACGCGGTCTGGGACGCAGTGTGCCGCGCCGCCAGCCATGAACTGAGCAACGGCGAGGAAGTGCACGATCTCGACTGGTTCAAGGCCAACGGCATCATGAGCCGGCCGTATCCGCACACCGGCTGGTACCTGTATCCGACCATGAAAAAGCAGAATCTGCGTTTCGAACTGCCGTACCAGGAACGCCTGATGCGCTCCGGGCGCGAACTGGGCAAGCGCCTGCATGAATCGGACGTGCGCTGGTGGGACGAGCAGCTCGAGGAATACCAGCCGCTGCCGGTCTGGCACGATTTCCCCGAGATCTGGGAGCGCGAGCTGGTGCGCCAGGGCCACAAGCCGGCCGATTTCCCGTTCTGGCTGATCGCGACCAAGAGCATGCAGTACCACGCGGGCGGCAACGTGGGCATCCAGCTCATGGACGAACTGTCGCAGAACGTGCGCGGCCACGGCGGCATCATGATCAACAGCGCCTCCGCAGCCAGCATGAAGATCGAAGACGGCGACATGATCGAGATTACTTCCGTGCTTGGCACCACCGAAGGCGCGGCCATCGTGGTGCAGGGGATTCGTCCCGACACGCTGGTAATCGTGGGCCAGTTCGGCCACTGGGCAACGCCGTATGCGAAAGACCTCAAGTCGCCGACCCTGAACGCGATTGCGCCGATGTCGATCGAGCTGACCGACGCCACCGGCTCCGGCGCCGACATCGTACGCGTGAGCGTCAAGCGGCTGGCGCAATGGGCGCGCGCCTGAGGGCGTTCCCATGCGCCGCGACGGCAAGCCAGCGCTGAATGCATCGCCGCCCGACACGGGCGGCATGCGCTGTGTTCCCTCGCACCGCTTTCCGGCAAACGGTGAAGCGGCGGTGACGGAACAGTGCTGGGTGGTCGAGGAACTCGCCTTGTTCCTTGACGTTGCCGAGGTCGGCCTGTACACCTTGATGTGCACGCGCACCGACGCCAGGGCTGCGGCCGGCTTCCTGCCCGGCGAGGGCGTGCTGGGTGACGCACCCGTGCCCGAGGCGCTGGCCTTGTGCGCCGGTTTCCTGCTCACCGAGAGCATGATCGACTCGCTCGACGACGTGGCCTCGATGGCGATTTGTCCCGAGTCGCCGGAGGTGGTACAGGTGCGGCTGGTCGATCCGGCTCGGGTGCGCACCAACCGGCGCGGCGGCTTCGTGGCAAGTTCCTGCGGTATCTGCGGCGGGGTCGACGAGGCCGGCAATATCCAGGGCGGGCTGGCACGGGTGGGCGATACGCTGCGCCTGGACGCCGCATGCTCGACGCCGCTGATGGAAGAGATGCAGCGCCTCCAGACCGTATTCAACACCACCGGCGGCACCCATGCCGCAGCCCTGTTTTCAAGCGACGCCAGGCTGATTGCCAGCGCCGAGGACCTGGGGCGGCACAATGCGCTCGACAAGGTGATCGGGCAATGCCTGTTGCGCGAGCGGGCGACGGCTGGCTGCGGCGCGATGCTGTCGGGCCGCGTCAGCCTGGAATTGATCATCAAGGCGGCGCGCGCCGGCATCGAGCTGGTGGCGGCGGTGTCGGCCCCGTCGTCGATGGCGATCGAGGCCGCCGACAAGCTCGGGATCACCCTGTGCGGCTTCGTGCGCCAGGGGCGGCTGACCGCATTTACCCATCCACACCGCTTGAATCGCGGTTAGCAGCGTAGTACGGTGCAGCGACGCAAAAAGGGGTCAGAGTCATTTTTCGCGCTACACCATCGCGCAAAAAACCCTGACCCCTTTTAATACAACCGCTCGTTTTACAGCCTAGCCCAGTAAACGATGCACCAGGCGGCGTGCCAGCACCGGCACCACGCGCCGGCGGTAGACGGCCGGTGCGAGCGTGGTTTCCATCGGTCCGACCTGCTTGCGCACCAGCTTGTCGATGCGCGCCAGCGCCTCTTCAACGGGAAGGGCGCACAGTTCGTCGAGCCCTTCGATCATCAACGGACGCGAGTCGGTGCCGGTGACGGCAATGCGCAGCTCGGCGAGCTTGCCGTCTTCGCAGCGCAAGGCCACAGCCACCCCGACCAGCGGGAAATCGATGGCGCCGCGGGTGCGGATTTTTTCATAGCCGGCGCGAACCCCGCTCGCCGCCGGTATGCGCACCGCCACCAGCAATTCGCCGGGTGTCAGCGTAAGCCAGGCCATGCCGTCGTCGGCAAACATGTCCGCCAGCGGCGCATGACGAACGCCGCCCGGCCCGGCGATCTCGGCGACTGCGCCGTGCACCATCAGCGCCGGCGCCAGGTCGCCGCTATAGGCGGCGTAGCAGCGGTCCGACTTGGGCGCCACGCGGCAGGTATCGCCGGCCAGCTTCATGCAGAAGTCGTTCGCGGTGCGCCATGGCTCGCTTTGGTTGTAATAGCGGCAGCGCGTATCGAGGCAAAGGTTGCCGCCGACCGTGCCGACCGCGCGGTGGGTGGGGCCGGCAATGGCCAGCGCCGCCGCGGCAACGGCCGGGTAATCGCGCAGCACGTTGGCGTCGGCCGCCAGCTGGGCGACCGTGGTGCCGGCGCCGATACGCACGCCCTTGCTGTCGAAGCTGATGCCGCGCATCTCTGCGACATCGCTCAGGTCGATTACCGTGTTTGCCTGCATCAGGCCGCGCCGCAGTGCCGGCAGCAGGTCGGTGCCGCCCGCGAGAAAGCGGATTTCTCCGCTGCCGGCCCGCGCTGCGACGGCTTCGGCGACCGATTGCGGACGCACCAGGCTGAAGTTGGGTAGCAGTTCCATCAGGCGATTTCCTTTTCTTTAGTGGTTGCCAACGGCTTGGCGCGTGCGGCGCCGCGCTTGTGCACGGAAATCGCCTCCAGCACCCGGTCCGCCGTCAGCGGCAGTTCGTTGATCTTGACGCCGGTCGCGTTCTGGACCGCGGCCGCAATCGCCGCCGGCATGCCGGCCAGCGGTCCTTCGCTGGCCTCCTTGGCGCCGAACGGGCCGTTCGGGTCGATGGTTTCGACGATGAACACTTCGATGTCGGGCGACTCGACAAAGGTCGGCACGCGGTACTCCAGCATGCTGGCCGCGGCGTGCTTGCCGTCCTTGCCGTACACCGTTTCTTCGCACAGGCCCTGGCCCATACCCATCCACACCGCGCCCTGCACCTGGCCTTCGACCGAAAGCGGGTTGATGGCGAAGCCGCAGTCGAGCGCGGTCCACACCTTTTCCACTTTTACCGTTCCCAGTTCCTGGTCGACGCTGACCTCGACCACCGATGCCGCATACGAAAAGCCCATGGTGGAGCCGACTGCACCGCCTTTTTGCTTACCGCCCTGGAACTCGACGGGGCAGGTGTAGGTACCCTTGACCATCAGCGTGCCGGTGTCGACCAGCGCTTCGGCCGCGACGTCGTTGAAGCCAACGCTGCGCTCGGGCTGCCCTGTCACGATGTAGGCTTCACCAAGGCATTCGACCAGTTCAGGCTCGACCTGCAGGCGGCGCGCTGCCGCTGCCATCAAGAGCTTTTTCAGGTTTTCGGCGGCGTCGATCGCGGCGTTGCCGACCATGAAGGTGACGCGCGACGAATACGAACCGTTGTCCTTGGGAGTGATGGCCGAATCGTTGGCGACGACGCGCACCCGGTTGTAATCGACGCCCAGCACTTCGACGATCGCCTGCGTGACGATGGTCGACGAGCCCTGTCCGATATCGGAGGCGCCGGTAAGGATGGTGATGCCGGCGTCGAAATCGAGTTTCAGGATGATGGTGGCATGCGGCTCGCCGGTCCAGTGCACCGGTTTGGCCGAGCCGCTAACGAAGTGCGAACAGGCCACGCCAAGCCCGCGTCCCGGAGGCAGCTTGCCGATCCGCTCGCGCCAGCCGCTGGCCTGTTCCACCTTGTCCAGGCACTCGCCCAGGCCGTAGGACATGATCTTGAGCCCGTTGATGGTATCGGTTGGCGCGACCAGCAGGTTACGGCGGCGCACCTCGACCGAATCGAGGCCGAGTTCGCGCGCCATCGATTCCATCAGCGCTTCAAACGCGAAGCGGGTGTTGACCGTGCCGTGGCCGCGCATTGCGCCACATGGCGGGGTGTTGCTGTAGACCCGGTAGCCGTCGTATTTGACGGCTGGAATATCGTACAGGCCGTTGAGCAGTGCGCCCGCGTACAGGATGGTGACGATGCCGTAGCCGCCGTAGGCCCCGCCGCGCATGGTCATTTCCATTTCGCAGGCGGTCACGCGGCCGTCGTTTTTCATGCCGAGCTTGACGCGGATCGTGCTCTCCGGACGGCCGCGGTGGGTCAGGAAGGTTTCCTCGCGCGTGAGCTTCATGCGCACGGTGCCGCCGGCGGCGCGCGCCAGCAAGGCGCACACCACCTCGAAATTGAGCGTCTCGACGCGCGCGCCGAAACCGCCGCCGACGAAGGGCTTGATGACGCGGATGCGCGAGGCGTCAAGGCGCATGCAGGCAGCGAGCGTCAGGTGCACGTAGTACGGCACCTGGGTGACCGAATGCAGGGTGAGCTGGTCGCGCTGCACGTCATAGGCGGCCATCGCCGCATGCGGCTCCATTTGTGCGTGCGCAATTTCCGCGCACTGGAAGGAATCTTCGCGTACCAGGTCGGCCTCGGCGAAGCCGGCGGCGGTGTCGCCGAATTCGTTGTGCACCTGGCGCTCGAGGTTGCCTTTTTTATTCTCGTGCAGCAGGACCGCGTCGGGTGCGCGCGCACTTTCCGTATCTGTATAGACCGGCAGCTCGCGCACGTTCATGCGGATCAGGCGCAGCGCGGCCGCGGCCGTTGCCTCGTCGACCGCAGCGACGGCAGCTACCGGTTCGCCGAAGTAGCGCACCCGGTCGCGCGCCAGCGGGAATTCGTTTTGCGCCACCGGCAGGATGCCGTACGGGACATCGCAGCAGTCGCCGGTGATGATCGCCACCACACCTGGCAGCGCCAGCGCTGCCTCGATATCGATGCTGATGATTTCAGCGTGCGCGTAGGGACTGCGGTAGATGCGCCCGACCAGCGCCTCGGGGGCAAACAGGTCGGCCGTATAACGGGCGCGCCCGGTGACTTTTTCGATGCCGTCGACCAGCGCCATGCGCTTGCCGGCGCCCTTGTTCGGTTTCGGGTTCATGCGCAAGCTCCTTCCTTGTGGCCGGCGCAGGCGCAAGCGGCCGCCTGTACCGACTCGATGATTTTGACGTAGCCGGTGCAGCGGCACAGGTTGCCGGACAGGGCCGCGCGGATCTGCTCGACCGATGGATCGGGATTGGCGCGCAGCAGCGCCTCGGCCGTCATGATCATGCCGGGGGTGCAGAAGCCGCACTGCGTGCCGAGCTTTTCGTTGAATGCATTCTGGAGCGCGGACAGGCGCCCGTTTTGCACCAGCGACTCGACCGTTTCGACGTGGCGCCCGGCCACGCTCGCGGCCAGCGTCAGGCATGACAGGCGGGGCACGCCGTCAACCAGCACCGTGCAGGCGCCGCATTCGCCGCCGTCGCAGCCTTGCTTGGCGCCGGTCAGGTTCAGCGTTTCACGCAGGTAGTCGATTAACAGCAGGTTGTCGGCCACCGCATCGTGACGCGCGAGACCGTTGATTTTTGTGGCGATGACCGTTTTCAAGATACGCTCCCTTCGAATTTTGATGCCATGAAATGCAGCAATGACATCCAAGGATAGCGCAGAATTTGTTTTATATAAAACTAATTTTCAAATTATTTGAGTTTGATTGATCTGAACGTGCAGGCGTGACGAGTTGCTCTTATGATAAGAGTTCGTCCGAAGGCGGGGGCGGCCGTGAGTCAGGCGCGCTTGGCGGCCAGGGCGTTGCCGGCGCGGCTGGAACCGGCACGGCCCAGCTGGCGGGAGATGAACTGGCCGGCGTCCACCACCAGGTCGAGGTCGATGCCGGTCTCGATACCGAGCCCGTTCATCAGGTACAGCACGTCTTCGGTGGCGACGTTGCCAGTGGCGCCCTTGGCATACGGGCACCCACCCAGGCCGGCCACGGACGAATGGAAAATCGATACGCCCACTTCAAGGCTGGCGTAGATGTTGGCCAGCGCCTGGCCGTAGGTGTCGTGGAAGTGGCCGGACAGGGCGGCCATGGGGAACTCCTGCGCCGCGCGCAGCATCACCGCCTGCGTCTTGCGCGCGGTCGCGACCCCGATGGTGTCGGCGATATCGATTTCGTCGCAACCGAGCTCGCGCATGCGCGCCACCACGCCGGCCACCGCCTCGTGCGGCACCTCGCCCTGGTACGGGCAGCCGAATGCACAGCTGATGCTGCCGCGCAGGCGCAGGCCGTGCTGCTTGGCTGCCTTGGCGACGCCGGCAAAGCGCGCGATCGATTCCTCGATCGAGCAGTTGATATTACGCTGCGAAAAAGCTTCCGACGCGGAGGCGAAGATCACCACCTCGTCGGCGTGGCTCGCCAGCGCCGCGTCGAACCCCTGCATGTTGGGCGTCAGCGCCGAGTAGATCGCGCCCTTGCGCCGGGTAATGCCGGCCATCACCTCGGCGCTGGTGGCCATCTGCGGCACCCACATGGGCGACACGAAGGAAGCTGCCTCGATGTTCTGGAACCCGGCCTTCGAGAGCCGGTCGACCAGCTCGATCTTGACTGCGGCGCTCACCGCCTGCTGTTCGTTTTGCAGGCCGTCGCGCGGACCGACTTCGATGATCTTGACCTTGTTCGGCAAATTGGCTTGGCTGTTCATTTTCAATATCCCCGGTTGCGGTCGACGACGTCGGACACCGACTCGCCGTTTTCCAGTGCACGAATTTTTGCGCCGATCTGGCCGATGCTTTCCAGGCGCAAGGTAAGCGCCGATATGTGCGGCGTCAGCGTGATGCGCGGCTCGCTCCAGAACGGGTGGTGCGCCGGCAAAGGCTCGGTGCGGAACACGTCGAGCGTGGCGCCGGCGATGTGGCCCGATCCGATCAGCTCCAGCAGGTCAGGTTCCGCCACGTGCGCGCCGCGCGCCACGTTGATTAGGTAGGCGCCCTTGGGAAGCTTCGACAGCGCTGCGCGGCCCAGCAGGTTGTCGGTCTCGGCCGTGAGCGGCAGCATGCACACCAGCACGCGGGTGCCGGCCAGGAAGTCATCGAACTGTTCGCGGCCCGCGTAGCAGCTCACGAGCGCATGCTGCTTCGGCGTGCGGCTCCAGCCGCGCAGCGGAAAGCCGAACTGCGCAAGCGCGTCCAGCACCGGGGTGCCCAGCACGCCCATGCCAAGCACGCCGACCGTGAAGTCGCTCTTGTCGTACTGCGGCAGCGGCGCCCAGACGCCGTGCCGGGCCTGCTGTTCGTATTCGCCGAAACGGCGGAAGTAACGCAGCACGGCATGGGTCACGTATTCCGCCATCTGCACTGCCATGCCGGCGTCGCCCAGTCGAATGATGGGCACCTGCGGCAATGCGGGGCCATACTTGAGGATCGCATCGGCGCCCGCGCCGGTGAGGAAGATCGCCTTCACCTGCGCCAGCTGGCCGAGCAGTTCCTCGGGCGGGCACCACAGCACGGCGTAATCGCAGGGCGCAATCTGCCCGCCTTCGCGCCACACCACCACTTGCGCCTGCGGCAGCACCTGGGCGAAGTCGCGCACCCAGGGATCGGTAAGGCCATCGGCGCGATGAAGAAGAATACGCATGCCTGTTTTCCTTACGCCGCCTTGAACTCGAGCAGCGGCGCGCCGTCTGCCACCTGGTCGCCCACCTGGTACAGGATGTCCTCGACCAGCCCGTCGGCCGGTGCGGCAATCGTGTGTTCCATCTTCATCGCTTCCATGATGACGAGCGGGTCGCCCTTCTTCACGGTGCGGCCCTTGGCCGTGATCACCGCCACCACCTTGCCCGGCATCGGCGCCGTCAGGCGCCCGCCGGCCGCTTCCGCTTCGCCCGCATGGGCCATCGGATCGTTGTAGGTCAGCGCAAAATGGCGCCCGCCGGTGAACACGTGAAACATGTCGGCGTCGCGCCGCACGGTGCCGTGCATCGACGTGGCGCCAAGCTTGATCGAGAAGTCGGCGCCATTCCTCGCGCTCAGCGACAGTTCGGCCTCGATGCCGCCTGCCGCGATGTCCCAGCCATGCGCGCGATAGGTCACGCCCAGTTCATAGCCGCTCATGTCGCGCGTGGCGCAATAGTCGTCGGCGAACGCGAGCTGGCGCTGGTAGTCGCTGTTCAGGCGCCAGCCGAGCGCATTACCCCACGGGTCGGCCGCATTGGCGGACTTTGACGCGGACAGCTCTTTTTCCGATTCCATCAGGGCCACCGCCGCCAGCGCAAGCGCGCCCAGTGGCGCGGCCTTCGGTGGCGGGAACAGGGCGTCGGCGTTGCGCTCGATCAGGCCCGTGTCCAGGTCGGCGCTCGCGAACGCGCTGCCTTCTGCCAGGCGCTTGAGGAAAGCGATGTTGGTGGCCAGCCCGACGATGCGAAATTCGGCCAGCGCCTGCGACATGCGCGCCAGCGCCTGGGTGCGGTCCGCGCCCCACACGATCAGTTTGGCGATCATCGGGTCGTAGAACGGCGAAATGGCGTCGCCTTCGCGCACGCCGGAGTCGATCCGGACCGGTGCGGGGGCGCCGCCAGGGGTTCCTCCCAATTCGAACGCCACCGCCTGCGGGGTATCCATGTGGCGCAGCGTGCCGATCGACGGCAGGAAGCCTTTTTCGGGATTTTCGGCGTAGATGCGCGCCTCGATGGCGTGCCCGCGGATCGCCAGTTCGGCTTGGGTTTTCGGCAGCGGCTGGCCGGCGGCCACGCGCAACTGCCACTCCACCAGGTCGGTGCCGGTGATCATTTCGGTGACCGGGTGTTCGACCTGCAGGCGCGTGTTCATTTCCATGAAGTAGAACGAGCCGTCCTGGTTGGCGATGAATTCAACCGTTCCGGCGCCCACGTAGCCGACCGCCCTGGCAGCCGCCACCGCGGCCTCGCCCATTGCGGCGCGGCGCTCTGGCGACATGCCGGGGGCAGGCGCTTCTTCCAGCACCTTCTGGTGGCGCCGCTGCACCGAGCAGTCGCGCTCGTGCAGGTAGACGCAATTGCCGTGGGTGTCGGCGAACACCTGGATCTCGATATGGCGCGGGCGCGTCAGGTATTTTTCGGCCAGCACCTTGTCGTCGCCGAAGGAACTGACCGCTTCGCGCTTGCACGAGGCCAGCGCGGCCTTGAAGTCGTCCGCCTTCTCGACGACGCGCATGCCCTTGCCGCCGCCGCCTGCGCTGGCCTTGAGCAGCACCGGATAGCCGATGCGGTCGGCCTCGCGCTGCAAAAAGTCGGGGTCCTGCTGTTCGCCGTGGTAGCCCGGCACCAGCGGCACATTGGCCGTTTCCATCAGCGTTTTCGCGGCCGACTTGGAACCCATCGCGCGCATGCTCGACGCCGGCGGCCCGATGAACACCAGCCCGGCCTGCTCGCACGCTTCCGCGAAGGCCGCGTTCTCGGACAGGAAACCGTAGCCCGGATGCACCGCCTGGGCTCCGGTAGCCAGCGCCACCGCGATGATCTTGTCGCCGCACAGGTAGCTTTCCTGGGCCGCTGCAGGTCCGATCAGCACTGCCTCATCGCACACCGCCACGTGTTTCGAGGCGGCGTCCGCCTCCGAGTACACGGCGACGGTCTTGATGCCCATGGCGCGCGCGGTGGCGGCGACCCGGCAGGCGATTTCGCCACGGTTGGCGATGAGGATTTTTGTGAACATGCGTTTCTTCCAGGAGCGGACGGTGATCCGGGTTGGTCAGGAATGAGTGGGCGGCGATCAGCCGCCGCAGCTCGCTTTTGGCGCCGCTTCGAGCGTCGCCGCACGCGTTGGCAGCCCCAGCTTGGTCAGCAGGGCGCGGTCGTCTTCGGCTTCCGGATTGTCGGTGGTGAGCAGCTTGTCGCCGTAGAAAATCGAGTTCGCGCCGGCCAGGAAGCACATCGCCTGCACCGCTTCGCCCATCTGGCGCCGTCCCGCGGACAGGCGCACGCGCGCCTGCGGCATGGTGATGCGCGCCACCGCAATGGTGCGCACGAATTCGAACGGATCGAGCGGGTCGAGACCGTGCAGGGGCGTGCCTTCCACCTGCACCAGGTGGTTCACCGGCACCGATTCGGGATACGGGTTCAGGTTCGCCAGCTGTGCGATCAGGCCGACGCGCTGCTGGCGCGATTCGCCCATGCCGACGATGCCGCCGCAGCACACCTTCAGGCCCGCGTTGCGCACCCGGCCCAGCGTGTCGAGGCGGTCCTGGTATTCGCGGGTCGAGATCACGTTGCTGTAGAACTCGGGCGCGGTGTCGAGGTTGTGGTTGTAGTAGTCGAGGCCAGCCTTCTTCAGGCGGTCGGCCTGGCCTTCTTCGAGCATGCCCAGCGTAGCGCAGGTTTCCAGGCCGAGCGCCTTGACCTCGCGTACCATTTCTTCGACCTTCTCGATATCGCGCTCCTTCGGGCTGCGCCACGCGGCGCCCATGCAAAAGCGCGTCGCGCCGTTCGCCTTGGCCTGGCGTGCGGCGTCGAGCACGCTGTCGATGCCGAGCAGCTTCTTCGCTTCGACACCGGTGTCGTAGCGCGCTGCCTGCGGGCAGTAGCTGCAGTCCTCCTCGCAGCCGCCGGTCTTGATCGACAACAGCGTGGCCAGTTCGACGTCGCCGGCCGGGAAGTTCGCGCGGTGCACGCTCTGGGCCTGGAACATCAGGTCGTTGAATGGCAGCTCGAACAGCGCCAGCACGTCGGCCAGCGGCCAGGTGGCCGCTTCCGGCAGGCCAATCGGGGCCGCGGGCGGGTGGAACGAGACAGCTTGGTTGTGGGACATCGTGATTCCTTCGTGGTAGTTCAATTGCGCGCGGGCGGCCAGCCTGGCAGTTCCGCGAGATCGATAAAGCCGGCCGCCGCGGCGGCCGATGCTGATTCAAGATGCGGCACGCGTCCCAGCAGCGGGGCCGGAATGCGCAGCACAAGGGTGTCTATGTTTTCATCGGCGAAGCGCATGCCGGGTTCGGCTTCGTTGGCGATCCAGCCGGCCAGCACCAGGCCGCGCGCCAGGATCGCCTCCACCGTCAGCAGGCTGTGATTGATGCAGCCAAGGCGCAGGCCCACCACCAGGATCACCGGCAGGTTGAGCTGTTCGGCCAGGTCGGCCGTGTCGAAGTTGTCCGCCAGCGGCACCCGGAAACCGCCCACGCCTTCGACCACGACCGCGTCGGAGGCGGCCGCGATTTCGGCATAGGCGGCAATGATCGGCACCGGGTCGATGCTGATGCCTTCGAGCGCGGCAGCGATATGCGGGGCCGCCGGCTCGCGCAGCATGTAGGGCGTGGTGATGTTGCGCGGCAGGTGCACATTGCCGGCCGCGATCAGCTGGTCGGCGTCGTCGTTATGCAGTTCGCCACCGCGCATCTCGGCGCCGGCGGCAACCGGCTTCATGCCGCACGCGCGCAGGCCGGCATGGACCAACTTGTGCAGGATCGCCGACGAGACCAGCGTCTTGCCGATTTCGGTGTCGGTGCCGGTCACGAAGCAGCTGAAGCGCGAAGGGACTCCCGGCGCCGCCGCTACGCTCTGCGGTTCTGTTTCCAGAACCGGGAGTGGATCATTGAGGCTCATCTCAGGTCCTTTCCAACTCGTTGAGCGCAGCGGCCAGCTGCGTGACTTCTTCATGCGTGTGGGCGGCCGACAGCGTCACGCGCAGGCGCGCTGTCCCGGCGGGCACCGTAGGCGGGCGAATCGCCGGCACCCACAGCCCCTGGCCGTACAGCCCGGCGCCGGCGCGCAGCGCTTCCTCGTTGCTGCCGATGATCACGGGCTGGATCGCGGTATCGGACGGAGCATGGCGCCAGCGCTTCAGGTCCAGCTCGCCGCCGAAGCGCACGATCAGCGAATGCAGGTGCGCGCGGCGCGCCGCGCCTTCGGCACTGCCGATGATCTCGATGCTGGTGAGCAGCGCGTGCGCCAGCGCGGGCGGCGCCGCGGTGCTGTAGATGTAGGGACGGGCGCGCTGGATCATCAATTCGATGATGCTGGCGTGGGCCGCGACGAAGGCGCCGCCAACACCGGCGGCCTTGCCCAGCGTGCCGATGTACACCAGGTTGGGCGAGCGCAGCGCGAAGTGTTCGAGCGCGCCGCGGCCATTGGCGCCGAGCGTGCCGAAGCCGTGCGCATCGTCGACCACCAGCCAGGCGCCGTGCCGCTCGCACAGCGCCAGCATGGCGGGCAGGGGAGCCAGGTCGCCGTCCATGCTGAACACGCTGTCGGTGACGACCAGCTTGGTGGGGGCGTTGCTTGCAGCGAGCAGCAACGCGAGCGCATCGAGGTCCGCGTGCGGATACACCTTGACGCTGGCGCGTGCCAGGCGTGCGCCGTCAATCAGCGAGGCATGGTTGAGCGATTCGGAAAAAATTTCGGCATCAAGGTCGTCCCCGAGCGTGCACAGGGTCGCCAGGTTGGCCATGTAGCCGGTGCAGAAATACAGTGCGCGCGCCGCTTCAAGGTGCGGACCTTCGAATTCGGCAAGGCGCTCCTCGAGCTGGGCGTGCGCGCGGCCGTGCCCGCTGATCAGGTGCGATGCGCCGCTGCCGGCGCCGTACAGTTCGGCGCCCTCGCGCAGCGCCGCGACCACGCGCGGATGCGCGGCCAGGCCGAGGTAGTCGTTGCTGCAAAACGCCAGCATGGGGCGTCCGCCCACTTCCAGGCGCGGCGCGCAGGGCGTTTCGACAATGCGCCGCCGGCGCGTCAGGCTGCGCTCGTCGAGCTCCTGCAGCTTGCGGTCGATGGTGGCGATCAGGTCCATTTACGCCTCCATCACTGAATCGAACACGGCGCGGGTACGCGCGGCCAGGCCGACGATTTCCTCGTCGTCGAGAACGTAGGGCGGCATCAGGTACACGGTGCGCCCGATCGGGCGCAGCAGCAGCTCGTTGTCGAGCGCGCTGGCAAAGAAGCGGCGCGAAAAGGTGGCGGCGCGCGCGGCATCGGGTTCGAGCGCGTCGAACGCCCAGATCATGCCGCGCTGGCGGAAGTTGCGCACCCGCTCATCGTGCCCGAGCGGCGCCAGCTCGGCTGTCAGTTGCGCGGCGCGGGCGCGGTTGCGGTTGAGCACATCGTCGTCCCTGAAAATGGCCAGCGTGGCCAGCGCCGCCCGGCAGGCCAGCGGATTGCCGGTGTACGAGTGCGAATGCAGGAAGCCGCGCGTGACGTCGGTGCTGTAGAAGGCCTGGTAGATCCGGTCGCGCGTGAGCACCAGCGACAACGGCAGGTAGCCGCCGCTGATGCCTTTGGAAAGGCACAGGAAATCGGGCCAGATGCCGGCCTGCTCGCAGGCGAAGAAGGTCCCGGTGCGCCCGCAGCCGACCGCGATTTCGTCGAGGATCAGGTGCACCTGGTAACGGTCGCACAGCTCGCGCACCAGCGTCAGGTAGAGCGGGTCGTGCATCGCCATGCCGGTCGCGCACTGCACCAGCGGCTCGATGATGATCGCGGCGATCTTGTCGGCGCTTTCGGCAAACAGGTTTTCGACGTCCTGCGCGGCGCGCCGTGCCACGTCCTGCGCCGATTCACCCTCGCGCGCGCCGCGCGCATCGGGCGAGCTCACCACGCGCGAGGCGCGCAGCAGCGGGCCGTACGCATCCTTGAACAGTGCCACGTCGGTGACGGCGAGCGCGCCGATGGTTTCACCGTGATAGCTGCCCGCCAGGCAGACGAATTCCTGCTTGTCGCCGCGCCCCGCGTTGCGCCACGCGTGAAAGCTCATCTTGAGCGCGATTTCGACTGCCGAAGCGCCGTCGGACGCGTAGAAAGCGTGTCCCAGCACGTTGCCGGTCAGGCTGGATAACTGCTCCGACAGCTCGATCACGGGTTCGTGGGTGAAGCCGGCCAGCATGGCGTGCTCGAGCCGGTCGAGCTGGTCCTTCAGGGCGGCGTTGATGCGGGCATTGGCGTGCCCGAACAGGTTGACCCACCAGGAGCTGATGGCGTCCAGATAGCGCTTGCCGTCGTGGTCGTACAGCCAGACGCCGCGTCCGTGGCTGACCGGGATCAGCGGCACGCTTTCGTGGTGCTGCATCTGGGTGCACGGATGCCACACGCTGCGCAGGCTGCGCGCAACCCAGTCGTTCGACGCTGTTGTCGATGTCATTTCAATTGTCCTATGCTGCGTCAGTTCAGCCACGAGGGCTTGCGTTTTTCGAGGAAGGAGGCGACTCCTTCGCGGCCCTCGCTGGAGGCGCGGATATGCGCGATGCGAAGGGCGGTGTCGGCCACCAGGGCGTCGCTGACCGGTTGGCCCGCCATTTCGCGCACCAGCACCTTGGCCTGGCGCACGGCGTGCGGGCTGTTCGACAGCAGCGCCTTGACGACCAGCGCCACTTGCGCGTCGAGCTCGGCGGCCGGCACCACTTCATGCGCGAAGCCGATACGGTGCGCTTCGCGTGCGCCAAACCGTTCCGCGGTCAGGAAGTAGCGCCGCGCCGCGTTCTCGCCCATGGCCTTGATCACGTAGGGCGAGATGGTGGCCGGGATCAGCCCGAGCTTGACTTCGCTCAGGCAGAAGTTGGCTTCCTCGGCCGCCAGCACCACGTCGCACGCTGCCACCAGCCCCATGCCGCCGGCATAGCAGTCGCCCTGCACTTTCGCCACCACCGGCTTGGGGCACAGGTAGATCGTGCGCAGCATGTCGGCCAGGCTGGCCGCATCGGAGGTGTTCTCGGCCTGCGAATACGCCGCCATTTTTTTCATCCAGTTCAAGTCGGCGCCGGCGCAAAACGCCGGGCCGTTCGCGGCCAGCACGATTACCCGGACCAGCTCGTTGCGTCCGAGCTGGTCGAACGTGATGGCGAGCTCCGAAATGGTGGTTTCGTTGAACGCGTTGCGCACATCGGGGCGGTTCAGTGTCACGGTGGCGACTTTGTCGGCCAGCGAGATCTCGAGCGTCTGGTGTTGCATGGCTTGCCCTTTACATTTTACATCCGGAACACGCCGAACCTGGTGTCCGGAATTTCCGCATTGAGCGCGGCCGACAGGCCCAGGCCGAGCACCATGCGGGTGTCGGCCGGATCGATCACGCCGTCGTCCCACAGGCGCGCCGTCGCATAGTACGGGTGGCCCTGGTGTTCATACTGTTGCTTGATCGGCTGCTTGAACGCGGCCTCTTCCTCGGCGCTCCATTGGCCGCCTTTGCCTTCGATGCCGTCGCGCCTGACGGTTGCCAGCACGCTGGCAGCCTGGTCGCCGCCCATGACCGAGATGCGCGCGCTTGGCCACATCCACAGAAAACGCGGCGAATAGGCGCGCCCGCACATGCCGTAGTTGCCGGCGCCGAAACTGCCGCCGATGATGACCGTGAACTTCGGCACCGCTGCCGTGGCCACCGCCGTGACCATCTTGGCCCCGTTGCGCGCGATGCCCTCGTTTTCGTATTTGCGGCCCACCATGAAGCCGGTGATATTTTGCAGGAACACCAGCGGGATCTTGCGCTGGCAGCACAGTTCGATGAAGTGGGCGCCCTTGAGCGCGGACTCCGAGAACAGGATGCCGTTGTTGGCGATGATGCCGACCTGGACCCCGTAGATATGGGCGAAGCCGCACACCAGGGTGGTGCCGTAGCGCGCCTTGAATTCGTCGAACTCGCTGGCGTCGACCACGCGCGCGATCACTTCGCGCACATCGTAGGGCTTGCGCGTGTCCACCGGGATCACGCCGTACAGTTCCTCGGGCGCGTATTTAGGCTCGACCGGCTCGCGCAGCACCATCTGCTGCGGCTTCCTGCGGTTCAGTTTCGAGACGATGCCGCGCGCCAGCGAGAGCGCGTGCAGGTCGTTCTGGGCCAGGTGGTCGACCACGCCCGACATGCGGGTGTGGACGTCGCCGCCGCCCAGGTCTTCGGCCGTCACCACTTCGCCGGTGGCCGCTTTCACCAGCGGCGGTCCGCCCAGGAAAATCGTGCCCTGTTCCTTGACGATGATCGACTCGTCGCTCATGGCTGGCACATAGGCGCCGCCGGCGGTGCACGAACCCATCACCACCGCGATCTGCGGAATGCCCTTGGCCGAGAGATTGGCCTGGTTGAAGAAAATGCGCCCGAAGTGGTCGCGGTCGGGGAACACCTCGTCCTGGGTGGGCAGGTTGGCGCCGCCCGAATCGACCAGGTAAATGCAGGGCAGGTTGTTCTGCTCGGCGATTTCCTGCGCGCGCAGGTGCTTCTTGACCGTCAGCGGGAAGTAGGTGCCGCCCTTGACGGTCGCGTCGTTACAGACGATCACGCACTCCTGGCCGGCCACGCGTCCGATGCCGGTGATGACGCCGGCCGCCGGGGCGCCATCCACGCCGTTCGCGTCCTGGTACATCCGGTAAGCGGCCAGCTGGGAAAATTCGAGGAAGGGCGTGCCCGGGTCGAGCAGCATCTGGACCCGGTCGCGCGGCAGCAGCTTGCCGCGCGCGACGTGCTTGGCGCTGGCCGCCGCCCCGCCGCCGGCGCCGACCGCCGCTACCTTGGCGCGCAGGTCGTCGACCAGGCTTTGCATGGCTGCCGCGTTGGCTTTGAAATCATCGCTGCGCGGGTTGAGTTTGCTGTCGATGTGAGGCATTGCTTTCCTTTTTCTTATCGCATTGTCCGCTTTTGGCGGATTACTCGGGGAAACTGCCGTCCAGGTAAAACCAGCGCGCCACGCCGCCCTCGGCCTCGCGTACAAAGCGGCTCACCTCGTGCAGGCGGTGGGCGCGGCCATTGATCTTGTAGCGGGCAACAAATTCGACGCTGTCGGTGTCTGGGGACGCTTGCCATTCTGCTTGACGTTTACGTAAACGTAAAGCAGTTTTTATCTCCAGTCCCAGCCAGTTCAACCTTTCATTTTCATTAACAACGGGGTCTTGTGGCCGGGTACTGGGGTGCCAGGTGGCGCGCAGGTAATCCTCGTTGGCCAGGGTGTAGGCGCAGTAGCGCGAGCGCATCAGCGCCTCGGCCGTCTGCGGCACGGCAGCGCCCGACAGGTAGGGGCCGCAGCACGCGGCGAAAGAAGCGCCGCCGCACGGGCAGGCTGCTGGCTTGGATTGAGAGGACATGGTTGGCCGACTTGCAAAAGTCTTGCGGAAATCTTGCAATTATCCGTCATTCGCGCCGCTTACGGGCGCTTGCGCAAAAGGCACGGCCGTGCCCGGCCGGCATAAGAGGCTGTCGGAAGGCGCCAAACTCTGGTTAGCCAGCTTCAACGCGTCGTTTCCGCCACTGGCGAAACCGACTTTCCGCCACTGGCGAAACCGACTTTCCGCCACTGGCGAAACCGACTTTCCGCGCAGGCGCACTGCTGTCCGTTAAAAACGTTGACATTTGCACGTCGTTCCCGCGCAAGCGCACTGCTGTCCCGAATAAAACCTTTGACATTTGCACGTCGTTCCCGCGTACGCGGGAACCCAATTTATGCGCCCAGTGGATTGGTACGTCCCACCA
>Ga0207975_100488_pt1 | contig 19310 bp, 15 predicted proteins | sample LakWasMe91_HOW11_2_FD_183913 | JGI IMG/M metagenome (GOLD analysis project Ga0207975, IMG submission 183913) | Freshwater sediment methanotrophic microbial communities from Lake Washington under simulated oxygen tension - Sediment Metagenome... | ecosystem: Environmental > Aquatic > Freshwater >...
CAACAACCATATGGCGGTTTAAACTTGTCAAGATATTTATTCGGGACAGCAATGCGCGTTCGCGAGGACGACATTAATTATTGCAATTTCGAGTCTCGATTTCCCGCTTTCTGCTTGAGTCCAACAACCATATGGCGGTTTAAACTTGTCAAGATATTTATTCGGGACAGCAATGCGCGCAAGCGGGAACCCAATATATGCGCCCAGTGGATAGGTACGTCCCACCACTTTGCTTGCAAATGGGGTTCCCGCTTTCGAGGGAAGTCGGTTTCGCCAATGGCGAAGACGACGGCATTGAAAGTGCCTGACCGCGGCCCGGTTCGGCACGCGCCTGTAAAATTTTCCGACGCAGTCCCGGCCGGCGCGCCATGCGGCGCAAAGGCGGCGCGCGACGGCCCGGCGCCGGCCTGTGCGGGGGCGCCGCTGTCAATTTTTCCGACAGCGAACTGGACTAGCGTTTCTTGAGGATCGTGATGCAGCCGTCCGCTTCCAGGAAGGCGCACTGCATTTCCTCGAGCGTGCAGTCGGCCTGGCGCAGCGCCTCGTCGATGTCGGGCTGGGCCAGGCGCAGGCGTTTGATGGCCGGGTCGAAGAATTTCCCGTCGCGCCCGATCAGGACCGCGTCGCCGTCGAAGATGTCCGATAACTTGCTGCTGCGCGAGGACGCGAACGAGATCGCCACGTTCAGTGCGATCAGGGTGCTGGCGATCAGCAGGCCGCCGATCAGGGATTCGTCGCCGCCGGACAGGGAGTTCGAGACGGACTCGCTGAGCAGCATCACGACCAGCAGGTCGAACGGGGTGAACTGGCCGATGGTGCGCCGGCCCGAGATGCGCACCATGATCAGCAGCACCACGTAGACGACCGCGCCGCGCACGATGAACTCCCACCACGGCAGTTGCATGTCGAACATATGAATTTCTCCAGGCTTGTCGGAAATGATGTTGCGCCAGGCGCGCCGACGCGCGCGTGCGCGCTGCAGCCCGGCTTGGCGATACTGTAAAGCATCCCGGCGATGCACGACGCACGATGACGCGCCGGCGCAGCGCCGCAAGGCTGGCGTTGCGGCATCGGGATCGGCGCGATGGTTCTGAAAACCAACATCGTGGAAGACTTTTTCATCAGGCGCGATGTTGCGTTACAATACGACGTGCTATTCTGTATGGCTATTCAAAAGAACAGCTGTCGGTACAAGTCCTTCCCCACAACTTGATGTGCAATCCGCTAACCGGTCAGGCCGTGTCGCGGAAGGTTAGATTAACCCGCCAAACTCGCGAAGCGCGAAGAAAGGTGAGCAAGATGATGCAACAATATAGTGCCAACTCGTACCTGTTCGGTGGCAATGCCCCGTACGTGGAAGAGTTGTACGAGGCCTACCTCGACAATCCGGGTTCCGTGCCAGACAACTGGCGCGCCTATTTCGACTCGATGCAGCACGTGCCCGCGGTCGACGGTTCGAACAAGCCCGACGTGGCCCATGCCTCGGTCATCGCCTCGTTCGCCGAACGCGCAAAACAAGGTCCTATCCGTGTCGTGACCGCGTCCGCCGACGCCGAAATGGGACGCAAGCGCGTCGCCGTCACCCAACTGATCTCGGCCTACCGCTACCTCGGTTCGCAGTGGGCCAACCTGGACCCGCTGCAGCGCCAGGAGCGCCCCAGCATTCCTGAACTGGAGCCAAGCTTCTACGGCTTCACCGATGCCGACATGGACATCCAGTTCAACATCAGCAACACCTATTTCGGCACCGAGACCGCCTCGCTGCGCGACCTGCTCAACCTGCTGCGCGACACCTACTGCCGTTCGATCGGCGCCGAATTCATGTACATCGGCGATCCGGCGGAAAAGCGCTGGCTGCAGGAAAAGCTCGAATCGATCCGCTCGAGCCCGACCTTCCCGGCCGAGAAAAAAATCCACATCCTCGACCGCCTGACCGCCGCCGAAGGCCTGGAGCGCTACCTGCACACCAAATACGTGGGCCAGAAGCGCTTTTCGCTGGAAGGCTCCGAGTCGTTCATGGCGTCGATCGACGAGACCATCCAGCGCGCCGGCGAAAACGGGGTGCAGGAAATCGTGATCGGCATGGCCCACCGCGGCCGCCTGAACGTGCTGGTCAACACCCTGGGCAAGTCGCCGCAGGAACTGTTCGGCGAATTCGAAGGCAAGCACGGCGACGACCTGCCGTCGGGCGACGTCAAGTACCACCAGGGCTTCTCGAGCGATATCTCGACCGCCGGCGGCCCGGTTCACCTGTCGCTCGCGTTCAACCCGTCGCACCTCGAGATCGTCAACCCGGTCGTCGAGGGTTCGGTCAAGGCGCGCATGGACCGCCGCGGCGACAAGGACGGCGCCCAGGTGCTGCCGATCCTGGTGCACGGCGACGCCGCCTTCGCAGGCCAGGGCGTGGTCATGGAAACGCTGAACCTTGCGCAGACGCGCGGCTACTGCACCGGCGGCACGGTTCACATCGTGATCAACAACCAGATCGGCTTCACCACCTCCGATCCGCGCGACACCCGTTCCACCCTGTACTGCTCGGACGTGGTCAAGATGATCGAAGCGCCGGTGCTGCACGTGAACGGCGACGATCCGGAAGCGGTGGTGCTGGCGACCCAGATCGCGCTCGACTACCGGGTCCAGTTCAAGAAGGACGTGGTGCTCGACCTGATCTGCTACCGCAAGCTCGGTCACAATGAGCAGGACACCCCGGCGCTGACGCAGCCATTGATGTACAAGAAGATCGGCCAGCATCCGGGCACCCGCAAGCTGTATGCGGACAAGCTGGAAGCGCAAGGCACCATTCCCGCCGGCGACGGCGACAAGCTGGTGGCCGCGTTCCGCGATGCGATGGACGCCGGCAAGCACACGCACGATCCGGTCATCTCCAACTTCAAGAACAAGTACGCGGTCGACTGGCTGCCGTTCCTGAACCGCAAGTGGACCGACAGCGCCGACACCGCGGTGCCGATGACCGAACTGAAGCGCCTGTCGGCCCGCATCACCGTGGTGCCGGAAGGCTTCAAGGTGCACTCGCTGGTTGAAAAAGTGCTGGCCGACCGCGCCGCCATGGGCCGCGGCGAGCTGAACCTGGACTGGGGCATGGGCGAGCATCTGGCCTACGCTTCGCTGGTGTCGTCCGGTTACGCGATCCGCCTGACCGGCCAGGACGCAGGGCGCGGCACCTTCGTGCACCGCCATGCGGTACTGCACGACCAGAAGCGCGAGCGCTGGGATGCCGGCACCTACGTGCCGCTCGAGAACGTGTCCGAAACCCAGGCGCCGTTTACCGTGATCGACTCGGTGCTGTCGGAAGAAGCGGTGCTCGGATTCGAGTACGGCTACTCGACCGCGGAACCGAACACGCTGACCATCTGGGAAGCGCAGTTCGGCGACTTCGCCAACGGCGCGCAAGTGGTCATCGACCAGTTCATCAGCTCCGGCGAAGTCAAATGGGGCCGTGCATCCGGCCTCGTGATGATGCTGCCGCACGGTTACGAAGGCCAGGGCCCCGAGCACTCGTCGGCGCGTCCCGAGCGTTTCCTGCAGCTGTGCGCGGAGAACAACATGCAAGTGGTGCAGCCGACTTCCGCGGCGCAGATCTTCCACCTGCTGCGGCGCCAGATGGTGCGCCAGTTCAGGAAGCCGCTGGTCATCATGACGCCCAAGTCGCTGCTGCGTAACAAGGACGCCGGCTCGCCGCTGACCGACCTGGCCAAGGGCGCATTCCAGACCGTGATCGGCGAAGTCGACGACAAGATCGAGGCCAAGAAGGTCAAGCGCGTCGTCGCCTGCTCGGGCAAGGTGTATTACGACCTGGTCAACGCAAGGAAGACGCGCGCCCAGACCGACACCGCCATCATCCGTGTCGAGCAGCTCTATCCGTTCCCGCACAAGTCGTTCGCGGCCGAACTGAAGAAGTTCCCGAACCTGGCCGAGCTGGTATGGGCGCAGGACGAGCCGCAAAACCAGGGCCCGTGGTTCCAGATCCAGCACAACATCTTCGAAAGCCTGGAAGCGGGCCAGCGCCTGGCGTATGCCGGACGCCCGGCTTCCGCATCGCCTGCGGTCGGTTACTACGACAAGCACTATGCGCAGCAGAAGGAGTTGCTGGACACGGCGTTCTCCAAGCTCAAGGGTTTTATCCTTACCAAATAATGACCGGGCGCCCCGCTCGCGGCGGGGCGCCGCAAAAACAAATACATGGAGTTCCAGATGGCACAAATCGAAGTAAAGGTTCCACAACTGTCGGAATCGGTCGCTGAGGCGACCCTCTTGCAATGGCATAAAAAGCTCGGCGAAGCGGTCGCGCGCGATGAAAACCTGATCGACATCGAGACCGACAAGGTCGTTCTCGAACTGCCGGCCCCGGGCGCCGGCGTGATCACCCAGATCCTCAGGGAAAACGGCGCCACCGTGGTGGCCGGCGAGGTGATCGCCATCATCGACACCGAAGCGTCGGCCAAGGTCAGTCCGCTGGAAGTGTCGAGCGCGCCGGCTGCGCCCGCAGCCGCGGCTGCGCCGGCAGCGCCGGCGCCGGCCTCGAAGGCGGGGGTGGCCATGCCGGCCGCCGCCAAGATCCTGGCCGACAACAACATGAGCGCGGCCCAGGTCGCAGGCAGCGGCAAGGACGGGCGCGTGACCAAGGGCGACGTGCTGGGCGCCGTGGCGCTCGCCGCCAAGCCGGCCGCGCCAGCGCCGGTAGCGCCGATCGCGCCGGCCCGCGCGCCGCTGCAGCAAGTGGCAGCGCCGGCCATGGCTGGCCTGGGCGATCGGCCGGAAGAGCGCGTGCCGATGAGCCGCCTGCGCGCGCGCATCGCCGAGCGCCTGCTGCAGTCGCAAGCGACCAACGCGATCCTGACCACGTTCAATGAAGTGAACATGCAGCCGGTGATCGACCTGCGCAACAAGTACAAGGACAAGTTCGAGAAAGAGCACGGCGTCAAGCTCGGCTTCATGTCGTTCTTCGTCAAGGCCGCCGTTGCCGCGCTCAAGAAGTACCCGGTCATCAACGCTTCGGTCGACGGCAACGACATCGTCTACCACGGCTACTTCGACATCGGCATCGCGGTCGGTTCGCCGCGCGGCCTGGTGGTGCCTATCCTGCGCAACGCCGACCAGATGTCGATCGCCGACATCGAGAAGAAGATCGGCGAATTCGGCGCCAAGGCGAAAGAGGGCAAGCTGACCCTGGAAGACCTGACCGGCGGCACCTTCTCGATCTCGAACGGCGGCATCTTCGGCTCCATGCTCTCGACCCCGATCATCAACCCGCCGCAGGCGGCCATCCTGGGCGTGCATGCGACCAAGGACCGCGCGGTGGTCGAAAACGGCCAGGTCGTGGTGCGTCCGATGAACTATCTGGCGATGTCGTACGATCACCGCATCATCGACGGGCGCGAAGCCGTGCTGGGCCTGGTCACGATGAAGGAAACGCTGGAAGATCCGGCGCGCCTGCTGCTGGACCTGTAAGCGCAGGGCGCGCCGCGTGCGGCGCGTGCCGACGTTGTTGCCCGCGCATACAAGCGCGGGCCCGGTCTTTTTTTATGAGGTGTCAAGCATGAATATCTCGGATGAAGTCAAACGTCTGCACGAACTGCACCAGGCCGGCGCGCTCACCGACGCCGAATTCGACCAGGCCAAGGCCAAGGTCCTGTCCTGCGTCAACCCGGACAAGTCGTCCGACTCGGGTTCGGACTTCACCACCGAGATCGGGCGCCTGCGCCGTTCGCGCACCGACCGCTGGTTGGGTGGCGTATGCGGCGGGCTGGCCAAGGTCTCGAACATGGAGGCCTGGATCTGGCGCCTGGTGTTTGCGCTGGTGGCCCTGTGCGGCTTCGGCGCCGGCGTCGTGATCTACCTGCTGATGTGGATTTTCGTACCAGAAGAATAAACAAGGAACCGAATAATGAGCAATGCAAAACAATTTGACGTGGTCGTGATCGGCGCCGGCCCCGGCGGCTATATCGCGGCGATCCGCGCGGCCCAGCTGGGCTTTTCAGTGGCCTGCATCGACGCATGGTCCAACGGCAAGGGCGGCCCGGCACCGGGCGGCACCTGCACCAACGTAGGCTGCATCCCGTCCAAGGCGCTGCTGCAGTCGTCCGAGCACTTCGAGCACGCCGGCCACGGCTTCGCCGAGCACGGCATCGATGTCGGCTCCCTCAAGCTGAACCTGGGCCAGATGTTGAAGCGCAAGGACTCGGTCGTCAAGCAGAACAACGACGGCATCTTGTACCTGCTGAAGAAGAACAAGGTCGCCTTCTTCCACGGCTTCGGCGCATTCGCCGGCGCCGCCGAGGGCGGCTACAGCATCAACGTGACCGGCGCGTCCACCGAGACCTTGAGCGCGAAGCACGTGATCGTGGCGACCGGCTCGAGCGCGCGCCAGCTGCCGGGTGCGCAATTCGACGAAAAGCTGATCCTGTCGAACAGCGGCGCGCTCGCGATCGACGCGGTGCCGGCACGCCTGGGCGTGATCGGCGCCGGCGTGATCGGCCTCGAGATGGGCAGCGTATGGCGCCGCCTCGGCTCGCAAGTGACGGTGCTCGAAGCGCTGCCGGCGTTCCTGGGCGCGGTCGACGAGCAGATTGCGAAAGAAGCGCACAAGCTGTTCGTCAAGCAGGGCCTGGCGATCAACCTGGGCTGCAAGATCGGCCAGATCAGCAGCGCCAACAACGAAGTGACGGTCGAATACGCCAACGCCAAGGGCGAGGCGCAGAAGGCGGTGTTCGACAAGCTGATCATCTCGATCGGGCGCGTTCCCAACACCAACGGCCTGAATGCCGATGCGGTCGGCCTCAAGCTTGACGAGCGCGGCTTCATCGCGGTCGACGACGAGTGCAAGACCAGCCTGCCGAACGTGTGGGCGGTGGGCGACGTGGTACGCGGCCCGATGCTGGCGCACAAGGCCGAGGAAGAAGGCGTCGCGGTGGCTGAGCGTATCGCCGGCCAGCACGGCCACACCAACTTCAACACGATTCCGTGGGTGATCTACACCTCGCCGGAAATCGCCTGGGTCGGCCAGACCGAGCAGCAGCTCAAGGCAGCCGGCGTGGCATACAAGGCCGGCACCTTCCCGTTCCTGGCCAACGGGCGCGCGCGCGCGCTGGGCGACACCTCGGGCATGGTGAAATTCCTGGCCGATGCGGTCAGCGATGAAATCCTGGGCGTGCACATCGTCGGCCCGATGGCTTCCGAGCTGATCTCCGAAGCCGTGGTGGCGATGGAGTTCCGCGCGTCGTCGGAAGACATCGCACGCATCTGCCATGCGCACCCATCGCTGTCGGAAGCGACCAAGGAAGCAGCACTGGCCGTCGAAAAGCGCGCCCTGAACTTCTAGATCACCCCCGGGCGGGGCCGGCCTCGGGCCGCTCCGCCTGTCTCTGGCATTGCCCTTCAATGAACGTCCAACAGTTTTACCAGAAAGCGCTCACCCAGCACGGCTTCACCTCCGACGCCGCGCAACAGGCTGCGGTCGACCGGCTGCAGCGCGCATACGAGGAGTGGGTGCAGTTCAAGGCGCGCCGTTCGAACGGCCTGAAACGCCTGATCAACCGGCCCGAAGTGCCGCGCGGGGTGTACCTGTGGGGCGGGGTGGGGCGCGGCAAGTCGTTCCTGATGGACAGCTTCTACTCGGTGGTGCCGGTGGTGCGCAAGACGCGTTTGCACTTCCACGAATTCATGCGCGGCGTGCACCGCCAGCTCGACGAGCTCAAGGGCGTGGCCGATCCGCTCGACGAAGTCGCGCGCCGCATCGCGCGCAAGTACCGCCTGATCTGCTTCGACGAATTCCACGTCTCCGACATCGCCGACGCGATGATCCTGTATAACCTGCTGTCGGCCCTGTTCAAGAACGGCGTGTCGTTCATCATGACCTCGAACTACGAGCCCGGCACGCTGTATCCGGACGGGCTGCACCGCAGCCGCATGCTGCCCACCATCGCGCTGCTCAAGGACCGGCTCGACGTGCTCAACGTGGACGCCGGCATCGACTACCGCAAGCGCGCGCTCGAGCAGGTCGAGAGCTACCACACGCCGCTCGGCGCGACGGCCGACCGCGCGTTGCGCCACGCCTACGTGGCCGTGGCCGAGAGCGCGGACGAAGACCCGCGCGTGCGCATCGAGGAGCGCGAGATCCACGCGCTGCGGCGCGCCGGCAGCATCATCTGGTTCGATTTCGCCACCCTGTGCGGCGGGCCGCGCTCGCAAAACGACTACCTCGAGATCGCCAGCCGTTTCCATACCGTGATCCTGTCCGGGGTGCCCGCGATGTCGGCCGCGATGTCGTCCGAAGCGCGCCGCTTCACCTGGCTGATCGACGTGTTCTACGACCACAAGGTCAAGCTGCTGATGTCGGCCGAGGTCGAGCCGGAACGCCTGTATACCGAAGGCGCGCTGTCGAACGAGTTTCACCGTACCGTATCGCGTATCATTGAGATGCAGTCGCTTGAATACATGGAAGCCGAGCGCCGCGGCCTGGCCGACGCGCTTGCCTGATGCGAATTTCCAGGACAATAAAAAAATGGCAGTCAGCTTTGCACACTACTTGATCCGCGCCGCCGCGCTGGCGCTGGCCGGCGCCGGCTTGGCCGCCTGCGTCGGCGGCGCCGCGCCGCGTCCGGCCGAACCGCCCGCGCCGGCCCTGCATTCGGTGGCCGAGGCCGAGCGCGCGCTGGCGCAGGCGGCCAAGGCGCGCGCCGCCGCCGAAGCGCAATATGCGGCCAGCGAAAGCGTGTGCGCCACGCGCTTTTTCGTGAACCACTGCCTGGACGATGCCAAGGAAAAACGGCGTACCGGGCTGGCCGGGCTGCGCGCGATCGAGGTCGAGGCGGAGCGCTACAAGCGCCAGGCCTCGGTCGACCAGCGCGACCGCGCGCTGGCCGAGACGAATGCCGAGGCGCTGCGCGAGGAGCAGGCGCGGGTGGCGCAAAGCGCCGGCGCCGCGCCGCAGAGCGCGCGCGACGAGGCGCCAGCGCCGCGCGCGTCCAAGGCGCCCGGCGAGCGCCAGGCCGAACACGAGGAAAAACTCAGGCGGATCGCCGAGCGCGAGCAGGCCGAGGCGGGGCAGCGCGCCGCCAACGTGGCCAAGTTCGAACACAAGCGCGCCGCAGCGGCCGAGCGCCAGAAGAAGGTGGCCGCCAAGCGGGCCGAGAAGGCCGCGCGCGCGGCGGCCAAGGCGGCTCCGGCAGCGCCTGCAGCGCCGCCGGAGCCGGCGCGCTGAGCGTCGAACCCGGCGCACTTAGTGCGTCACACCGCGCGTCCCATTTTCTGGACCTTGTAGTTGGCCACTTCCTTGGGCGGCTTGACCAGCTTGATGATGGCCATGGTGCAGTTGTCGCCCTTGCCCTGGGAGCGCTCGCTGGCTTTGCCGATGAGTAGTTCGGAAGCCTGGCGCGGCGTGTTCTTGTGGGTCGCGGCGCCGAGTTCGGCGTCGGTAAACAGACTCCACAGGCCGTCCGAACAGAGCAGGAAGGTGTCGCCCGCGCCCAGATGCCCGCAGCTGCCGACGCTGGCGTACGGTTGCCGGCTGCTGTTGCCCAGCGCATTGATCAGCAGCTTGGAGCGGCGGTGGTTCTTGGCCGCTTCCAGCGGCAGCTTTTCGTTCACCACCAGATGCTCGACATACGCAGCGTCGCTGGTGCGCGCCTGGCAGGCGCCGGCCTTGAAGCGGTACAGGCGCGAATCGCCCACATGGATCCAGACCGCCTCGCCGTGCGGACTGAGGATCAGGGCGACAAAGCTGCACTGCGCCTCGGCCTCGGCGGTGAAGCTGTTCAACTTGATGATCGCATGGGTTTCATGCACCATCGCAAGCAGCAGTTCGGACAGGCGTTCGGTGCCGGCGTGCTCGCCCGGCTTGAATTCATCGAACAACTGCTTGGCGCTGTGCAGCACCTGCTCGGGCGCGCTGGCGCCGCCTGCGATGCCGTCGGCCAGCACCGCCAGGATGTAGCCCGGGGCGCGCGCCCCTGAAAACAGGGCGGCACGGTCGTTTTGCTGCGCGCGGTTGCCGATATGCTGCGCGGTTCCCGCTTCGATCTTGTATGAATTCATAAACTTTGGCCTGGATCCTGGCTGCGTTACCATGCGCTTTCGCGGCCCATGACATCGATCTGTATTGGCGGCAACGTCTTCGTAGATTAAACTATGCACCGAGATGCTGTAATGTTGCAAGCTGAGACTGTTGACTCAGCGAAACAATTTGACTCAGATTGTATGCCGATCCGTCGGCGTACCCATGAAGTTTTTAAAAATAAACTGTTTGGAAATGTTACAACATGACTGATCTCGAAGAAATTCAGCGCCGCCTGATCGAACTGGACGTGGAACATCGCGACCTCGATGCGGTCATAGACATGTTGATTCTCGACGGTCACCACGATGAATTGCAGCTGCGGCGCCTTAAAAAGCGCAAATTGCAGCTCAAGGACCATATTACCCTGCTGAAAATGCAATTGGTGCCGGATGTTCCGGCCTGATCCGTCTTCGCTTCACTGATTGCCACCTTGACCGATCATAATCCGGCGTCCGCCCCGAACGCCGCCGCCCCCGGGGAGCCGGACCTTCCCGCCGGCCCGCACGACGCCGAAATCGACCGCCTGTTCAGCGCGGGCGGTCCGCTCGCGCCCGCCGTCGGCAGTTTCAGCCCGCGCCGCTCCCAGACCGAGATGGCAAAATCGATCGCGCAGGCGATCGCCGAACAGAAAACCCTGATCGCCGAGGCCGGCACCGGCACCGGCAAGACCTTCGCCTACCTGGTTCCGGCCCTGCTGTGGGGCGGCAAGACCATCGTCTCGACCGGCACCAAGAACTTGCAGGATCAGTTGTTTCTGCGCGACATTCCAACCGTGCGGGCCGCCTTGCGCGCGCCGGTCTCGGTCGCCCTGCTCAAGGGACGTTCCAATTACGTCTGCCATTACCACCTCGAACGCACCTTGCAGAACGGACGCATGACCTCGCGCGACGACGTCGGCCACCTGCGCGAGATTTCACGCTTTATCAAGATGAGCAGTTCGGGCGACAAGGCCGAGCTGTCCAAGGTGCCCGAGAACGCCCTGATCTGGAACCTGGTCACCAGCACGCGCGACACCTGCATGGGTTCGGAGTGCCAGTATTACCAGGACTGCTTCGTGATGAAGGCGCGCCGCGAGGCCCAGCAGGCCGACGTGGTGGTGGTCAACCACCACCTGTTTTTCGCCGACGTCGCGCTAAAGGACACCGGCGTGGCCGAGCTGCTGCCTTCGGCCAACACCATCATCTTCGACGAGGCCCACCAGCTGCCCGACACGGCCACCCTGTTCTTCGGCCAGACCGTCTCGACCTCGCAGGTGCTCGAACTGTGCCGCGACGTGCTGGCCGAAGGGCTGGCGCATGCGCGCGGCGGTCCCGACTGGGCCAAGGTCGTGACCGTCGTCGAGAAGGCGGCGCGCGACCTGCGCCTGACCTTCCCGCAAGACATCATGCGCCTGTCGCTGGCCCAGATCACGCCGTCCTCGGACTTCTTCCCGGCCCTGGCCACGCTCAAGGAACAGCTGGCGGCAATGAGTGCGGTGCTCGAGGAGCAGGCCGCGCGTGCCGAAACGATCGAGCAGTGCCGGGTGCGCGCGCTCGAACTGGGCGCCGCGCTGGAGGACTGGAAGGCGCCGGCCAAGGGCAAGCTGGTCGAGGGCGACGAGGCGGTGCTGTGGGTGGAGGCGTTTTCGTCCTCGCTGCAGCTGCACAAGACGCCGCTGTCGATCGCCCCGATTTTCAATAACCAGCGCGAGGGCACGCCGCGCAGCTGGATCTTCACCTCGGCCACGCTGGCCGTCAAGAACGACTTCAAGCACTTCGCCAACCAGATGGGGCTGGCCGGCGAGCCGGCCCGCAGCTGGCCGAGCCCCTTCAATTATGAAGAGCAGGGCCTGCTGTTCGTGCCGCTCGGACTGCCCGAGCCGAACGCGCCGGGCTACACCGACGCGGTGGTCGACTGCGCCTTGCCGGTGATCGAGGCCGCTGGCGGGCGCACCTTCTTCCTGTGCACCACGATTCGCGCGGTAAACCGGGTGGCGCAGCGCCTGCGCGAGGAATTCGAGGCGCGCGGCCTGGCCTTCCCCCTGTTCGTGCAGGGCGAACGCGGACGCACCGAGCTGCTCGAGAGCTTTCGCAACGCCGGCAACGCGGTGCTGGTGGGCAGCCAGAGCTTCTGGGAAGGGGTCGACGTGCGCGGCGATGCGCTCTCGCTCGTGATCATCGACAAGCTGCCGTTCGCGCCGCCCGACGACCCGGTGCTGGCGGCCCGCATCGAGGTCATGGAAAAGCAGGGCATGAACGGCTTCATGCACCATCAGCTGCCGGAGGCGATCATCAACCTCAAGCAGGGGGCAGGGCGCCTGATCCGCGACGAAACCGATCGCGGGGTGCTGATGATTTGCGACCCGCGCATCATTTCCAAGCCCTACGGCAAACGCATCTGGCAAAGCCTGCCCTCGTTCAAGCGCACCCGCGAGCGCGCCGAGGCGGTGGCCTTCTTCAAGCCTGCCGCCTGAGGCGCTTCACGCCGCGGGCAGCTCGAACGACAGTTCCGTATCCGTGAGCAAGCGGTCGATGTCGACCAGGATCAGCATGCGCTGTTCGAGCGTGCCGATGCCGATCAGGTAGCCGGCGCCGAGCGCCATGCGTGACGGCGGCGGCTTGATCTGTTCCGGCGCCAGGGTCGCCACGTCCGACACGCTGTCGACCACGATTCCCGTCACCGTGCCGCGCACGGTGAGGATGATGACGACCGTGAACTGGTCGTAGCTGGGCGCGCTCAGCCCGAGCTTGAGGCGCATGTCGATGATCGGCACGATCACGCCGCGCAGGTTGACCACGCCTTTGATGTAATCGGGCGCATTGGCGATCCGGGTCACGGCGCCGAAGCCGCGCAGTTCCTGTACTTTCTGGATATCGACGCCGTATTCTTCGGAGCCCACGGTGAAGGAGAGGAATTCGTGCGGTACGGCCGCGCTGTCGGCGGTGCGCTGGGGGGAGAGGGTGGACATGTTGTTCCTTTCGTTTCAAATCAAGGGAGTGAGCCCGCGCGCCGGCGACCAGCACGCTTGCCATGGGGCGCTGGCGGCGCGCGCCGGCAGCTTCGGACACGCGTTGGCCGCGCTCGCGTGCGCGCGCTGCAGCGCCAGCCTGAAGGGCACTGTGGCCGAGACGCTCAGCTGCCAGGTGACGAGCACGACTACGGCGATGGCGAGCGCTGCGACGATCAGCAGCAGCAGGCGCGCGTTCGCGTACTTGCCGGCAGCCTGTTCCTCGCTTTCGTTGTTACGTTGCTCCTGATACCTGAGCACCTCGTGCAGCGTGGCCAGCCACGCGTTTGCGGCCGGCACCACTTGCCCGAGCAACATCCGGGTCGCTTCTTCCGTCTTGTCCTGCAGCGCGAGCTGGCGCGCCTGGTCGATCAGCGGCTCGGTCTGCGCCTGGCCGGCCCTGGCACGCTCCAGGATGGCCTTGCCCGCTTCGTGCCTGGTCAGCCGGTCCAGGGTCGCAGCCGCTTTTGCATAATCGGCCAGCGCCAGTTCCATGTTGCGCGCCTCCTGCATCAGCTCGCCCTCGTCTGCGGGCAGGGCGATATTGCGCGCCGCGACCGCAATGCGGCGCTGGGCCGCGCGCATGCTGGTGGCCGCATCCATCGTCAGGTTATTGTTGTCAACGATGCGCACCAGTCCTGCATCGACTGCCGCCATGGCGCTCGCGCCGATGGCAACGAGCAGGGCCAGCAACGCCAGCACCAGGCCGAATCCAAGCGCGAGGCGGATCGCGATATTGAGCTCACTAAAGGTCATGTTTTCTCCGACGCAGATAGAAAGGCGAGCAACAGCCGGCATCGGAGGCGCGCACGGCGTGCTGCGCGCAAGGTGGCGATGGGCGATGCTGGCGGCGGCGGAGCTGGGCCGGGAAAAGGGCGATCGCCGCGCGATAGGGGCGGCTTGATGAGGCAGCGTGCTGGGAGGAACCGGTAACGAAGGGGTCACCGCTGCCTGGCACGCGCATGGTGCGAGAAACGCAAGTAAGCCATTCTACCTGTAGTATTGGCTTACTGCAACAAGGTGTCGTCAGCTCTCTTTGATGTCGCAATCCAAGGCTGGCGGCGCAGCCCTGCCGGCCTCACTTGCGCGCGCCAGGTGCGCCAATGCGGGCGCTGAAGGCGTTCAGCGCTTCGGCCGCCGACAGCAGCTCGGCCGCGACCTCGTTGATCTTGCGCTGTTGCGAGCGGGCCTGATCGCGCAAGATCCGGAACGCCTGTTCACGGTCGATCCGGTAGCGCTCCATCAGCAGCCCGACCGCCATCCCGGCCTCGCGCCCCTGCTGCAAGGCTTCGGTAAGCCGGGTGTGGCTGGTGCGCAGCTGGCGAATCTCGTCGGAACGGGCCAGGCTGGCCTTGATCGACGGCCCCAGTTGCGCCAGGGCGATCGGCTTGACCAGGTAGCCGACGGCCCCGTATTCGGCGGCCTGGCTGACGGTGGCGCCGTCCTCGTCGGCCGACAGGAACATCACGGGAATCGTGGTTTCCTCCTGCAGGCGGCGCGCCAGCTCCAGGCCCGAGATGCCGGGCAGCGAGATATCGAGCAGGGCCAGGTCGGTCGCGCGCGCGCTGTCGCCCACCATTTCGAGCGCCATTTCGGCCGAGGTCGCGATCCTGACATCGTAGCCGGCCGCCTCCAGGAAGTTGGCGAGCAGCCCGAGGATGAATACATCGTCGTCGACCAGCAGGATCAGGCGCCGTGCGGGTGGCTCGGCGAGAACAGGGGGGGCGTGGTTCATTGCGGGGGCTCCGGTGCTGGTGTGAAGTTGGTGATGATGGCGTCAAGTTCGTCCAGGGCAAGCAGGCCGGCCAGCTCAGCTAACGCGGCGCCGTGCTCGCCGCGCCGGATCGCCTGTTCGACGCGGCCCGCATGCAGCGTCAGTGCGGCATACCCGAACGAGCCGGCCGAGCCCCTGAGCACGTGCGCCAGTTCGCGCGCCTGGCTCCATTGCGCGGCCTGCATGAAGCGGCGCAGCTGGTCCAGGCGCGCGCCCAGGGTCGCCGCGAACATGTGTTTGATCTGCTCGTAGCCCGGCACCTCCTGCACCGGCTGCGGTGGCGGGGCGGCGCCCTGCTGGCCGAGCAGGCTTGCCAGCAGTTGCGCCAGCGCGGGAAAGTCGACCGGCTTGCCCACGCAGTGGGTGCATCCGCTGTGCAGGTAACGCCGCACGTCCTCAGTCATGACGTTCGCGGTCAAGGCCACGATCGGTCCCGTCAGACCGGCTGCGCGCAGCGCTTCGGTGGCGCGCATGCCATCCATCACCGGCATTTGCATGTCCATCAGGATCAGGTCGAAGGGGGAGGCGAGCGCTGCGCTGACCGCCTGCGCGCCATCCTCGACGGCGGTGACGTCGAGCCCGAGGCTGGCCAGGAAAGCGCAGATCAGGGTGCGGTTGTCCGCGCCGTCCTCGGCCAGCAGCACGCGCGCGCGCAGCTGGCGCAGCGCCCTCGCCGGCGGCTGCGCCAGCGCGGGCGCCGCCGCCAGCCAGGTGGCATCCGGGGCCAGCGGGGCCGTGATGCTCACTTCAAACACCGAGCCTTTCCCCAGTTCGCTCGCATGCGATACCGTGCCGCCCATCTTGGTGGCGAACTGCTGCACCAGGTGCAGCCCGAGCCCGGTGCCGCCGTACTTGCGCGTGGTGGCCCGGTCGGCCTGCGAGAAGGGCGCGAACAACTGGGCCAGCTGGACGTCCGACATGCCGATGCCGCTATCGGCCACCTTGCACACCAGCCGTTCGGCCGCACGGTCATACCACAGCGTCAGCTGCACCGTGCCCAGCTCGGTAAATTTAATGGCGTTGCTGCACAGGTTGAACACGATCTGCTTCCAGCGCGTCGGGTCGCCCATCACCTGCGACGGGAACGGAAACGCGATCTGGACGCGAAACGCGATGCCCTTGCTGTGCGCCTGCGCACCCATCATGGAGTCGATGCCCCACACTGTCTCGGAGGGAGAAAACGCGACATGCTCAAGGTGCAGGCGTCCGGCCTCGATCTTGGCAAGGTCGAGGATGTCGTTAATGATGCTGAGCAAGTGCTGGCCATTCCTGCGGATGACCTGGCCGGCGTCGCGCCGCAGCGCCGGTTCGGCCGCCGTGTCGAGCAGTTCGGCAAAGCCGATGATCGAGGTCAAAGGGGTGCGGATCTCATGGCTCATCATGGCCAGGAAGGCCGACTTGGCCTGGTTGGCCGCATCGGCTTCGTCCTTGAGGCGGCGGGTCAGTTCGAGGTCGCGCTCGCGCCGCCTGAACACCTTGAACAGCACAATGGTGGCAAGCACGATGGCGCCGATGGTGCACCCGGCCAGCAGCAGCCGGATGGTCGAAAAGTAGCGCCAGCGCGCCAGGAACATCTGTTCCGGAATGCTGACGTTGACCAGCAGCGGAAAGGCGCCTGCCTGGTGCGAGGCGCTCATGTGCAGGCGCTGCGGGCCCTGGTCCGTGGGTGGAACCGCGCTGACGAACACAGCGTTGCTCTTTTTTATACCCGGCAGCGCCGCCAGCGAGGAATCGACCTGCCCCATGAGCGCGTCGGCACGGGGCCAGCGCGCCAGCAGCGTGAAGTCGTCCCGGTACAGCGACATGGTGGACTCGCCGCTGAGCGAAATCTTGCGGTAGAAGTCGCTCAGGGAGGCGCTTGAGAAAGCGGCCACGGCCACACCGATGAGCCTGCCGTCGGGCGCGCTCAGGCGCCGGCTCAGGTAGAAGGTCCAGCCATGCTTGTCCTGGCCCGCCACCGGCGCACTGAAGTAAATGGCGGGCGCGCCGCCCTGAAGGTGCGCGCGGAAATAGTCGCGACCGGCAAGATTGAGCGCGGGCGCAAGATGCTGCGCACTGGAGTTGACGAGTTCGCCGTTGGCGGCCACGATCATGATGCCGCCCAGCTGGGGCAGGACGCGGATCTGGTCGCGCAGGCTGGCGCGCGCGCGCTCGCTGCCCAACACCGCGCGCACGGCGGCGTCGCTGTCGGCCCCGCCCGCCCGCAGCGCCTGCTCGATGCTGTCGAGCACGAGTACGGCCGAGCTCACTTGCTGCGCCGTCTGTTCGGACAGCATCAGCGCGACATTGCTCAGCTGTTTGCTCCAGGCGTTGACGGTCTGTTCGCGCGCGGCCCAGATTGCCGCGCCGAGCACGGCCAGGAATCCGATCACGAATAAGGCGCCGAGCAGCAGCGCGATCTGGCTGGAGCGGAGTTTGACGAACATGGGCGCGCGGTTTCAATAAGTGATCACGACGACAAGATAGCATACGCCTTGCCGTCTGCACACTTTGCTTGCCGGCAGGATGCAAATAGACCGGAGCGGCGCCATTACGCCTGAGCCTGCAAGGGATTTTGTGCCAACGCAAAGTGCCAAAAGTCGAGCTTGTTACAGTCGATTGAGCACTGCGCTCGTTGTTGTTTCCATGGGAGGCTGACATGACCATCCGGCACGGCTGTTTCTTCAGTTATGCGCGCGGTCGCCATGCCCTGATGAACAAGTTCAAGGAGCAACTCGCGGAGGCCATCCGCTGCTACCTCGAACCGCATTTCGACAACGAGGACGAGTTGTTCATGGACACCGAACAGCTCGGCGGCGGCGACGACCTGGACCGCAAAATTGCGCGCGCCATGTGCGAGAGCGTGAGCATGATCCTGATCTACACCCCGAAGTACGAAGCGCACTCCTATACCCGGCGCGAATTTGCCGCGATGCAGATGCTCGAAGTCCAGCGCGGCCGGTGGTATGCCTTGCCCAGCCACCTGATCATCCCGGTGATCATGACGCGCCACCCGCTCAAGCTGCCGGACCAGATCACCAAGTCCGGCCTGTATGTCGATTTCTCGCGCTACACCATGGCCACGCCCGACCTCAAGTCCAATCCCGATTTCCTGCCCGACATCGAGAAGATCGTCAAGCGTATTGCGATTCAGTACCAGTACCAGAAAATGTATACGCCGGCGGGACACGACTGCAACCAATTCATGCTCCCCGATGTCCCACCTGTATGGCGCGACAGTCCGGATTTATATTTCCCCCCCAAATAAAGGAGCTCTATGGAACTGACTCGTATTACGCTACCGCCGATAACCGCTCCCGGCGCAGTGACCACGTTTTATTCATTCGAGAGCGGAACCGCGCGCAGTGTCGCGTTGTCGAACATAGCCGTACTGCTGGCAGGACGCCAGAACGCGACAGTACCGGTGCTCATGATCGACTGGGACACCGAATCGCCCGGGCTACACCACTATTTCGACCGGCATGAGGAGCACGGGGGCGTGCTCGAGTATTTCCAGGCCTGCGCCGACCATTTGCAATTGCTCGGGCGCGGCCCGGCCAGCCAGGACGACGAGGCGCTGGCGCGCCAGGTGCTCGAGGCGGTCGACTGGCAGCTCTATGTCGAGCGGGTCGACCAGAGCCGCCCGCTGTACCTGATGCGCGCCGGGCGCTTCGACGCCAGCTACGGCGAGCGCGCCGACCAGATGGACTGGGACGGCCTGTTCAAGGCCTGTCCGGCCCTGTTCCGCTGCTTTGCCGCCTATATGGCCAGCCAGTTCGGCCACGTGCTGGTCGATGCGCGCAGCGGCCGCTCGGCGGCGGTCAGCATCTGCACCACCTTGCTGGCCGACCGCGTCGTGGCCCTGTTTTCGCCCAACCGGCGCAGCATCGAGGGCATGGCGGGGGTGCTCACGCGCGCCATCGACTATCGCTGCAGCCACGAAGACGAGCAACGTGCGCTGCTGCTCTACCCGCTGCCATGCTCGATCGACAGTGCCGACAGCGAGCGCCGCATGCGGTGGCGGCGCGGCATCCCGAGCAAGGGCCTGCCCGGCTACCAACCGGTGCTCGAGAAGCTGCTGCGCGAGTGCTACGGCATCTCGCGCCCCTGTCTCGACAGTTATTTCGACGAGGTCCAGCTGCAGCAGACCCATGCCATCGCCAGCGGCGAGCAACTGGCTGCCTGCCTCGACGGCGGCGACCGCTTCTCGCTCACGCGCACCTTCGAGGCCTTGCTCGAGTGGCTGGGCGAGGGCCGCTTTCCGTGGCAGTCGCGCGCCGAAGTGGCATTGCTGCGCTCGATCGACGCGGCGCGCGCGCCGGACGGGCCAGACGAAGGCGCGGGCGCGGCGCGCCAGGCGCACCACCTGAACCTGCTCGGCGAGCTGTACGTCAGGCAGGGCCGCGAGCGCCAGGCCCAGGACTGCTTCGACCAGAGCGCCACGCTGCGCACGCACGCGCTGGGCGAACACCACCCGGACACGCGCGAGAGCGGCG
>Ga0207975_100493_pt1 | contig 19164 bp, 15 predicted proteins | sample LakWasMe91_HOW11_2_FD_183913 | JGI IMG/M metagenome (GOLD analysis project Ga0207975, IMG submission 183913) | Freshwater sediment methanotrophic microbial communities from Lake Washington under simulated oxygen tension - Sediment Metagenome... | ecosystem: Environmental > Aquatic > Freshwater >...
AGCCTAGAATAGCCGTCATCATGGAAACTGAGATTTGGCCTAATCTTTTTGCCTGTTGCGGTAAAAATGAAATTCCTTTGTACATTATCAATGCCCGCTTATCGGAAAAATCGGCAAGTGGCTATCAGAAAATTCCAGCTCTTATTTACCCTGCTTTGGCTCATGTCAAATTGATTGCAGCGCAAACCCAGGATGATGCCTGCCGGTTTGTTGCTATTGGTGCTAAAACCGAAACAGTCAAAACGCTAGGTAATATAAAATTTGATGTTGAAGTTTCCAGTGAAATTATTGAGCAAGGTTTGCAGCTAAAAGCCGATTTGTTTGGCGGTCGGTTCGTTTGGCTGATTGCCAGTACCCACAAAGATGAAGAGGCAATATTCCTTGAAATTTATAAAAAAATAAAGCAGAAAATTCCTGAATTATTGCTGGTTATAGTGCCAAGACACCCTGAGCGTTTTGGTGAGGTAAAAAAACTGTGCGAACAGAATCAGTTGGCTGTGGTGATGCGTACATCCGGCGAAATTTGTCATCAGTATGCTGACGTTTATCTGGCCGATACTATGGGTGAGTTAAAAGTGCTTTATGCGTCCTCCGATGTGGCGTTTGTCGGCGGCAGTATGGTGCCCGTTGGGGGGCATAATATTCTTGAGGCTGCCGCCGTCGGAACTCCGGTTTTGTTTGGCCCGTACATGGCAAATTTTAAGGAAATAGCCGAAGGAGTGTTGCGGCGAGATGCCGCAATACAATGTCAGGATGAAAGCGAGATAATCAATGCGATTGTTGCCCTATATGCGGATTCAGCATATAGGCAATCGTTAGCTGAAAAGGGTAAGGCTTTTGTCCAGCAGAACCAAGGTGCCGCCGCTAGGATTTTTGACATGCTTAGCCAGGATATTTGATTTTAGTTCATGTCTCCCCTTGATTGCTCGTGCGTCATGTTGTGTCGGCATAAGGCTTATATATTGCGCCCGGCCCGATCAATCGCTCTGCATAATGTCGCGGAAAAGCATTGCCCAATACAAATAAACTTTTATTGGTAATGGAAGTCGATTTGATTGATAAGGCGCTGCAATGCCGTATCAAGCCGGTATGAGGCTTGCTTTATTTCACAGCCAACACGGTTTACTTGCTTGGAGTGCTTGAGGGGAATGGTTATGTTGTTGACTATTTCCAGGCAGGCAAGGAGTATGCTTTTATCCGGCAGGACAATGTTACAGTCTGTATGCAGGCCGCCAATGATTGTGGGTTGCTGATTTTCAAATTGATTGATATAGGATAAGCCGGTAACACTAATATCGGTTACGTTAAAATATTCGGCTTGATTTTTATACTGAATTTTAACGGGGATGTTGATGGGTACTTTTACTCGGCGAGCATCTCTTCGTTGCACCCACTCCATGCTTTGGGGGAGGGGCGCTTTTAGGTTGAATGTGGCATCGATGTCATGCCCATTAAAGTCGCTTAATATAAAGTTAACGGCTATGCCTTCAAAATTAGCAGAGACCGCCACAGTGCTTTGCATGAGTAAGTCTTTATTAAATCGTTCGTTTTGGAATCCACCCAGAAAAATATGATCGCCTTCTATACAGGTAATCGTCGTTAAAAGTGTGCTTGTTGCGAATTTTCCAGGAACTTTTATGGACAGCAAGACATTTTTGCTGAGCAGGTGGTTTAATTTTTTTCTGACGTCATCCTGATTGGCAATAGTGTAGTTATTATACGTGTTGCCTATAATTGTGGGTTCAGGGATGCATTTGTAATGCGGTTCGGCATGATTGGTTTGATATGTCAGCATTGTGTTCCCCGTCATATATTTGATAAAGTGAATTGCTGTCATTACCTAAGCAATAATTTAGCCATAAATATATTTTGTATTTATTTCAGTTTCTTATTGATCTTATGGTTCTGTCTCGGTGTTGTAAAAGGCTTGTTTTGTAACTTGAGCGGCAATATGCTGCCTATTGGATATGCTGGGTATGGATAAAAGCGGCAATGCGGCGTTGAGATTTCGGCCGGTAACAATGTGTGGGTTATACGTTGGTTATTTCGATATTAAGTATGATTGAAGCTGATTTGTATTGAGGGGTATTCTTCGGCTGCATTGCTCATTATGCCAGTGCATAAGGCCGGCAAAAAAACCTCCCAGCACCTTGTGTGGACGGCAGGGAGGTAATAAGTTAAGCGGCGTATGATGAGTAGAGGCCGCTTACAGACTCAGCACTAGGAGGGGGCTGATCATCTTGAGTTTGGCGGTTTTGTGTCATAACGTATTCTAAGCAATTATAATAATAAACAAACATATAGGGATTATCTGTGTATTGTTACGCAGAATTAAATATTTTGCGGCTTCGTCGGTTGGCTCATGTAGCGTGAGTTTCGGTGTTCGGAGTTGTTACCGGGTTGTGCTATTACGATTATTCAAACCGTCGCGATGGCGTGGATTCAAGTGGAGTTTTGTTAAGGCATTCAGTTGCGCCTCGTTATAATGTCGTTGACTTAATCTGTGTGCGATAAGCATGCTTCTTTATATTGTGAATATCTTCGAGGTTAGGCTTTTATTGCTATGCAGGCAAAGCTTCTATTTCGAGAGTTCTTGCTCTTTTTACAAAATTTTACTATAGCTGACTACATTGAAGAGACGTTACACGATGAATGAAATAAAAGACAAATCAGTTCAAGCCTTTATTGATGAATTGGCCAGCAGGGCGCCCACCCCTGGCGGTGGTAGCGCGGCAGCGGTAATGGGTGCGCAAGCCGCCGCTTTAATCAGTATGGTTTGCAATTTGACCATAGGTAAACCTAAGTACGCTGAAGTTGAAGTTGAAATGCAGTCATTACTGGAAAAGTCAGAAGCATTGCGTGAAACGCTGACAGGTATGATCAAAGCCGACGTCGAAGTCTTTGATCGATTAATGGCGACCTATGGTTTACCAAAAGATTCTGATGAAGAAAAGGCAGTGCGTAGCGAGGCTATTCAATCAGCATTAAAGGAAGCCACCGTGGTTCCTTTGGCATGCGCAAGCGCTTGTGCAGAAGCTATTGCATTGAGCAGAATTGCCGCAGAAAAAGGTAATATAGGGGTGATTAGTGATGCCGGTGTTGCCGTCATGGCGGCATACGGCGCACTAAAAAGTGCAGCGTTAAATGTTTACATTAATGCAGGTGGGCTTAAAGACAAAGCCTTCGCCGATGCGAAATTAGCGGAGCTGGAAACGATTTTGAATGGCGCTGATGCGGCCGCAGAAGAAGTTTATCAAATCGTTAAAGCCAAGCTGTAAGTATTAAAGGTTATTGGGATTGCTCTTATCTTGCCGATAAAAAGCCGAAGTTAGTCAAGTTTTGGGCGCTTAAGGTTCATTGTTAATAATGTGGTAAGTCAATGTAAATTGAGCTGATTGCAATTGCCTTGATAAATTATTTATAGATAATGAAAAAAAAGTGTTGACGATATGGGGATGTATCGTTATCATAGACAGCTCTTCAAGGGTGGTTAGAAGTTAAGCAAGCCATTAAAAAGGAGATTGTCGGGGTATAGCGCAGTTTGGTAGCGCGCCTGCTTTGGGAGCAGGATGTCGGGAGTTCGAATCTCTCTACCCCGACCAATTTAGCGCTTGTAGCTCAACCGGATAGAGCACCGGCCTTCTAAGCCGGGGGTCGCAGGTTCGAGTCCTGCCAAGCGCACCATTCGTAGAAAATCCCATATTATGGTGAGCGTAGCTCAGTTGGTAGAGTCCCGGATTGTGATTCCGGTTGTCGCGGGTTCGAGCCCCGTCGTTCACCCCAATAAAATCAATAGCTTGACATTGTTTATAGGTCGTTTGATTCGCCCCTACAGACAAAGCTACTGACAAATAGTCAATCATTCGCCGGTTTTACGGTTTTAAGCTTAACATCTTACACGTTCATCATGGACGCTGTCCGATGTCCTGACGCCTCTTGTTTATCCCCTTTTGTATCGCTGACGCCTTTTCGTTTCAAGTCGTGAAATGTAAACGGTACCCAGATTATTCTGCGTTCTTCAGCTGCTTGTTTTGTGGCTACGGTTACCCGTCCAATCGCTGTTTTTAACGAGCTCAAAACAATTTTATCCCCCGTTCTTTCGCTGATAATAATGCGCCTGTCTTCGGCTCTAATCGGGTGCGGTTGTTTTCGATCGGCCAGTATGCGGTTGCGTGTGGTGATGGTATGATCCCACGCCGCACGAAGCCTGGGATTCCATTCTGTGATGTTATCACGGCTACCCTTTCGGCGTTTGATGAGCAGTCCGGTCGGCAGTTCGTTTGAATCGGTTAGATCCAGCACTTCAGATAGTCGCATGCGGCAAAGATAGGCGATTTCCATCGCTGGCCAGACATACCAGTAATTTGACTGCTTGGCTATTTCAAGCATAAATTCATAATCACTATCTTCGGCATAATGCTGACGTGCCTTGATGCTGAGCTTTTTGACTCCCAGCGTCGGATTGAATTTTATTTTTTCATATTCATAGGCCCACGAAAAAACTCGCTTGATGTAAGCCAATTCTTTGTTCGCTCGGCTTTCTGAGCTTTCTCCGCGATGATCCTGGTATTTACGTATCAGTCCAACCGTCCATTTAGCTATCGGTAGATCTCCAAGCAATCCTGTATTGCCTTTACGGGTCGTAATGTGCAAATGGCAGTCGAGATAATCCCTTTGCGTACTGAGGGCTAGCTTGCGCCAGATGGGCGTTTGCTGTAAATCGCGTGATAGCGTACTGAACGTTGCTACCATCGGTGCGTTGTGCGATTCGTAGGCCATCCAAATCATCAGCAAGTGATGATTTAGCGCAGCATGGTTTTATCGTCATTGAAGCTTTTTTTTATCTGCTTCTTGCAGGTATCTGATGACGGTTTCCTATCAAATATAAGGTTGTTTTTCACCTCCTTTAAGTTGATCCCAGGTTTTTGCTTTTACTTTATCGGCTATTTCTTGTGCCTTGGCTTTGTCTGTGGTGCCAGTAGATCGGTATATTGTTTTCCACTAATTGTAAATTTGTAATACCAGATTTTGTTACGTTATAGTATCAAGCTAGAAGGCCATGTCTGTAAAACAGCGCACAATATTTACTGCCTTCGGCATTAGTTCTTCTAGTTGGTTAGTTAAATAGCCATTAAAAACAATATGATATTGATTGTAAGTGATCAATTATGACGCTATTTACTGGCAAATATTAGGCGCTAATTTACTGGTTTTGGCTTACAATTTGATTATAAAATGCCATTGAGCCTTTATTCCTGAAAGCTCAAATTGTCAGAATGATGTCGATGATGATAAAAATCCAATCAAACAAACTTAACATCGCCCATGTTCGAACATCAGACAAGTCCATTCAAGAGTTAGAAACTCATTTACTTGAAGTTGCAGAAATCACCAAAAAATTAGCCGCCAAAATCAACGCAGCTGAAGCAGGAGAACTGATAGGGCTTTTGCATGATTTCGGTAAATACAGCACGTCTTTTCAGAACTACATACAATCCGGCACCGGCTTGCTAAATGCCGATATTGACGATGATTATGTTGATGCGATTGCGTTAAAAGGCAAAATAGACCATTCCACAGCAGGTGCACAGTGGGTATGGGCAGCGCTGAGTAAATACGGCAAAAACGGCGAGGGCAAATTATGCGGTCAATTATTGGCGCTTTGTATTGCCTCACATCACAGCGGATTGATCGATTGTTTAAAACCGGATGGAGTCAACGGCTTTAAAGAAAGGGTAAATAAGGATGACTGTCGATCTCACCTAGCCGAATGCAAACAAAATGCAAATACTTTTATTTCGGACAGGATGCTTAACCTAGCCGGTAAGCCTTTGCTTACAGCTATGCTCGACCAATTAAAATTATTAACTCGGCAAGAGCAGCATGGGCAAGCAATATCAGAAGTCATTCAACACTTTTATATCGGCTTTTGGACGCGGTTTTTATTCAGCTGCTTGATAGATGCAGATCGTATTAACAGCGCCGATTTTGAAAATCCACATCAAGCAGTTTGCCGTAATAAAGTCCTGTCGTGGGACATTGCGATTAATCGTATGGAGTTGTTTTTAACCGAGCAACTAACAAATAAAGACCAAGATCTTAACATCAACACTATACGCCGCACGATTTCCGAAGCTTGTAAAAACAGGGCGCAGGATGCACAAGGCATTTATACCCTGACCGTACCTACCGGCGGCGGCAAGACCTACGCCAGCCTTCGTTATGCATTGCATCATGCAAAAAGACATAGCTTAGAGCGGATTATCTACATCATTCCCTACACCTCGATTATCGAGCAAAACGCTTCAGCCATTCGCAAGGTTATCGAACAGGAAGGCGATCAATATCCCTGGGTGCTTGAACACCACTCGAATTTAGAACCCGAAAATCAAACATGGCACAGCAAGCTGGCGGCTGAAAACTGGGATTCCCCGATAGTACTGACCACGATGGTGCAGTTTTTGGAAACGCTCTTCAGCGGCGGCACGCGCGGCGTTCGTCGACTGCATCAACTGGCTAACAGCGTCATCATTTTTGATGAAATCCAAACCTTACCCATTAACTGCACCCATCTGTTTTGTAACGCACTTAACTTTTTAAGCGCTTATGCCAACACAACGGCAGTGTTATGTACGGCGACCCAACCGTTGCTGGATCAATTGAAGTCGCCCGAAAAGGGACAATTACTGATCCCCAAAGAGAACGAATTAATCGACGATAAACGCCAGTTATTCGACCAGTTAAAACGCGTTGAAATCAGCAATAAAACCAAACCGGAAGGCTGGTCGGAACAGGAAATAGCTGCACTGGCCTTGTCCGAACTGGACAGCAAAGGCAGTTGCCTGGTTATCGTTAACACCAAAGCCTGGGCGCAAGCCCTGTATATGCAATGCTCGGAAACCGTCGATAAAGACAGCCTATTCCACTTAAGCACTAACCAATGTTCCGCGCATCGTAGCGAGATTTTCAACAGAATGCGTTTGCGTTTGGATGCGCAGCTGCCGGTCTTATGTTTTAGCACCCAATTGATTGAAGCCGGTGTCGACATAGATTTTGCCAGCGTTATCCGCTTTCTGGCGGGGCTGGACTCGATAGCCCAAGCGGCCGGGCGTTGCAATAGGAATGGCCGCTTGGAAACCGCTACCGTGCATGTCGTTAACCCGGCACAGGAAACCATTAATCAGCTGATCGACATTAAAGTCGGGCAAGAAAAAACCAAGCGCGTATTCAGCGAGTTTAAGGACAAGGCTTTATTAGACCCGGAAGTCATGGCTCAGTATTTTAACTATTATTTTTATGAGCGAGCGCAGAAATGGTTTATCCGTTGACTGCAAAACAGGCAGGAAGGGAAGACTCGTTGTTGAATTTACTTAGTGAAAATAAAACCAACATCGGGGCAGGAGCGCCGCTTCATTTAAAGCAATCGTTTATGACCGCCGGTGATGCATTTAAAGCCATAGACGCGCCGACCCAGTCGGTCATTGTGCCGTATGAACAGGGAAAAGAATTGATTACCGAACTCTGCGGCATTGCCAAAAAGTTTGATGCCGCCAGTTACTGCACCTATTTAAAACAGGCGCAAAAATTCAGCGTCAACGTCTTTCCGAATGTGTGGAAACAATTGCTTGAACAAAATGCAGTGTACGAAATTCATTCTGGCGAAGGCGTGTATTGCCTGGATGAGCGCTATTACAGCAAAGAATTCGGCTTGTCATCAAAGCCCGTCAGCAAAGCCGAAGCGGATATTTTATAAGTACAAACAGCTATGAAAAACAGCATTAGTGTTACCTCGTTCCCACGCGCTGCGCCGCGAGTCACGATCAACGTCTTGCGCATACGGGACGCAGCGCGTCCAGCCCCTCGTTCCCACGTAGCGCGTGGGAACGAGGGGGAAATCATGAAAAACAGCATCAGTTTTTCGCTGGTTCCCAAGCTCCGGCTTGGGAACCCAGTTATGTGAAGCTCTAGCTTCGCGAGACTGGATAGGAAGCTGGAGCTTCCAAGACTGCATTCCCAAGCTGGAGCTTGGGAACGAGCGCAAGAAAAAATTGAAAGCCTCAATAAACCAAACCCAAAGGAGCGCAAGTGAAAAACAGCATCAGTTTTCGATTATGGGGCCGGTACGCGTTATTTACCGATCCTATTACCAAAGTGGGCGGTGAAAAATGCTCGTACCACCTGCCGACTTACGAGGCGATAAAGGGCGTACTCAAGTCCATCTACTGGAAGCCGACGCTGATTTGGCACGTAGATAAAGTCAGGGTAATGAAGCCGTTACGCACCCAGACCAAAGGCACCAAGCCGTTAGTGTGGGGCGGCGGCAATAGCCTGGCGATTTATACTTTTTTACGGGACGTCGAATATCAAGTTGAAGCGCATTTTGAATGGAACGAACATCGCCCCGAATTGGCAGGCGACCGCATCGACGGCAAGCATTACAGCATTCTAAAACGCACTCTGGAAAAAGGCGGCAGACAGGACGTTTTTTTAGGGACGCGCGATTGTCAGGCCTATGTCGAACCTTGTGAATTCGGTGCAGGCGACGGCGCTTACGACAACCTTGAAGAATTGGCTTTTGGTCTGATGTTTCACAGCTTCGCCTACCCGGACGAAACCGGTATCGATGAGCTGCATAGCCAATTTTGGCAGGCAACGCTTAAGGAGGGTATTTTAGAATTCCCCCGCCCCGAAGATTGCTTGGTGCGGCGCTTTGTCCGTCCGATGAGTGTAAAAGAATTCGGTGTCGGCACAAACCTGCTGGCCGTTGAGGATGAAGAGGCACAATTATGAGCTGGATGGAAAAGCTTTATCAGACTTATGAACAAGGAATTGAAATTGATACATCAAAACCTTGGCCTATATCGCATTTTGTTAAGACAGCGCATATTGAGGTTGTTATCGATGGCAATGGAAATATAAAAAAGGACAGAATTACTTTGTTATCTGGCGAAGATTCTTTAACGCTTATACCTGCAACAGAGGCTTCTGCTGGACGAGCAGGGGCAAAGATCGCCCCACATCCGCTTTGCGACGAAATAGGTTATTGCGCTTCTGATTTTCCAGATGTCGTGCAAGCAAGAAGTGAAGCATATTTAGAACAACTTAAAACATGGTGCTTGTCAGAATATGCTCATCCCAAAATTCAAGCCATTTACAAGTATCTTGAAAAACAAAGTTTATGGCATGACTTAAGTCAAGCAATAGAGTTTCCAGTAACGTTTACAAATAGAAGAGGCCAAAAAACAAAAATTACTGCTGATAAAGCTTTTGTACGGTGGAAAGTTGAAGAAGTAGGCAATCCTTGCTCTGGCTCATGGGAAGATAGCGATTTAATTGATGAATGGATCAAATTTGATAAGTTGAAAAATTCAAAAACAGGGCTTTGTTTTATAACCGGTGATGAAGTTCGTTTAATCGAAAACCATTCCAGATTTATTAGAAACTCTGGCGATGGTGCCAAGTTAATTTCATCGAACGACAGTGGTGGTTATACCTATCGCGGTAAATTTTTGGATAACACTGAAGCCTGTAGTATCGGTTTTGATGTTTCACAAAAAGCCCATAATGCTCTCCGCTGGTTAATATCACGACAGGGTTTTAGAAGCGGTGATAAAGATCCACAAATTTTTATATCGTGGGCCGTATCAGGTAAGCCGATACCCGAACCTTTACAGGATACTTGGACGCTCCTCCAGGAAACCGATGAATACGATCTTGATGAAATAGACGAAAACTCAGAACCGGAACAAGAAACTGTGCAAGATCACAGCCGCGATTTAGGTCAATCATTTGCACTGCAACTGAAAAACTACATGGCTGGCTATGTCGCAAAGTTAAGCGCCACTGAGCAAATCATCATCATGGGTATTGATTCGGCAACGCCTGGACGAATGGGCGTTATCTATTATCGGGAGCTATTCAGAGACGACTTTCTTAACCGGCTTGAAACTTGGCATACCGAGTTTGCTTGGCCGCAACGTCATACCCGTGAAATAGCCGACAACCCCGGCAAAAAACCTAAAACCGAAGTCGTTTGGCCGGTCAGTTCGCCGGTGCCTATGGCGATAGCCAAGGCCGCTTACGGCGAAAACGTGCCGGATAATTTGAAGAAAAAAGTCATTGAACGCCTTATTCCCTGCATCATCGACGGTCAAACCTTTCCTAGGGATTTGCTCGATAGTTGTGTACGAAAAGCGAGTAACCGGATCGGCTACGCCAGCGATATGCAGTGGCTATGGGAAAAAAATTTAGGGGTAGCTTGCGCATTATTCAAAGGCTACCACCGTCGACACCCTGATTTAAACCAACGGAGAAACTATGCTATGGCACTAGATGAAAACTACCATTCGCGCGATTACCTGTACGGACGGCTGTTAGCCATTGCCGAACGCATAGAAGACGTGGCGTTAAGTGTAAGCGGTGAAAATCGCTCGACGACCGCAGCGCGGCTAATGCAACGCTTTGCCGACCGCCCTTATGCCACTTGGCGAACGATTGAATTGGCTTTACAGCCTTACATGCAGCGTTTGCGAGTCTCAAGAGCAGGATTTTTAACGAATCAATTAAAGGAAATGGACTTGATCTTGGCGCTGTTTAAGCACGAGGAATTTAGCAGCAAAGAAGCATTATCCGGCGAGTTTTTATTGGGCTACCACTGCCAACGCCAAAAACAACGAATCAAAACCGAAACCACCGACGAAACCCCATCACAAGGAGACACAGAATGAGTGCATTAAGCCACAAAGTAGATTTTGCGATTATCTTCAGCGTTAAGCATGCCAATCCCAACGGCGACCCGCTGAACGGCAATCGTCCGCGCACCGATTACGACGGTTTTGGTGAAATTACCGATGTTTGCTTAAAGCGTAAAATCCGTGATCGCCTGCAAACAGAAGGGCATGCCATTTTTGTGCAATCCGACGAGAAAAAGACCGACGGTCTACCCAGCCTTAAAGCAAGAGCCGATTCTGATACGGTAGGCCTCGGTAAAGACGCTTTTAATCCAAAGAAAAACAGCAAAGATCAAACTGCGGCGTTGGCCTGTGCTAAATGGCTGGATGTCCGCGCCTTCGGTCAAGTCTTCGCATTCGGCAAGGAAGCCGATGCGGCCGGTGTTTCCATTGCCATTAGAGGCCCGGTGACCATTCAATCGGCGTTTAGCGTCGAACCCGTCAGCATCACCAGCACCCAGATTACCAAAAGCGTAAATGGCGAAGGCGACGGCAGTAAAAAAGGCTCGGACACCATGGGCATGAAACACCGTGTGGACAGCGCAGTTTACGTGGCTTACGGTGCGATGACCCCGCAATTGGCCGACAAAACCGGTTTTAGCGATGGCGACGCCGACAGCATCAAGGCTATTCTGCCCAAATTATTCGAAGGCGACGCTTCATCCGCCAGACCGGAAGGCTCGATGGCGGTCAGTAAAGTCATTTGGTGGCCGCATAATTCAAAAGCGGGGCAATATTCGTCCGCTAAAGTTCATAATTCCCTGACAGTTAATCCCGACGGCAGCTATGAATTAAATGGATTTCAAGATTTGCAGCCTGAAATTATCGACGGGTTTTAGAGTTTACCATGCAGGTTTTCACTGTCATTAAATTAAGGCAAAACTCCCTCTCCTGCTGGAGAGGGTTGGGGTGAGGAGAATAAAAGCATTTGATTCCCCTCATCTAACCTTCTCCCTAAGTGAGAAGGAATAGCCCTCAATTCAACTTAACGGCAACCATGCAAACCCAAGAACCCATCTACCTCTCCCGCCTGCAACATTACCTGTTTTGCCCTAGGCAATTCGCGCTCATCGAACTGGAAGACATCTGGACAGAAAACCAGTTCACCGCCGAGGGCCAAGTGTTGCATCAACGGGTGAATCAGGCCGATCAACAAAAACGCAAAGATGTGCGCACCGTATGGGCGCTACGCTTGTCCAACGAAGAACTGGGCATAGAAGGTGTTGCCGATGTGGTGGAATACCATAAACAACCTGATGGCGCGGAAATACCTTACCCAATTGAATACAAACGCGGCAAGCCAAAAAAGCACAGTGCCGACGAAGTGCAGCTTTGCGCCCAAGCGCTGTGCCTGGAAGAGATGCACGACATCGAAGTGCCGGAGGGCGCACTGTTTTACGGCGAAGTGCGCCGTCGGCATCCCGTGGTTTTCGATGCGGCATTGCGCGATTTAACCCGGCAAACCATTTTGGCCTGCCGCGCTATCGTGCAAACTAAAATTACCCCCAAAGCAAAGTATCAAGCTAAAAAATGCCGGGGTTGCTCGTTAATCGATCAATGCCATCCCAAAGATTTCGGCAAATCCGCCGCCGCATGGCTGGCACAACAACTGACCAAGGATTAATCATGCGCCCTTTACGCAACGTCATTTATATTCAAACGCAAAATTCCTGGCTGCATAAAGACAATGACAACCTGGTCTTAAAAGTCGAAAAGGAAACCAAGGCGCGGGTGCCGATACACAAATTGCAAGGCTTGGTCTGCTTTGGGCAAGTGACGGTTTCGCCCTACCTGATGGCGCATTGTGCGGAAAACGGCATCACCATTACCTTTTTAAACATGTTCGGCAAATATCTGGCGCGGGTTGAAGGGCCGGTTAGTGGCAATGTGTTGTTACGCCGCACCCAACATTTAACCGGGCATGATGTGGAAAAAAGCGTCGCCATTGCCCAAACCATGCTGTCAGGCAAGCTTTATAACCAGCGCTATGTGCTCAGGCGGTATTTACGGGATCATGGCGATAAAATCGACGACGACAAGGTGCTTGCCCAAATGCAAACCGCAGAAAAGCGCTTGACCCGCTGTTTGGCGCAACTGGCCGATTGCAAAGGCATCGATACCTTGATGGGACGCGAAGGGGAAGCGGCGCAAGTCTACTTCGGCGTATTTAACCATTTGATACGACAAGCCGACTTTGAGTTCGACGTCCGCAGGCGCAGGCCGCCGACTGATCCTGTTAATGCCTTATTATCATTTTGTTATACGTTGCTGACTCATGATTGCCGTTCCGCGTTGGAAACCACCGGGCTTGATCCTGCCAGCGGATTTCTGCATCAATTGCGTAGCGGCAGGCCCTCATTAGCGCTGGATTTGGCGGAAGAGCTCAGACCCATGGTTGACCGGTTTGTATTGTCGTTAATCAACAAGCGGCAACTGGTTGGTAAAGATTTCGAATCCTGGCCGAACGGATCGATCACCTTAAAAGATGATGCACGCAAAACATTGTTGGCCGCATGGCAAGACCGCAAACAGGATACTTTGATGCATCAGTGGTTTGAAGAAACCGTGCCGGTCGGCTTGCTGCCCTGGCTGCAAGCGCAAGTGTTGGCGCGATTTTTACGCGGCGACTGCGACAGTTACGTGCCGTTTTTGTGGAAATAGGGGAGTATTCAGCATGATGATCTTAGTGACTTACGACGTGAGTTTTCAAAATGAATCTGGGCCGAAACGTCTGCGTAGAATGTCCAAATTATGCCAAGTGTATGGACAGCGGGTACAGTATTCGGTATTTGAAATCGAGGTTGATATGGCGCAATGGACGAAGTTAAAAAACGATTTGATAGCCGTGATGGATGAGTCGTTGGATAGCTTACGGTTTTACTACTTGGGCAATAATTGGGAACGGCGGATTGAACATATCGGTGCCAAAACTGCATTGGATTTAAACGGCTTGTTATTATTGTAATGCGAACCTGAAGCTCGCATAAAAAGCCAATGTTTCGCAGTAGCTTTAGTGCATTGATTGGTAAATGTTTTTTTGTTATGGGTTAAATGATTTAAAATGCTTTTGGCAGATGTTTTGATTGGTTCGCAAATAATAGGCTTTTGGGCTATTAGATTCAGTCAGTTAAGCAAATGCCGTCGCGCCCCGCGTGGGCGCGTGGATTGAAACAGTTTGATGATTTGGCCGTTTTCGATGGCGTAGTCGCGCCCCGCGTGGGCGCGTGGATTGAAACATGCGCGTGGAATCTAAAAAGATCGATGTTGAGTCGCGCCCCGCGTGGGCGCGTGGATTGAAACACCGACGGAAGTAAGGAAGGAGTTTTGTTTACAGTCGCGCCCCGCATGGGCGCGTGGATTGAAACGCCAACAGCGAAGATTTCGACACCGTCATGGCGGTCGTGCCCCGCGTGGACTCACAATTATTGTAAATGGTCGGAATTAGGTTTGACTCGTGCAACGATTTTGCAACTGCGCGTAATATCGTAATGGTTTTATTAGGCTTATTTACCTTGGTTATTAATTGTGGTAAACGAATAACTAATTGGTTTTAATGGTATTATTCGTTGTGGGTGGTATTGTGATTCCGGTTGTCGCGGATTCGAGCCCCGTCGTTCACCCCATTAAATTTATAGCTTACCTTAAGCTATAGCTGTTCTTAAGATTAGTTCCTAATTAACCTATCTGGACTAATAGTCAATTCGCCTATCTACATAAGAAAAGTCATGTGGATTTTTGAGCGAGATTTCCTCTCATAAGTATGTGTTTCCTTTATTGGTCACTTGCCTTTTTACAGGCTTTGTGTGACTAAAAATTCCTTTATTTCCGCGTGTTGATAACGCTTCAAGTTCTTGAATGAAGTTTTGCAAATTAAGTGCAACTCCTGCAATAGTGGCGACTTGAGCAAAACCTCCGGCCATCATGACATTTGTAGCTTTGCCTGTCTTGGCTGCGGTAAGCCAGGGCAAGATACCAATGCAGCTACCTAAACCGAGTACTCTAGCGCCGGGAAAGACAAGCGGTTTTGGGTGCGCCCATTCGGTATTCATCCTTCAGTAGGTGGTGATGGTATTCTCAAGGGGCGAATTAGCCCAGATAACAGTCTTCTTCGGTTTGTGTTATTGCATTTATGTAATCGTCTTCGAGTTGAGTCATGCTCATCCTTCAAAAATGAAAATCAAATAGCCTGATTTCGTTTGGATATGCAATATCGAATACAATCAGCGTGTTCTTTTTAAAGTTGGGTTGCCGTCGTTATAAATACAGTGGATCAATGCTGTAAAAATGCATATTAACCATAAGCTTAAATTAAATTTTATAAAATACATCAAACAGAAGGTTATCAGTGCAAACCGTTTACGCAGCCAAAAAACGCTATCAACATCTGTATTTCCAAGTCCTGACCGCCATTGCCATCGGCATTGCGCTCGGCCACTTCTACCCTGAATCCGGTGTCGCGATGAAGCCGCTCGGTGATGGTTTTATCAAGCTGATTAAAATGATTATTGCGCCGATCATTTTCTGCACCGTGGTGACGGGGATTGCCGGTATGCAGGAACAGGACAAGGTGGGCCGCGTCGGCATTAAGGCGCTGCTCTATTTTGAGGTTGTGAGTACGCTGGCACTGGTTATCGGGCTGGTCGTGGTGCATGCCATCCAACCCGGCGCAGGCATGAATATCGATGCAAGCACTCTGGATACCAAAGGCCTCGTTGCTTATACCTCTGCGGCAAAAACGCAAAGTACGGTCGATTTCCTGCTTAACATCATCCCTACCAGCGTAATTGATGCTTTTGCCAAGGGCGATATATTGCAGGTCTTGCTGTTTTCATTATTGTTCGGATTTTCACTGGCCGCCATGAAAGAGACGGGGACGGAAGTGGTTGGGTTTATCAACAAGGTTTCACAGATACTTTTCGGCATCGTGGAAACCATCATGAAGCTGGCGCCCATCGGAGCCTTCGGCGCGATGGCATTTACCATCGGCAAGTACGGCATTGCGTCACTGGTGCCGCTGGCGAGCTTAATGGGCAGTTTTTATCTCACCTGTCTGTTGTTTATCTTCATCGTGCTCGGGCTGATCGCCAGGTTTGCGGGTTTCAGCATCATCAAATTCATCGTTTATATCAAAGACGAGCTGTTTATCGTGTTAGGCACTTCGTCCTCGGAATCGGTGCTGCCGCGGATCATGACCAAACTCGAAAAAATGGGCTGCTCCAAGTCGGTCGTCGGTTTGGTTATTCCGACCGGCTATTCATTCAACCTTGACGGCACCTCGATTTATCTTGCCATGTCCGCTATTTTCGTCGCCCAGGCTACCAATACCCCGTTGACCATGATGCAGGAGCTGACCCTGCTCGGGGTGCTGCTGTTGACCTCGAAAGGTGCCGCGGGCGTAACCGGCAGCGGCTTTGTCACCCTTGCGGCAACGCTCTCGGTTATTCCGACCATTCCGGTCGCGGGGCTTGCGCTTATCTTAGGGATAGACCGTTTCATGTCAGAAGCCCGCGCATTGACCAATCTTATCGGCAACGGCGTCGCCACCGTGGTTGCCGCCAAGTGGGAAAATGAACTGGATATGCAAAAGCTTAATGTTGCTTTAAATCCACCAAACGGTGAAATGTAATTAGGTTAATTCACCACGAACGACTGCAGGGACAGATATTTGCTCCTGCATTTTCTGCATTCACTACATTCATGTAACTTAGCCGTTGCCGAGATACAAAGGACACGACGTTTTTATTCCAGCTTTTCTTCGCGAGCTTCGTGTCTTCGAGGTGATTTATCTTAAATTAATGCCGAAATGACGAACTTAAACACACCTGAGTATAAAGATGAGGGCAGGGCATGAGAGTTTTACTGGTTTTATTATTATGTTTGCCCGGTTGGGCTAACGCGGAAATCTACGAATGGCAGGATGCGAACGGCAGCAAGCATTTCTCCGATCGCCCGGTTGTCGATGCAAAAAAAGTCGATATAAAACCGGGCTATGATTTTTACCGGGTCAAGACGGTTTATGACGGCGATACCGTGGTGCTGGAGGATGGGCGTAAAATCCGCTTTTTGGGCATCAATACGCCGGAGGTTCAGCACCGCGACAAACAGGCCGATGCGGGCGGCGACGAGGCCAAACGCTGGCTGATTGAGAAGCTGAAAAACACCAAAGTTCGCCTGGAAGTGGGTACGGAAAAAACCGACAAATACGGCAGGACGCTGGCGCATTTGTTCACCGAAAAAAAGGAACATATCAACTTGCAACTGGTTGCAGCGGGTTTGGCGGCAGTTAGCATTTATCCGCCCGATTTACACTACGTCAGTGAATTGGTTAAGGCGCAGAATCAGGCGGAGCAAGCCAAACTCGGCATTTGGGGGCGACCTGAATATGCCGTAATACCGGTTGACAGTCTTACCGAAGCCGGGCACCAGGGCTGGACGCGTCTGGTCGGTAAGGTGGTTAATATCCGCACGACCCGGAAATCGATTTATCTGGAATTTTCCGATGCCTTTGAGGCGCGTATCGAGAGCAAATGGCTGGATTTATTTCCCAATGTTAACGACTATTTGGGGAAAACCATCGAAGTGCGTGGCTGGCTGAACAAAAGCAAGGGACATTTGTCGATGCTAATGCGTCATCCGAGTGCGATTAAGGAATAGCTCCAACTATTGGAATATTTAATTCACCACGAACGACTGCATGGACGCAGGAGGTAGAGCAATGCAGGAGCAATTGCCGAGGCACGAAGGACGCGAAGTTTTATTTCTTCGTGTCCTTCGTGCCTTCGTGGTGATTGCTTTTTAATTTTTATTTGAGTAGCCAGTCCTATAAACTAGCACGCTTTAACATTACCTGAGATTTAAATGACTGCTCCACAAATTGGTTTTATTAGTTTGGGTTGCCCCAAAGCCCTGGTCGATAGCGAAAGAATCCTAACCAAGCTTCGCTCAGAGGGTTACACCATTTCGCCGACTTACCAGGACGCCGATCTGGTCGTGGTTAATACCTGCGGTTTTATTGATGCGGCGGTAGAAGAATCGCTGGACAGCATCGGCGAGGCGCTGGCTCAAAACGGCAAGGTCATCGTTACCGGCTGTTTGGGTTCCAGGGAAGCCGAAATCAGGGAGCGTCATCCGCAAGTCTTGAAAGTGACCGGCGCGCATGCTCTGGAAGAAGTTGTGGCGGCTGTGCATGAGCACTTGCCGCCTCCGCATGATCCGTTTATCAGTCTGGTGCCGCCGCAAGGCATCAAACTGACGCCGCGACATTATGCCTATTTGAAGATTTCCGAGGGCTGTAATCATCGCTGCACCTTCTGTATCATTCCTTCGATGCGCGGGGATCTGGTCAGCAGGCCGGTTGACGATGTGATGCTGGAAGCAGAACGCCTGGCCAATGCGGGGGTAAAGGAATTGCTGGTGGTTTCGCAGGATACCAGCGCTTACGGTCTGGACTTGAAGTATCAAAGCCGGGACTGGAAAGGCCGTTCGGTGAAAACCCGTTTTTACGATTTAGCCGAAGCGCTGGGGGATTTAGGCATCTGGGTCAGGATGCACTACGTTTATCCGTATCCGCATGTGGATGAGGTGATTCCGTTAATGGCTGAGGGCAAAATATTGCCCTATCTGGACATCCCGTTCCAGCATGCCAACAGCCGCATCCTGAAATTAATGAAGCGTCCGGCTGCCGGCGAAAATAACTTGGAACGCATTAAAGCATGGCGCGAAATCTGTCCCGACATAACTTTGCGCAGCACCTTTATCGTCGGCTTTCCCGGCGAAACCGAGCAGGAATTCGAGCAGTTGCTGGATTTTATGAGCGAAGCGCAAATGGATCGAGTCGGCTGTTTTGCCTATTCGCCGGTCAAAGGCGCGGTCGCCAATGATTTGCCCGATCAGGTGCCGGAAGAAGTCAAACAGGAACGTTTGGCTCGCTTTATGGCGCATCAGGCCGAAATCAGCGCGGCGCGCTTGCAGCAACGGGTAGGCCGAATCGAAACGGTGCTGATCGATGAAGTGGTCGAAGAAGGCGCGGTGGCAAGAAGCAAAGCCGATGCGCCGGAAATCGACGGGCAGGTTTTTATCGATGGCGCGACGCATCTGAAAGTCGGCGACTTCGTCGATGTCGAGCTTGAAGAAGCGGATGAATACGATTTGTGGGGACGGTTGGTTTAGATTCGTAAACGGCAAGGCAAGCCTGAACTCCGGCACCTGAATTTTCCGGAGTCCAAAGCTTGTCTTGCCTGCTCCAAAGTTGGCTTAACTATTTATCGCATATATTAGGCAATTTGACTCATATCACAGGAAAGCATTATGGAAAACACTTCAGGCCAAGGCAAAAAAGCAATAGTTCCGGCAGAAATTGACGGATGGAACTGGGGGGCTTTTTTATTAAACTGGATTTGGGGCATTGGCAATAACACGTTCATAGCTTTGCTCA
>Ga0207975_100496_pt1 | contig 19036 bp, 17 predicted proteins | sample LakWasMe91_HOW11_2_FD_183913 | JGI IMG/M metagenome (GOLD analysis project Ga0207975, IMG submission 183913) | Freshwater sediment methanotrophic microbial communities from Lake Washington under simulated oxygen tension - Sediment Metagenome... | ecosystem: Environmental > Aquatic > Freshwater >...
TTGGACTCAGGCAGGAATCGCGAAGTCGAGACTCGAAATTGCAATAATTAACGTCGTCCTCGCGAAAGCGGGGACCCCATTTGCAAGCAAAGTGGTGGGACGTACCAATCCACTGGGCGCATAAATTGGGTTCCCGCGTACGCGGGAACGACGTGCAAATGTCAAAGGTTTTATTCGGGACAGCAGTGCGCCTGTGCGGGAACGACGAGGGTAGCGGCGCGAACGACGAGGGTAGCGGCGGAAAAGACGCCGTTCTACTGCATAATCCGTCCTCAGGGCAGAGGCGGCTGGCCGCCATGTCGTCAACTTTGTTTTTTTTAGGACACGTATGACATCGCTGGCAGGCAAATCGGAGATGCGGTGTTAATCGGGATCTTGTGCGCGCTCGGCGCCTCGCTGGTGTGGGGCCTGGTGTTCATCGCCCCGCTGCTGCTGCCAGACTACCCCGGGGTCGTGCTCTCGCTCGGGCGCTACCTGGCGTTCGGCGTGGTCGCGCTGGTGCCGGCATGGCTCGGCCGGCGCCGCATCGCGGCCTTGTCGCGGGCCGACTGGCTGCGCGCGCTGCAACTCTCGTTCATCGGCAACCTGCTCTATTACGCCCTGCTCGCAAGCGCGATCCAGAAGGCCGATGCGCCGCTGCCGACGGTGGTGATCGGGACGCTGCCGGTGGCGATCGCGATTTATGCGAACTGGCTGTCCGGCCGCGGCCCGGAGGCGATCGCATGGCGCCGCCTTGCGCCTTCGCTGCTCATCATCCTTACCGGCCTGCTGTTCGTGAACGCCAGCGAGCTGTCCCAATTCGCGCGCACCGCCCCCGGCCAGCGCAGCCTGGCCGACTACGCGCTCGGCTGCGCACTGGCGGCGCTGGCCGTGCTGGCCTGGACCTGGTACCCCGTCATGAACGCGCGCTACCTGAGGGCCAACCCGCACATCACGCCAATGGACTGGTCGACCGCGCAAGGCCTGGCGACACTGCCGCTGGCACTGGCCGGCTTCGCCATCTATGGCGTGCTGGCCCACTTCGGCCACACCAGTTTCGACTTTCCGCTGGGGCCGCAGCCGCAGCGCTTCATCCTGCTCATGCTGCTCATCGGGCTGACCGCCTCCTGGCTTGGGATCCTGCTGTGGAACCAGGCCAGCCGGCGCCTTCCCACTTCGCTGGCCGGCCAGATGATGGTGTTCGAAACGCTGTTCGCCCTGCTGTATGCCTTCATGCTGCGCGGCGCCCTGCCGAGCGCGGCCACGCTGGGCGGCATTGCGCTGCTGTGCTACGGCGTGCTGCTCGGCGTACGCTGCTTCCGGCGCCCGGCGCCCCAGTAGCGCCAGTCTCCGATCCAATCGAATCGCGCTTGACGCGCGCTTCCAAACGCGTACACTACCATCCATACAGATGGCGTATGGATGCCGCATCGACTGTAAACGGAGACAAATGAATACCCGCGACCCCAAACCGAAGATTGCAGAATCGGAAAAAATCACCATTAACCTGGGCCTGATCGACCTCGGCCAGATCGACCTGCTGGTCAGCGAGGGTTTTTACTCGAACCGCACCGATCTGATCCGCACGGCGATCCGCAACCAGCTCAATACCCACGCCGATGTGGTCAGGCAGACAGTGGCGCGCAAGAGCCTGGTGCTGGGAATGCACCATTTCTCGCGCGCCGACCTCGAAGCGGCGCTGGCGGCAGGCGAACGCCTGCAAATCCAGGTGCTCGGCATGGCCAGCATCGCCAACGACGTCACTGCCGAACTGGCGCTGGCCACCATCGAATCGATTCTTGTACTTGGCGCGCTGCATGCAAGCGGCGCCGTCAAGACCGCCCTCGCGGCCCGCATCCTCTGATGCGCTTCAAAGGAAAATCATGAAATTCAATCAAAAACTGTTCGCGCAGATGCGCAATGCAACCCGAAGCCTGCTTGGCGAGGGGCCCGGCGCCGCTACCGGCGCCATCCAGCGAGCCCTCAAGGGCCGGGCCCAGGCGCAGCAAGCGCAACAAGCCCAACCGATGCGCGACATCAATGCGCCGCCAGGCGGGCGCCAGGCGCCACGGCCAGTTCCGGAAAACGGTCCTGCGCCGCGCCCCGCTCCGGCCGCGAGGTCGCCTTTTCCCGACCCTGCGGCGGCGCTCAGGGACCTGGTGCCAGACCTGCTGGCCGGACTTGAGCGCGCCGGGGTGGGTGGCGCCGGCGGCTTCCAGATGCCGTCGTTCGACCTGCCCGGCGCCGGCCCCACGCCGCAAGCGCTGCCCGGCAAATTCATCGACGCCAGTTTTTCCAATACAGCGGGCACGCGCAAATACAAACTGTATGTGCCCAGCGCTTATGCGGGTCAGCCCTTGCCGCTGGTGGTGATGCTGCACGGCTGCACCCAGAACCCGGACGATTTCGCCACCGGCACCCAAATGAATGTGCTGGCCGAGGAAATGCATTGCCTGGTGGTGTATCCGGCCCAGTCGCAGCAGGCCAACTCGTCGCGCTGCTGGAACTGGTTCAACGCGCTCGACCAGCAGCGCGACCAGGGCGAACCGTCCATCATCGCCGGCATCACGCGCACCGTCATGGCCGATTACGCGGTCGACGCCAGCCAGGTGTACGTTGCCGGGCTGTCGGCGGGCGGCGCCATGGCCACCATCATGGGCACGCTCTATCCGGACCTGTATGCGGCGGTGGGGGTTCACTCGGGACTGCCGTTTGCGTCGGCCCACGACCTGCCCTCCGCGCTCGCTGCAATGCAGGGCAACTTCGGGCGCAGGCCGGGAGCAGGCAGTCCGGTTCCCATCATCGTGTTCCATGGCGATAAGGACACCACGGTGCATCCGGCCAACGGCGACGAGCTCATTGCGCAGGGCGCGCGCCACGCTTCGGCAGCGCCCCTGGTCGAACCGGGCCGGGTGCCCGACGGCTACGCCTTCACCCGCACGGTGCACCCGCGCGAGGACGGCACGCCGCAAGCCGAACAATGGCTGATCCACGGCGCCGGGCATGCCTGGTCGGGCGGCAGCGCGCACGGCAGTTACACCGACGGGAAGGGCCCCGATGCGAGCCGCGAGATGATGCGCTTCTTCCGCACCAAGCGCTAGGGCGCGCCGGCCGGGGCCGGGTGCGCCCGCTCGAAGTACCATTTCATCGCGAGCACGCCCGAGGCCAGCAGCAGGGTCAGTCCGTTCGCGATGATGATCGGCCAGGCGCCGATCGCCACGCCGTAGCTGAACCAGAGCGCGACGCCGGCGATGAAAATCAGGTACATGCCGGTCGAGACGCCCGGTGCCCCGCGCTGGCGCCACACCAGCAGCACCTGCGGAATGAATGCGCCGGTCGTGCATGCCGCGGCCGCGAAGCCGAGGTGGTCAATAGTGAGATTCATTCATTCAATCTGGGAAAAATTCCTGGTCGAGGGCCACATCCAGGTACCGGGGAAGGTCATTGTATCGTGTTGCGCGGCGGCCGGCTCAGGAGGCAGGCGGCTCGTCTTGCTGGTGCGCCGCGATGTGCTGGCGCAGGCATGCCGGGCACCAGCAGCCGGCGGCGTCGCCCGGCACGGGAACCAGCGCAGGCAGCTCCGTGCACCAGCACGGTGCGCCCGCGGCCTCTGCGTCGGCCATCGCGCAGCCGAACTGCGCACCGCAGCGGCTGCAGCTGCTCATCGCTGCGCCCCGCCTGCCTGGCAAAGCGCGCGATTACGCAATTGCAACTGTGCAAAAGGGGCAAGCAGGGGGTGCGCGGCCGGGATCTCGCGCTCGGGCAGTGGCGTAGGGCTCATATTCACGCCAGCGTAGCGGACCGGGACTTAAAATACAACAAGATCGCCATATAATGCCCACAGGGCTTGCCCGGATGCCTGTAAAATCTCGCCAAATTTCCATTTTCGGACCCCCACCCATGACTGCTCACTTGACCGATCTGAAGACCGACCAGCACGACGACTTGACCGCGGTCTCCCCGCAGATCAAGGCGCAGATCCTGGCGGAGGCCTTGCCCTACATCCGCAACTTCCATGGCAAGACCATCGTCATCAAATACGGCGGCAACGCGATGACCGACGAGCGCCTCAAGCACGGTTTCGCGCGCGACGTCATCCTGCTCAAACTGGTGGGTATGAACCCGGTCGTGGTGCACGGCGGCGGACCGCAGATCGACAACGCGCTCAAGAAAATCGGCAAGCAGGGCAGCTTCGTGCAAGGCATGCGCATCACCGACGAAGAGACCATGGAAGTGGTCGAGTGGGTGCTGGGCGGCGAAGTCCAGCAGGACATCGTGATGCTGATCAATCACTACGGCGGCCAGGCTGTCGGCCTGACCGGCAAGGATGGCGGCTTGATCCGCGCGCGCAAGATGTCGATGCCGGACAAGGAAAAGCCGGGCGAATTCCTCGACATCGGTTTCGTCGGCGAGATCGATGCGATCAATCCGGCCGTGGTCAAGGCGCTCCAGGACGACGCCTTCATTCCGATCATCTCGCCGATCGGCTTCGGCCAGGACGGCCAGGCCTACAACATTAACGCCGACGTGGTAGCCGGCAAGATCGCCGAGATCCTGAAAGCCGAGAAGCTGATCATGATGACCAACATCGCCGGCGTGCAGGACAAGAAGGGCAACCTGGTGACCGACCTGTCGGCGCGCGAAATCGATGAGATGTTTGCGGATGGAACTATTTCGGGCGGAATGCTGCCGAAAATTTCATCGGCGCTCGATGCGGCCAAGTCGGGCGTGAACACGGTTCACATCATCGACGGACGAATTGAGCACTCCTTATTGCTCGAGGTCTTGACCGAACAGGCTTTTGGCACTATGATCCGGTCGCACTAAAACATTTGTGGCAGCGTTCGCTGCCACGTCTGCAGCCCTTTTAGCTCAGTGGTAGAGCACTCCCTTGGTAAGGGAGAGGCCACGTGTTCAATCCACGTAAAGGGCACCATCTTTCCCCCGCTTCAATACACCCGCTCGACCGTCATGCCGCGTGCGCGCAGCAGCGCCGGTACGCTCTCTTTTCCAAGCAAGTGCAGCACCCCGATCGCCGCCACGCTCTTGTCCGAGCGCGCCAGCAGCCGCACCAGCTGCTCGGCCAGCGGTCCGTTGCGCTCCTTGAGCACCACCTGCTGCATGAATTTCGCAGACAGGCTCGGGTCGTTTTCGGCGTGTTCGGCAATGGCGTCCAACGCGGCCCGGTCGGCGTTGCGCCAGGCTTCGGCGATTTGAAGCGCTTCGGCGCGATGCCTGCCCGATTCGATCATGTCGATGCTCTCTTCCAGCAAGCGCCACTGCTCGGCCTCGGACAGGCGGCTGAACAGGGCCACCTGCGCCGCCGCCGACTCCAGTTCGAGCACGGGCACCTTGCCTGCATGCGCCAGTTGCGCCAGGTGCAGGTCGACCGCCAGCTCCACCCGATAGCCCAGCGCGCCGTATTGTGCAACCGCGAGCAGGGTCGCCACCATCCACGGCTTGAAGCGGGCGACGACAGCCTGGTCGAGCTGCGCCGCCTTGAGCACGCGTTCCAGGCGAGCCTTGAGGGCGGGCGGCATGGCGCCGTAAGCGGCGCTGCCGGGCGCGAACATGGCGTGCTCCTGGAAGGCCTGGGCGATGCGCTCCGGGTCCATCGAAGGATCGACTTCCAGCGCCAGCACGGAAGCGCCGGCCACGGCAGCGGCGATGCGCGGCTCGAGCGGATAGAATTCCGGCAGGCCGACGTGGATGGTGCCAAACAGGTACATCGTGTGGCCGCCGCCAGCCACCTTGAACAGCGCGCCGCGCTCGGCGGCCGAAGCGTTCGGCAAGACGATGCAGAACAAGCTCAAGAACATCACTATAATCTGGCGTCGCATGTTTTTTTCCCGATGGTCTAGCTAAAAGCGTCCCGTGCCAAATATTAACTCGCCCTCCCCCCTGTGGTTGTTCGATCTGGACAATACGCTGCATGATGCATCGCATGCGATCTTCCCGTCCATCAGCGCCCAGATGAACGCTTTCATCGCCCGCGTGCTGGGCGACGCGACCACGCCGGCCAGCCCAGAGCTGGTCAATGCGGCCCGCCTGGGCTACCTGAAACGCTACGGCGCCACCTTGCTGGGCATGATCAAGCACCACGATGTGAACGTCGCCGACTTCCTGCGCCAGACCCACGAAATGGGCGAGCTGCGGCAGATGATCCGGGCCGAGCGCGGACTCGGACGCCTGCTGCGGTGCCTGCCGGGGCGCAAGATCCTGCTCACCAATGCGCCGGCCCGCTATTCGAGCGACGTGATGCGCCACCTCGGCCTGGGCCGCCATTTCACGCACCACATCGCGATCGAGAACATGCGCGTGCACGGACAGTTGCGCCCCAAGCCGTCCAAGCTGATGCTGCGCCGGCTGCTGCGCAAGCACCGCGCCGCGGCACGCCGCACCATCCTGGTCGAGGATACCCTTGCCAACCTGCGCAGCGCGAAACAGCTTGGCATGCGTACCGTCTGGATCACCCAATACCTGCGCAGCGCGGACCCGGTGAGCGGCGCCGCCTTGCCAAAAATGCTAAAACGCCCCGCTTACGTCGATGTCAAAGTAAAATCTGTGAGGCAGCTCCCCGGGCGCTTGCACCGCCTGCGCTAAATTCAACCAACCTTTACCTCCGAGATCACATGGCAAGCACCAAGCCGGGTCAGCGCAAGCTGCAAATTCTCCAGGCCCTGGCCACGATGCTGGAGCAGCCAAAAGGCGAAAAGATCACCACCGCGGCGCTCGCGGCCCGGCTCGAGGTGTCGGAGGCGGCGCTGTACCGCCACTTCGCCAGCAAGGCCCAGATGTTCGAAGGGCTGATCGAATTCATCGAGTCGAGCGTGTTCGGCCTGATCAACCAGATCGCCGATCGCGAGACCGATGGCAGGGAGCAGGCGCACGCCATCCTGCAGATGCTGCTCGGTTTCGCCGCCAACAATCCCGGCATGACGCGCGTGCTGATCGGCGATGCGCTGGTGGGCGAGGACGAGCGCCTGCAACTGCGCATGAACCAGTTTTATGACAAGGTGGAACTGGCCTGCAAGCAGTCGCTGCGCCTGGCGGTCACGCAGGGACAGGGGCAAGAGGCCGACGTGGCGGCGCGCGCCTGCCTGCTGGTCAGCTATGTTGTGGGGCGCTGGCACCGCTATGCCAAGAGCGGCTTCCGGCAAAACCCGACCGAGGGCACCACACTGCAGATTGCGCTGCTGCTCGCCGTATAGACATTCGTTTTTCTTCACCTATGGACAGTACCCAGTGTTTCGCCCTGCTCGATGACGCCAGCGCCGCAGCTCCCGGCCAGGCCGGCTCGCGCCTGTACACCGGGTACGCCGGCACGCTTGCCTGCCACGACGCGAATGCATGGCCGGCCATGCTGGACGCGCTGCAGGAAGCGCTCGCACGCGGCCTGCATGCGGTGTCGCTGCTGACGTACGAACTTGGAGCCCACTTGCTGGGCGTCGGCGCGCATGCCGTCGACGCTCCACTGGCGCAGGTGCTGCTGTTCGAACAATGCGAGCGTTTGTCGCCCGCCCAGGTGGCGGCCTGGCTTGCCGCGCGCGCGCCGGACAACGGCGAGCCGGCCGGCATCGCGCGCGTGCACGCGAACGTCGACGAGCACGAATTCACCCGCGCCCTGGCCCGCATCGGCGCCTACATCGAGGCTGGCGACACCTACCAGGTCAACTACACCTACCGGGTGCGCTTCGACGCCTTCGGTTCGATTTTCGCGCTGTACGCGCGTTTGCGCGCGCGCCAGCCGGTGCCCTACGGCGCGCTGGTCGCACTGCCGGACGGCGGCGCCGTGCTGTCGCTCTCGCCCGAGCTGTTCGTGCGCCACCGGCACGGCGAGCTGCTGGCGCGGCCGATGAAAGGCACCGCCCCTGCATCCGACGACGAGGCCGAGAACGAGCGCAGGTCGAGCGCGCTGGCCGCAGACACCAAGAACCGCGCCGAGAACCTGATGATCGTCGACCTGCTGCGCAACGACCTCGGACGCGTTGCCGCCACCGGCACGGTCGAGGTGCCTGCGCTGTTCGAGGTGCAGCGCTACGGCAGGGTACTGCAGATGACGTCGACGGTGCGGGCCGAACTGCGGCAAGGGTCATCGCTGGCCGAGATCTTCCAGGCGCTCTACCCTTGCGGCTCGATCACCGGCGCGCCCAAACGGCGCACCATGGAAATCATCCGCGAGCTCGAGCCGGCCGCACGCGGCATCTACACCGGCGCGATCGGGTGGTTCGACCCGCCCGCACCGGGACGCGCCATCGGCGACTTCTGCCTGTCGGTGCCGATCCGCACGCTGGCGCTGCAGGCGCCGGCGCAGGGGGTACGGGCGGGCCAGATGGGCGTCGGGGCCGGCATCGTGTCCGACAGCGTGGCGGCCGATGAATTTGCGGAATGCAGCCTGAAGGCGCGCTTCCTGACCGGACTGCCGAACGATTTCGAGATCTTCGAGACGATGCGCGCCAGCCGCGCGGGGTGCGGGCAGCGCGAGGCGCACCTGGCACGGCTGGCCGCTTCGGCTGCGTATTTCGGGTTCGCCTTCGATGCCGGGGCGGCGCGCACGGCGCTCGACGCCGCCTGCGCCGCATTCGCACCCGAGGGCATGTTCCGGGTACGCCTCGCGCTCGGCCAGGATGGCGCATTGACGGTCAATAGCGGAGCGCTGGGCGCGATCGCCGAACCGGTCAAGGTATTCGTCGCGGACCGGCACACCCGCTCCGATGAGCTCTTCTTGCGCCACAAGACCAGTGTGCGCGCGCCTTACGACGCAGCCTGGCGCGACGCCGAAGCGCGCGGCGGCTTCGATACCGTGTTTTTCAACGAGCGCGGCGAATTGACCGAAGGTGGACGCAGCAGTGTGTTCGTCAAGCTGGAGGGGCGCTGGTACACGCCGCCGCTGGCCTGCGGAGCGCTGCCGGGGGTGATGCGCGCGCTGCTGCTGGCCGACCCGGCATGGGATGCGCGCGAGCGCATCATCACGCGCGCGATGCTGTTCGCGGCCCAGGAGGTCGTGCTGTGCAACGCGCTGCGCGGGCCGCTGCGCGCCACGCTCGTCAGTTCACAGGAGCGAACTGCACACGAGAGCGCAGCTCTTACATCTGCAGCGCCTGCTCCAGCTTGCCGACCAGCTCCGGATCGTCCGGCGTGACCTTGCTCGGGAAGTGAGCGATCACTTTGCCGTTACGGTCGATCAGGTACTTGGTGAAATTCCACTTCGGCTCCTTGCCGGTCGCCTTGATCAGGCTCGCGTGCAGCGCATTCGCATGCGGGCCCGCGACCGAGGTCTTGGCGAACATCGGGAATTTCACGCCGTAGGTGTTGTAGCAAAAATCCGCGATTTCCTTCGAACTGCCCGGCTCCTGCTTGCCGAAATCATTCGACGGGAAGCCCAGCACGACCAGCCCCTTGGCGCTGTATTTCGCATACAGCTTTTCGAGCCCCTCGTACTGGCTGGTGTAGCCGCAATAGCTCGCCGTGTTCACCACCATCACCACCTTGCCCGCGTACTGGCACAAGTTCTGCGGCGCGTCATCCTGCAGCCGGTTGAAGGTCTGCTTGAGCACAGCCGGACAGCTTGCCGGCGCGGGCGCGGCGGCCGGTGACTGGGCCATTGCGGGCGCGCCGTGCAGCGCGCTGGCGCACAGGGCTGCGAAAACGAGTGCAGGAGTCTTGAACATTGTCTTTTCCATGCGGTCTGATTAAGCGGGAATCCATTCTATGCCAATTTGCCATGCCGCGCTGCGGCGGCAGGGATCGCTCTGACAGGAGTCCATCATGAACCTCATACCGCGCCGCAGGAAATGGTTTGCCTGCCTGCTGTTGTTCGTCAGCGTGTGGTGCGGCGCCGCCGACCCGCGCTCCCTTCCCTCCTATCACGTGGACCTGAGCCAGACCACGGTGTCGGGCCTCTCGTCCGGCGCCTTCATGGCGGGCCAGTTCGCAGTTGCGCACTCGGCCATCGTGACCGGCGCCGCCCTGGTTGCCGGCGGCCCCTACTACTGCGCCGGGTATCCGGACCGCGGCGCCTTCACCCCCTACCTGGCCAACGCCCTGAGCGTGTGCATGAACCCGGCCGAGGCATCGGTCGCCGCGCCGGACGCGGCCTACTTGTGGGAGCGCACGCAGGAGTTCGCGCGCGCCGGCCTGATCGACGACGTGGCGAACCTGCGGCGCCAGTCGATCTTCCTGTTCAGCGGGCGGCGCGACCGGACCGTGACGACGGCGGTGGTCGACCAGACCTACAATTTCTATTCATACGCGGGCACCCAGGACGTGCGCTATATCGACTCCGTCGAGGCCGGCCACGCCATGATCACGGCCAACGAGAGCGACAACGCTTGCGAGGCGACGGCCCCGCCCTACCTGAACAATTGCCATATCCCGCTGGCGCAGGACATCCTCACTTTCCTGTATGCGAACCTGAGCGCGCCGGCGGCGCAGCCGTCCGGACGCATCGTGCGTTTCGACCAGCGCCGCTATGCGCCGCCGCGCGCCAGCATGGCCAGCACCGGGTACGCCTACGTGCCGGCTTCGTGCGGGCGCAATACCTGCCGGGTGCATGTGGCGTTCCACGGCTGCCGCCAGGGCGCGTCGGCCATAGGAGACCGCTTTTACGGGCACGCCGGCTACAACGAACTGGCCGATACCAACAATATCATCGTGCTGTATCCGCAGGTCGAGGCGAGTGATTTCTACCCGTACAACCCGCGCGGCTGCTGGGATTTCTGGGGGTATTCGAGCCTCGATCCGTTCGCGCCGGACTACTACACCACGAACGGGGCCCAAGTCCGCGCGGTGCGCGCCATGCTGGACCGCCTGGCCCAGCCGCGCAGCGCGCCGGAGTCTTAAGCGACTGGCAGCGCCGCGTGTTCGATCTTCATGCAGCGGTTCATCACCACGTCCAGGCCGGCTGCGGCAGCCATATCGGCCGCCGCCTGGTTCTCGACCCCGAGCTGCATCCACAGGCATGAGGCGCGAATCTCGATGGCTGCCTGCGCCAGCGGCGGGATGTCTTCGGACTTGCGAAAGCAGTCGACCAGATCGATGCGCTCGCCGCGCAGCGCGAGCGCGGCCGCCGCCTCCTGCAAGCTCGCATACACCGGCTCGCCCAGGATCTGCTGGCCGGCGCAGCTGGGGTTGACGCCAACGATGCGGTAGCCGTGCTCCTGCAGGTAGTGCGCCACCTCGTGGCTTGCGCGCTCGGGCTTGGGCGACAAGCCGACCACGGCGATTATCTTGCTGCTTTTAAGAATCTCGGGAATCGTTTTCATGGGAGTAGCCTCAGGTGATGGGTCAATTGTCCCGAGCGTAGCAGATTTGCATCACGGTGCGGCGCGTGGCGAAAAAAATGCCGTTCAGCTCTTGACTGAACGGCGTGCGGTGCTGTCGCGGGGTCGTTGATCGCGCGACGATCAGAACTTGTAGTTGGCACTCACGTAGAAGGTGCGCCCAAGCGGATCGGTGTAGCGCCCGTCGTAGCCAACCTGGTTACCGCCGCCGGCATTCTTGATCGACAGCGGCGGATCTTCATCGAGCAGGTTCTTGATGCCGGCGGTGAGCACGAAGTTCTTGTGCAGGTTCGCTTTCAGCTGGTAGTCCACGGTCAGGTAGTCGCCGACCTTGCGTTCCATGTCGACCAGGCCGCCGATCGAGCCGTCAGGGTTGATGGCGCGCACAGCGCCGTCATCGGCCACGAATTTCTGGTCATGGTAGCCGGAGCGGTAGTTCAAGGTCAGCGAATTGAGGATCCGTTCCGAACTCTTGAGCGCCATGACCAGCCTTGAAATGGTGCGGAAGGTCACATTGGTGTACGAGTCGAAGCGGCCGACGCTGCTCTCGATGCCGGTTGCGCTGCCCGGAACATCCTGCAGGGCCTTCAGCATGTAGGTGCCCGACCAGTTGACGGTAAAACTGCCGATCGCGCTGCTTCCCGTCTTGTAGGTGGCGTCCCAGTCGATGCCGCGATAGTGCGAGCTGGCCAGGTTGACCGGGCTTAGCGTGGCAACCAGGACCTTGCTTTTCTGGATAGGATCGTAATAGATCGAGATCCATTTGTCGGCCAGTGCCGCGTCGGAGAATATCTGGCTTTGCGAGAGCGACTGGATCTGGTTCTTCAGCTTGACGTCCCAGACGTCGAGACCGATCGACAGGCTGGCGAGCGGCTCGACCCTGAAACCGAGCGTGGCCTGCTTCGAGGTCTCGGGAGCCAGGCCGCCCGCGCCGGACGCGGGATTACCCTTGGTCAGCAGGCCATATTCGGAAGCGCCTTCTTTGCAGTACGGCAGGCGCGGATCGCCAGCCTTGGTGATCGGGCAGGCAAAGAAGTTCGACGAACCGCCGTTCTTGAGCGGGTCGGCGATGTCGTTCATGGTCGGCGCCTTGAAGCCCGTTCCGTACGAGCCGCGCAACAAGACGTTCTGGACCGGGGTGAAGCGCGCCGACAGCTTGTAGGTCGCCTTGGCCACGTCATTACCGACCGCGCCAGGGCGGCTCGGATTGCCCGACACATCAAAGCTGGTATTGCGCTTGTCGACGGCGTCGTAGCTGTCGTAGCGCACCGCCGCCGTCGCTTCCAGGTTCTTCATCACGGGCATCAGCAATTCCGCGAACGCGCCCCAACTGTTGCGGGTGGCGTCCAGCGCCTGCGAGCCGGTGCCGCCGCCGATGGTCACATCGGTCCAGGCGGGATGTTGCGGGCCTGGCCCCTGGGCGATCTCGGACGGCTGGTCCTTGAAGCTTTGCCTGGTGAAATCGGCGCCGGTGCCGAGCGAGGCGCGCCCGCCGCTCATGTCGAACAGGTCCTTCGAGGCGCGCGCGTTGATGACGTCGATCTTCGACCTGGTGTCGTTCAGTGTCTGCTTCAGCACGGCCGGGGCGAGCGTCGCGGCGGCCGTCGAGCTGATCAAATAGGGATTGTAGGCGCCCGATTTCACCAGCGCTTCAAAGGCGTTGCCGCTCAGGTAGCCGGCGACCGCGTCGTCCTTCTGGGTATTTTGCGAGTGCGTGTAGGCCGCGCTGAATTCCCAGCCGGCCAGCTTGCTGTCCACGCCAAGCACCACGTGCGCGGCGTCGGTCTTGTATTTGTCGGTGCGCCCGCCCGCGTCGTGCCCGCGGTAGTACAGGAAGGCGTCGGTGACGTCGGCCGGATCGATTCCCAGGCCCGCCAGGACCGGCACCACGGTGCTGTTGTACGCGCCGATGTAATTCGGGTTGATGGTCTTTACCCCGCTGACGGGGTCGGTGCTGAAGGTGGTCAGCGGCTGGGCGGCCGGTGCGTAGCGCGCCAGGTTGCTGAACTTGGTAAGCACCATTTCACCGAACACGGTGGTGTCGGCGCCGATGCGCAGGTTGGCCGAGCCGAACACGCTGTCGCGCTTGAGCTCAGGCAACAACTGGACGGTCGACGCGTAGTCGTAACGACACACGCCGCCGCGCGCGAAGGTATTCGGGCCGGTGCACTTCTGGTTCCTGATCAGGTCGATCGAGAAGGCCTGGTCGTCGGTGGGCGTGACCACTTCCACGTTGGCCGGCGTGGAGTTGATACTGGTTTGCCATGTCGCATACTGCTTGCCTGCATTGCTGAAGCGGTGCACGCCGGATTTGGCGAAATCGCGCTCGCTGGCGTTGAGTTGTTTTTGGACGTCGTGGCTATAGGCGAGCAGGACATTGAAGCCCTCCTTGTCGAGGTCGCCCCAGCCCTTGGAAATGGCGAAGTTCGCGCTTTTGCCGCCGGATCTCTGCGGCGAATTGTAGGTCAGCTCGACATTGAGGTCTTGCTGGTTTTTTTTCAGGATGAAGTTGACAACGCCGGCGATGGCGTCGGAACCGTACAGCGTCGACGCGCCGTCGGTCAGGATCTCGACGCGCTCGACCGCGGACAGGGGAATGCTGGCGAGGTTGACCGCGCTGCCCGTGCCGTAAGGCGCCATGCGGCGGCCATTCAACAGCACCAGCGTGTAATCGGTACCGATCGCGTGCACCGAGGCGGTCTGCACGCCGCCGCCGCCGCCGTTGACCGAGGTGGACGAGGTGATGAACCCTTGCATTGCCGGCAAGGCTGCGACCAGGTCGGCCACATTGGTCACGCCACTTTGCTCGATAGCCGCGCGGGTCAGGGTCTGCACCGGCAGCGAGCCTTCCGCGGCAATACGCTTGATCGAGGAACCTGTAATTTCAACCCGCTGCATCACAGCGCCATCAGTGACTTGTTGCGCCATGCCGGAGGACGCAAACAGGCCCAGGCCGACAGCCGCCCCGCCCCTGAACATCAAACGCAAAGAACGCGATAGTGCGATTTCGTTCATCATTGACGAATTCCCCCGAAAGTAGTGGATGGTGTTGTGACGAGATGGCGGCGCGTCATGGCACGATGGGCCGAGAGAGCGCCGACATGACTGGATGGAAACATGTATAGACGAGCCACGTCAACGACGTATTTCGGGGCTTGTAATTACACAACACTTTCGCGTTGTAAATGGTGGGATGCCGGCGTTTCTGGCGTGGATTCTGCGACGACCGCGCAGGGGGACGGGGCCTGCGAAGACAGCAGCAGGTGCTTGCGACGTCAGGGCGCCGATGGCGCTTTCGGGAGTGGCAGCGACTGCGTTGCGTGACTTGCCGCAGCTTGGGCCACGATCGCCGGTTTCATGAGGTTGTACATGGTGACGACCATCGTCCCGAAAGACAGGAAAAGCGCGAGCACGGTCCCGAGTACCCAATTGCGCACGCTGACGCTGAGTTGCAGAAAATCAGCCTTTGTTGCGAGCGTGGGAAGAATAGTGTCAAAGCGGACCTGCAAGATATCGATCCGTTGTCCAAGGCGATACTCAACCGCATCCAATTTCCTCTGCAGCCGATTTTCGGTGTCCGCAATGTGCGTCTCGAGCCCATGCTGTACGCCATCGATCTTCGTCTCGAGCTCATATTTTACGCGGTTAATCTTCGTGTCGAGCTCATGCTGGACGTGATCGATCTTGAGGTCGAGCCGATGCTCGGAAGCCAATACATCGGCTTTAACGACGTAATCGGCACGAATCACTTCCACATTGGCACGAGTGGTGGCGACATCGCTTTCGAGCGTGGAGATACGTGGATCCATGGCCCAGTTGTCCGGAGTGAGGAAAAGGCGATTTAATTCTAACACCGCCGCTTCGGCGCACGTTTGATGGATGCGGGCAAGCAGCGGCGCCGCTGCCACGATGACCGGGCGACAAATTAAAAAAGGCAGCCGAAGCTGCCTTTTTATTGATGCTGGTACTGCTTAGCGCTTGGCGCGCAGCTTGGCGATGGCGGCCAACTGGGCGATCGCAGTGGCCAGCTCAGCTTGCGCTTGAGCGTAGTCGATCTTCGATTCCTGGTTGACCATATTCTCTTCCGCCTGCTTCTTGGCGGCCAACGCTTTTGCTTCGTCCAGGTCGTGACCGCGGATTGCGGTATCGGCCAGGACCGTCACTGAGTTCGGCTGCACTTCGAGGAGACCGCCGGCGACGAAGACGAATTCTTCTTCGGCCTTGCCAACCACCTTGATCCGTACAGCACCCGGCTTGATGCGCGTGATCAGCGGGGTGTGCCGGGGATAAATCCCCAGCTCGCCTGCTTCACCCGGCAACGCGACGAACTCGGCTTCGCCCGAAAAAATCTGGGATTCGGCCGAAACCACGTCAACGTGAATAGTGTGTGCCATGTGTATGTCCTATCGGTTCGGGGACGCGTGCCCGAAGGCGCGCCGCCCCTGGCCTGTCTTATTGGATCTTCTTGGCTTTTTCGATTGCTTCTTCGATCGTGCCAACCATGTAGAACGCTTGTTCCGGCAGGTGGTCCAGCTCACCGGATGCGATCATCTTGAAGCCCTTGATCGTGTCTTTGAGCGAAACGTACTTGCCTGGCGAACCGGTAAACACTTCAGCGACGTGGAAAGGCTGCGACAGGAAACGCTGCATCTTACGCGCGCGTGCCACCAGCAGTTTGTCTTCCGGCGCCAATTCGTCCATACCCAGAATCGCGATAATGTCGCGCAATTCCTTGTAGCGCTGCAGGGTACCCTGGACAGCGCGCGCGGTGTCGTAGTGGTCCTGGCCAACCACGAGCGGATCCAGCTGGCGCGAGGTCGAATCGAGTGGATCGACCGCCGGGTAGATACCGAGCGATGCGATGTCACGCGACAGAACGACGGTCGAGTCCAAGTGGGCAAAGGTGGTTGCAGGCGACGGGTCGGTCAAATCGTCCGCTGGCACGTACACGGCCTGGATCGAGGTGATCGAACCGGTCTTGGTCGAGGTGATGCGCTCTTGCAGGCGGCCCATCTCTTCGGCCAGGGTAGGCTGGTAACCCACTGCGGAAGGCATACGGCCCAGCAGCGCGGATACTTCGGTACCGGCCAGCGTGAAGCGGTAGATGTTGTCCACGAAGAACAGAACGTCCTTGCCTTCGTCACGGAACGACTCGGCGATCGTCAGGCCGGTCAGCGCCACGCGCAGACGGTTGCCTGGCGGCTCGTTCATCTGGCCGTAGACCATCGCCACTTTCGAGTTCTCCGGGTTTTCCAGATCGACAACCTTGGCGTCAGCCATCTCGTGGTAGAAGTCGTTACCTTCACGAGTACGCTCACCCACGCCGGCGAACACGGACAGACCCGAGTGCGCTTTTGCGATGTTGTTGATCAGTTCCATCATGTTCACGGTCTTGCCCACACCTGCACCGCCGAACAGACCGACCTTGCCGCCTTTTGCAAACGGGCACACCAGGTCAATCACCTTGATGCCGGTTTCCAGCAGGTCTTGCGATGGCGACAGTTCGTCGTACGCAGGAGCCACGCGGTGGATCGATGCGGTTTTTTCCAGGCTCACTGGACCGCATTCATCGATTGGGTTGCCCAGCACGTCCATGATACGGCCCAGGGTCGCTTTGCCGACCGGTACCATGATTGGATTGCCGGTGTTCTGGATTGTCATGCCGCGACGCAGACCTTCGGAGGAGCCCAGCGCGATGGTGCGGACAATGCCGTCGCCCAGCTGCTGTTGTACTTCCAGGGTCAGTTCGGAGCCTGCCATTTTCAGTGCGTCGAAAACCTTCGGCATTGCATTGCGTGGGAACTCAACGTCCACCACAGCGCCGATACACTGAACGATTTTGCCATCAGCCATGTTCGTTCCTTCAATTATTAATTAGATTCGGGTTGTCTTAAACCGCGGCCGCACCGGCGACGATCTCGGAAAGTTCTTTGGTAATCGCAGCCTGACGCGTCTTGTTATAGATCAGCTTCAGTTCACCGATGACGTTACCGGCGTTGTCGCTTGCCGACTTCATCGCGACCATCCGCGCCGATTGCTCGGATGCGAGATTTTCAGCGACCGCCTGGTACACCAACGCTTCTACATAACGCACCAGCAGTTCATCGATCACGGTCTGCGCTTCCGGCTCGTAGATGTAATCCCATGAGTGATTACCCTTGTCGCCCTCGAGCTTGTCGGAGGACAGCGGCAGCAGCTGTTCCACCATCGGCTCTTGCTTCATCGTGTTAATGAACTTGGTGTAGCAAATATAGACCGCGTCGAGTTTGCCTTCCTGGTACTCGTCGAGCATGACCTTGACCGGCCCGATCAACTTGTCCAGGTGCGGGGTGTCGCCGATCTGGATCGCATGCGACACGACCTTGACACCCACCCGATTCATAAAACCCAAACCCTTGTTGCCAATGGCAACCGCTTCAATCTTGTTGCCAGCTGTTTCCAGCTCGCGTGTCTTTTGCGTCACCATACGCAGGATGTTGGTGTTCATGCCGCCGCACAGACCCTTGTCGGTCGTGACGACGATGAAACCGATCGCCTTCGCAGGCTCCCCGTGGGCTTGCGCCATGAAGGGATGCGTATATTCTGGATTCGCAGTCGCAAGATTAGAGGCGATATTACGAATCTTGTCACTGTAGGGACGGGCGGCCCGCATCCGGTCTTGCGCCTTGCGCATCTTGGATGCGGCGACCATTTCCATCGCCTTGGTGATCTTCTTCGTATTCTCTACGCTCTTGATCTTGCCTCGTATCTCTTTGCCTACTGCCATGAGTCCTTACTCCTTATGACCGCGTTAGCCAGTCATATAATGTTGAGGACAGGGCGCCGCTGCGCGGTGGCCTGTCCCACAATTCGTCAGAACGATTTTTTGAAATCAGCAACAGCGGCAGCCATGGCGGCTTCGCCATCCTTGTCCAGTTGCTTGGTTTCTTCGATCTTGGCCAGGAGGGCAGCTTGCTTGGTCTTCATGTAGCCGTGCAGGCCTGCTTCGAACGACAATACCTTCTTGACTTCGATATCGTCGAAGTAGCCCTTGTTCACTGCGAACAGCGACACGGCCATCAGCGAGATCGACAGCGGCGAGTACTGGGCTTGCTTGAGCAATTCCGTCACGCGCGCACCACGGTCGAGCTGCTTGCGGGTCGATTCATCGAGGTCCGAAGCGAACTGCGCGAACGCAGCCAGTTCACGGTACTGCGCCAGGTCGGTACGGATACCGCCGGACAGGTTTTTGATGACCTTGGTCTGGGCGGCGCCGCCGACGCGCGACACCGAGATACCTGCGTTAATCGCAGGACGGATACCGGCGTTGAACAGCGAGGTCTCCAGGAAGATCTGGCCGTCGGTAATCGAAATCACGTTGGTCGGAACGAATGCGGACACGTCGCCGGCCTGCGTTTCAATGATTGGCAGCGCGGTCAGCGAGCCGGTCTGGCCCTTGACGGCGCCGTTGGTGAACTTCTCGACGTAGTCTGGGTTCACGCGTGCCGCGCGCTCGAGCAGGCGGCTGTGCAGGTAGAACACGTCGCCAGGGTAGGCTTCGCGCCCTGGTGGGCGGCGCAGCAGCAGCGAGATCTGGCGATATGCGACGGCTTGCTTGGACAGGTCGTCGTACACGATCAGCGCGTCTTCGCCGCGGTCGCGGAAGTATTCGCCCATGGCGCAGCCGGAGTAAGCCGAGATGTACTGCATGGCTGCCGATTCGGCGGCCGATGCGGCGACCACGATCGTGTATTCCATCGCGCCGTGCGTTTCCAGCGAGCGAACGATGTTCTTGA
>Ga0207975_100504_pt1 | contig 18833 bp, 19 predicted proteins | sample LakWasMe91_HOW11_2_FD_183913 | JGI IMG/M metagenome (GOLD analysis project Ga0207975, IMG submission 183913) | Freshwater sediment methanotrophic microbial communities from Lake Washington under simulated oxygen tension - Sediment Metagenome... | ecosystem: Environmental > Aquatic > Freshwater >...
ACGCCACGAATCGCAGATTTGAAAGTGAACAGGAAAGTCAATGAAATCAACGATCTACCAACACCACCTCCGCGCCAGTGCTAGCTTTTCGTACCGTCACTTATTGCACTGAAAACGAGGAGACCCCAGGTAGGGGACAAGTACCATTTCCAGCGCAATCCGGAAGCAGTCGCGTTCCGCGACAGGGGCAGCAAGCTGGAGACACAGACAAACAGCGCCGCCGTGGCCGACTCCATGGTACGGATCGCCCAGGCGCGGGGTTGGGACGAGATTCGCGTCACGGGAAGCGAAACCTTCAAACGAGAAGTGTGGATGGAAGCGGCCGCACGCGGAATGCAGGTACGCGGCTACTCCCCCACCGACGCGGACAAAGCGAGGCTCGCTGCAATCCAAAGCAAGGATGAGTTTCGCGGACGCGAAAACGTCAACACCGTCACGGGCAAAAAGACCCACGAACAGGGGATGGTGGATGCTTTCAAGAACGAGCGACCGGAAGCAGCGATGCAGAAGTACCCGGAACTGGCGGGAGCGTATGCGGGCGTCGAGGCAGCACGCCGCAAAGTGGATCACGAGCGGCTATCTGTCGAACAGGCCAAGGTAGTCATGGATCGCCTGAACAAAAACGCACTCAATGCCATTGAGCGCGGCCACGTGCCAAAGATCAACGTCACCGACAGGAACCAAGACCGCAACAGGCAACAAGAGGTGGCTGCAAGCCGCCATCGCGACAAAGAATTTGGACGTTAAGCAGAGGCCCCACCATGAAACAAGCACTCCTAATCACCCTCACTGCCCTCATGCTCGGCGGTTGCGCAACGGAAGAATTTTCCACTGGCATGACGGCTACCCCGCATTACATGGCGTCGGGTCATGTCGGCACGGCCAAAGCGTGGGTGTATGCACAACGCACAATATTTGAGGGCAGGGCGGGGCAAGAATATCTATTCAGCACAACTGCCGGCGAACCCATCAAAGCCGAAAAAATAGGTGATTACTACAGTCTCCCTTTACTGGAACGAGACTTTATTGCGCGCGAAGGCGTCCATACTATGCGGTTCGTCCTTGCTCCCGCCACTTGGACATTTACACGAACTGGCGCAACGTATGAATCCCCCCACAGCAATGAATTCAACTTATAGCGAACTGTTGAAGCAGCGCAGCGAACTGGATCAGAAGATCGAGGAAGCGCGCATGCAAGAACTGGATGCGGCTCTAAAACAGATCCGCGATCTCATGGATCAGTACGGCATAACCGCTCAAGAAATCCTGCCAACAGGAGCGCGGGGGCCCGTGCGCCGCGAGCGAGCGAAGGTCGAGCCGAAGTATCGCGATCCCGCAACCGGCACCACCTGGTCCGGGCGCGGCAAGCCTCCAGCGTGGATTGCAGGCAAAGACCGCGAACCCTTCGCAATCGCCAACAAGGCGTAAAATCAAGGCTTGAAAAGGGGTCGCGTCATGGCAACGACAACACAGTTCGACAGCTATTTTTTTGGCTCTGGACTTGTGGACGACGCTCGAAAGGGCGTAGCCCAAGCTGTTGCGCGCACCCGTGCCGCTGGCCTGCCCGTTGAAGGCTACGCCAGCAGCCCAGCTCCACAATCCACCAAAGATCCCTTCCCCGGCCCCACGGCGCACAGTGATGCAGCACCGGGCAAGCCCGCCGACAAAGAGCCAAAAAAAAAGCGGGCCTGATGAGTCAATCGGGCGATGCGCAGAAAGATGGATCTGCGCCGGTGATGTTTGTTTTTGCGGGGCCGAATGGCTCCGGTAAATCATCCATCAATGCCCAGGTTCTCAAAAATCCTGCTCTGGGTTTTTTAGGCGAGTACATCAATGCCGATGACATCGCCAAAAGTATGGAATCACAGATTCCAGACTACCAAACCCGCAACATCAAAGCCGCTGAATTAGCGGAATCGCGGCGTGTTACCGCGTTGCAGGCCGGACACTCGTTTGCTTTCGAGTCGGTTATGTCCACCCCGGGGTGACCTCTGTTTTTGTGCAGAATCAGAATTCGACGGCAAAAATCCCTTTGACTCCAATTACTTAGCGCTTTGCAGACGCTTTCTTCGAGGTAAAAAATCTTCAAGAGTTTTGCCCCGCACCAGGGCTTCGTTCAACCATCTGGGACGTCGGCCCTTTCCGGCCCAGGTATTGCCCTCAGCGTCTTGATAAACACCCGTTTGGCTATCTGAAGGCGAGTCTCTTTGTAGGGTCTTACGCGGAGCCAATTTCGTGCCGAACCTACCCGCACCCATTTCAAACAAGTCATCCGGCACAAGATCGAACTTGGTGATCGCCTCTTTCAATAGCGGAATGATTTCCTCGGCCTCGCGGGCTTCACTCATCGCCTCTTCGAGGCGTTTCTTCATCTGGGTGAGTGTCTTGGGCAACGCGATCTCAATTCAGAACCCTGCCAACTTCCTTCCACCGAACTACCGCGAAGTCCTCCACGGATTGGCGAGGTGCTGGGAACCCGCACTGCCACTCGTACCTGCTTCGAGTCAATTCGTCGAGCCCGGTCCGCGTTACGACACCGGTCCTCTAACCGTCTTTCCAGGCAAAACGGCCTTCGTAGACAGGAGTCGCGCACCCAGTCAACACGGCCGACGCCAACAACGTCACGATCCAATAGGGTCTGAATGCCATGGTGTCTTGACCTCATTTTTTGATGCTGTGGTGCAAACTGCATGCAGCCAAGCACCGCTATTGAAATCAGTCGGCCTTTGCGATCAGCAGCCGAAGCTACTGCACCGATATGGTAGGGCCTTCAGTACCACTCAGTGGTGATCGCGAGATCGCGGCCTCTTGGGTGATCTGGACTGAAAGCGCAGCGCCTGATTCTCTCTCAGTCTTTTTGCAAGGCGACGGCTGTACTTGGTTCGCACCTCCAGCGGCGGGTGATACTTTAGCCAGAGATGACGCAGGCTCCAGAATACCAACACGGATATCAGCAACCCGATCCATATCCAGAACAGTTTGGTAAATAGTCCGTCCTGGACCGGCTGCATAGACATGTATCACTCCACTCGCCGAACCCGACGGGCGTCATGCTTTCTCCGCAGGGCGGCGCGCACCAAGGCTGTAGGTGACGTCGGCACCCCGCGCAGCGACATCTCCCCTCGTGCGGGGAGTTCTTGCCAAACTTGGAGTTGCCACTTGGCCATACCGCATGGCAGTTGCGATCTCGTTCGCGCTACTTCAGCGTGAAGCGGACGGAAGCCACGGCCTTTCCAACCTTCGAGACTGCAACCACGGCTTTTGTGCCTGAGGCGACCTTGAAATTGCCGGCGGCTTCGAGCTTGCCATCCACGGGCTGGAGCTGGACTTCCTGCTTGTCGCTACCCGCCAGGAGAGTGGCCTTCGCGGTCATGCCTGAAACGTCAAACGGCTTGCCGTGGTCGCGCATGAACAGTTGCAGCTTGTCGGCCTTGGCCACCAGCTCGTAGTCCACATCTTTCGCTTGAGCGGTGACGCCCCCGTGCATCGGCTTGGCTTCGTGGCCGTGGTCATCGGCAGCGAAGGCCGTGCCGGAGATCGATACCGCGAGCGCGATGAGGACTTGAGAGAATTTCATGAAAGTTCCTTTGGAGCGAGATTTATGGAAAGGAGAGGTCCCGCCGCGAGCGGGACCTTTCACAACTACACGGGAGCGGACACGTCCGGCGGGTGCGAGGGCTCGGCCGAAACGTCCTCATCTTTCTCATCGGGCCTGTGGGCCAGACGGTAAAGAATTGGCAGAACGAGCAGCGTGAGCAGTGTGGAAGAGAGAATTCCACCGATTACTACCGTTGCCAAAGGCCGCTGAACTTCGGCGCCTGTGCCTGTAGCGATGGCCATGGGAATGAAGCCCAGCGATGCCACGAGCGCAGTCATGAGCACTGGCCGCAACCGGGTCAAAGCGCCTTCGCGAATCGCTGCATCAAGCCCAACACCGTCCTCCCTCAAGCTGCGGATGTAGGAAATCATCACCAGCCCGTTGAGCACTGCTACGCCAGAGAGTGCAATGAAGCCCACGGCAGCGGAGATGGACATAGGGATATCGCGCAGCCACAGCGCCAGGATGCCCCCCGTCAAAGCGAATGGGATGCCCGTAAAGACCAGCAGTCCATCCTTGGCATTTCCGAACATTGCGAACAACAGGACGAAGACAAGCAGCAGGGAAACCGGCACAACAATCTGCAGGCGCTTGGTTGCCGATTGCAGGTTTTCAAAGGTGCCGCCCCAGCTCGTCCAGTAGCCGGTAGGAATCTTGATCTGGGCCAGGCCTTGTTCAGCCTCCGCTACGAACGAACCCACGTCGCGACCCCGCACATTGGTGCTCACCACGATACGTCGCTTGCCGTTCTCGCGGCTGACCTGGTTGGGGCCAGGGGCAAGCTCGAACGTCGCCACCTCACCCAACGGGATGAAATTGGTCTTGGTCTCCGTACCACTCTCAGAGCGCGGCAGCGGTATGGGCAGCCGCTTCATCGCTTCCAAATCATTGCGGACGGTCTCGGGGAGACGGACCAGAATGTCGAATCGACGATCTCCTTCAAACATCGTGCCTGCCTCCCGTCCGCCGATGGCCGTAGCCACGGTGTCCTGGACGTCAGCAACGTTCAGCCCATAGCGTGCGGCCTTCTGGCGGTCGATGTTCACGGTCAGCATCGGAAGGCCCGTCGTCTGCTCGACCTTCACCTCAGAGGAGCCCTGGATCTTCTGCAGCATCGCTGAGACTTCTTCAGCGGACTTGTTGAGCACCTCCATGTCGTCGCCGAAGATCTTGACTGCCACATCGCTTCGCACACCCGAGATCAGCTCGTTGAAGCGCAGCTGAATGGGCTGGGAAAACTCATAGTTGTTGCCCGGGATTTTCCCGATGACTTCCTGAATCGCCGCGAGTAATTCGTCGCGGGTTTTTCGAGGTTCGGGCCATTCGGCCATTGGCTTGAGCATGATGTACCCGTCCGAAATGTTCGGCGGCATGGGGTCCGAGGCAATCTCCGCAGTACCGGTTCTGGCGAAGATGCGCTCGATCTCGGGGAATTTCTCTTTCAAGGTCCTTTCAATCTGCTGCTGCATTTGGACTGACTGGGAAAGGCTGGTGCCTGGGATGCGCAGCGCCTGGATCGCAAAGTCGCCTTCATTGAGATTGGGTACAAACTCGCTGCCCATACGCGTGGCGATCAACCCGCACAAGATCACCGCAACTGCAGCTGCGGTCAGTACGACCGCCTTGGCGGCCATGACACGGTCGAGCAGTGGACCATACAAGCGCTTGGCATGGCCCAGCAGGAAGTTTTCCTTCTCGCTGACCCGATTGCCGATGAACAGGGCCACCGCTGCGGGGATGAATGTCACCGACAGAACCATGGCGCCCAGCAGTGCCGCGACCACCGTGAATGCCATGGGGTGGAACATCTTCCCTTCAACGCCTGTCAGCGCGAAGATGGGCAGGTACACCACCATGATGATGAGCTGTCCGAACAGCAATGGACGCCTTGACTCCTGGGATGCCAAAAACACCTCATGGAAGCGCTCAGCCCGCGTCAGTGGCCGACCGTGGTGCGCTTGTGCATGGGCAAGTCTCCGTACGCAGTTCTCAACGATCACCACCGCTCCGTCGATGATGATGCCGAAGTCCAACGCTCCCAGGCTCATCAGGTTGGCGCTCACCTTGTACTGAACCATACCCGTGAAGGTAAAAAGCATCGACAAGGGGATGACCATTGCCGTGATGACGGCGGCACGGATGTTGCCCAGAAAAAGGAACAGGATCACGATCACGAGGACGGCACCTTCCAGCAGGTTCTTCTTCACCGTACTGATGGCCTTGTCAACGAGCACCGTACGGTCATAGACGGTCACCGCGTGGACTCCGTCCGGAAGACTCTTGTTGACCTCCACCATCTTCTCGCTCACGGCCTGCGAGACGGTTCGGCTGTTTTCGCCGATCAGCATGAACACTGTCCCGAGAACCACTTCGCGGCCGTTGTCTGTGGCTGCGCCAGTGCGCAGCTCCCGGCCAATACCCACTTCCGCCACGTCCCGGATGCGCACGGGCACGCCGTTGACACTGCTGAGGATCACGTTGCCGATGTCTTCCAGGGACTTCACCTGTCCTGGCGCCCGGATGAGGTATTGCTCGCCGCGCTTTTCGATATAACCCGCGCCGACATTGCCATTGTTGCGCTCTAGAGCGGTGACCACATCCTGCATCGTCACGCCCAGTGAAGCCAGGCGCTCGGGGATTGGCGCTATCTGATACTCCTTGGCGAAGCCACCAATGGAGTTGATTTCCGTCACGCCTGGGACGTTTCGCAGTTGCGGCTTGATGATCCAATCCTGGATCTCGCGCAGGTCGGTTGGGGTGTAGGGTGAGCCGTCGGGCTTCTTCGCCCCGTCCTTGGTTTCGACCGTCCAGAGATAGATTTCCCCCAGCCCGGTGGAGATGGGCCCCAGTGCCGGCGTGATACCGGCGGGCAGCTTGTCGCGCGCTTCCTGGATGCGCTCGTTGACGAGCTGACGTGCGAAATAGATGTCGGTGCCGTCCTTGAAGATGACGGTCACCTGCGACAGGCCATAGCGCGAAAGCGACCTGGTTTGTTCCAGGTTCGGCAGGCCGGCCATGACCGTCTCGATAGGGTACGTGACCCGCTGCTCCGTCTCCAGCGGCGAGTAACCCGGTGTCTGCGTGTTGATCTGAACCTGTACGTTCGTGATGTCGGGGACAGCGTCGATGGGCAGCTTCTGATAGCTGAAAACGCCGAGCGCAGCCATCGCGAGGGCCGCAAGCAGCACCAACCATCGTTGTTCGATTGAAAATCGAATCAGTTTTTCAAACATGTGTGGGCTCCGTGATTAGTGCGTGTGTTCGGCAGATCCCTTGCCGAGCTCGGACTTCACAACGAAGCTGCCCGATGAGGCGTAGGACATGCCAGACTTGAGTCCCTGAAGGACCTCGATCCGCTTGCCATCGCTTCGACCAAGTTTCACTGGCTGGGTAATGAAGCCGCCGTTGACCTTGAGGAACACAACAGGCTTTTCTCCGACGTTCTGCACGGCGTCAGCCGAGATCGTCACAGGCGCCGCCGTTTCTTCGGACACAACTTCAACGTTCACGAACAGGCCGGGACGCCAGGCGCCCTTGGGATTTTCCAGAACCACGCGGGCCTTCGCTGTGCGGGTCTGCTCCCCGATCAGCGCGCCCACAAAAGCGACGGTGCCAGTGGCGGATGCCTCAAACGCCGTGGCCTTGATGGTGACCTTCTCGCCCACCCTCACCGACGGCAAGTCTTTTGCCGGAACGTTGATCTCCGCCCACACCTGGGTGAGATCCGAGATGGTGAACACGGCTGCATCTTCTTTCACGGCTTCGCCGAGACTAAGGTGCTTCTCGATGACGATGCCGTTGAAAGGCGCACGCAGTTCGATGCGATTCAAACCAGACACCGACGAGGTGGACAGGCCCAGCGCACTCAGTTTCTGATTGGCGTTGGCTACAGCCACCTCCGCTTCGCTCAGGGCCTGCTTGGCCTGGAGGTAGTCCTGTTCAGCCGAGACCTTCTGCTCCCACAGCTTCTTCTCCCGCTCGTATGTGGTCTTGGCCAGCGCCAATCGCTTTTGAGCGGTCTGCAACTCGCTGCGCTGCTCTGAGGCGGTCGGGCTTGCGATGGCGGCCAGCACCTGCCCTTTCTTGACGACTTGGCCAAGGTTGGCGCTGACACTTTCCACCACTCCCGCAAGACGGGGGACAACGTGCGAAGTGCGGTCTTCGTTCAGCCGGATCTCGCCGGGCAAAAGCAGTGCCGTCTTGATGTTGGCTGCCGACACGGTGTCCACACTGATCGATGCCGCCTTGATCTGTGCGTCGGTCAGTTCGATCTTTCCTTCTTCCTTGCTCATCACGAACATGAAGGGCTCTGTGGCAGTCTGCGCAATGATCTCGATGTCGAACGCATGGGGTTCGGCAACGATCTCGCGGCTGACCAGGTTGTCTTTTTCCGCAGCAAATGTCAGCTTTTGCTTTTCGTCCGTCGGGCGGGTCACTGTTGCCGTGACCGTTGCCGCGCTCAGGGGTAGGGCCTTGTCTTTATCGAACAGCCAGATTCGCAGCCGAGGCTCGCCACCATCTTCCGACAGCAGTGCTTCCAGACTGAAATCGCCTTCCTTGAAGACGGTACCGCCATGGGCACCCTTGGCTTCGCTCTTTTCGTGGTGCTCGCCGTCCGCATGGCCCTTGTCATCGTCGTGGCCCTTTTCCCCGCCTTTGCCATGGTGCTCACCATCGCCGTGCTCCTTGGCCTCGGTGTGGCCGCCGTGACCGTGGCCATCACCCTCGGCGGCCGCGGCTTTGGGTTTACCGCCGCCCTGAAGGATGAAGGCTCCCGCTCCGACCCCCAATGCAAGGACGACGGCAATGGCGATCAAGTGCTTTTTGCTGATGATGGATTTGCTGGTGTTCATGGTCATTTTCAGTTCTGCGTTGCGATCAGGCGTGGACCGGTAGAGCCGCCGAGCAGACGGTCGACATCGGCTGCTGCGCGATGTGCCTCGCCAAGTGCTTTGAGATATTGGGATTTGGCGGTGAAGTAGGTGCGCTGCGCATCGAGCACCTCCAGGAAATTGAACTTGCCGTTTTCGAAGCCAATGGTTGCGGCGTCGTAAGCGGACTTCGCGCCCGGAAGGACGTCCTGACGCAGTGACTGGACCTCTGCCGCGATCGTGGACAGCCTCTCCTGGGCCTGCGCCACTTCGCTGTGCAGGCGCACGGTGGCCCCCTGCAACTCGTCTCGGGCCTTGTCCTCCAGCTTCAGTGCTTCGAGGAGATTGCCTTGGTTTCGGTCAAACACGGGCAGAGGTACGGAGACACCGAAAAGAAGAATGTTTCGCTGCGTTTCGTTGCTGCGCTGTATACCAGCGCTGACGGTGATGTCCGGCACCCGCTTGCTTTGTTCCAGGTCGGTCAAGGCCTTGCGTCGATCCACCTCGATCCTTGCCAGGACAACCGCTGGCGAAGAAGAAATAAGGGACTGAAGATCGGCGAGTTTCGGTACAGGGGGGAGGTTTTCGGCCTTGCCCTCCAGGACCGTGAAAGGCGCTTCGATCTTTCCCAATAGCGCGAACAGACGAGACAGGGCATTGCGTTGTTCGCTCGCCGCCTGGGCGAGCTCGACGCGAATACCCGCTTCCGCAACCCGGGCCTTGGACTCTTCGACAGGCGACACTTTGCCGGCAGCCACCCGCTTAGCGACAGTGTCGGTTGAAGACTTGGCCAGCGCCACGCTGTCCTTGGCGAGCACCAGGCGCTCTTGCGCAGTCAGCACGTCGAAATAGGCTGTAGCCACGTTGGCTCGCAAGGCTGCCTTCAGCTCGTTGAGTTGGGCCTGCGCCTGCTCGCGGGACTTTTCAGCTGCCTTGGTGCGCGCAGCACGCTTCCCCCCCAGTTCCACCGGAAGATTGAGCTGCCAACTTTGCGTGCGCGTTCTGGAGCGCGCGTCTTCCAGCGAATAGGCGAGCTCTGGATTGGGGCGTGCGCGCCCTTGCAGAACTTGCCCCTCGGTTGCCTCCCACTGGCGCGTCGCCGCTGCCACCTCGGGACTTCCCTCCAAAGCCAGTTCGATTGCCTTGGTCAGCGACAGCGGCGTAGCGGGTGCTGTTGCGGCAGTCTGAAGTGCTTCCTCGCCAACGACGGGCCGTTGTGACACGCCCTGCGAAAGGGCACTGCCGGAGGCGGCGACCAGCAATATGGCCGCCGCGCTAGCTGCGAGCCCGATTTTCTTGCGGCCGCGCCATGCCTGCGGCTTTCCTTGAAGGTAAATACCCTTGAACATTCGATTCTCCAGTGATTTCAAAACACAAAGGAATCAGTGGGGTGGCAACCGTGCAGTTGCTTGGCAACTCGTCACTCATCACAGCCGCGACACGCGCAACTACATCCGCCAGAGGGGCGGACACGAATGACTGAAGGAAGGAGAGATACCCCGCCGATTAGGCGAGGACGGACCACTGAGGGCGGTCAGGGGGATTGGGCGTTACACAAGCCAACCGCTCGCTGGGCTGGGCATCCAAACTACTGTCATGAGAGCCGCCTTGCTTGGCATAGGACAAGTTGAAGACGCCGATGCCGACGCCATGGCAAACCCAGCAATCGGAATCAACCTGGTCGGCGTTTTGCCCGTTCTTGTCTGCTGGGTCAACCACGCTTTTGGCCTCATGCTCATGCTCATGATGCCCCACATGTTGTGTCTGAGCCGTAGCGCGTTCATGCATGCAATAGCTAGCAACCGCAGACCAGCTGAACTGGAGCGGTAGCAATGCCAGTATAAAAACAGCTATCAAGCGGCGCATTTTTTGAGTCTAGCACGCGACAATGAAGTCTTCGTGTGAGCAAGGATAGACTCTGGATAGAGGCGATGCGTTGAAAATCAGCTGCCGGAGTACAGTTCCTTCATACGCTGTTTTTCAGCGGCAGACATGCTCAGGTATTCCTGTTGCACCTGCTCACGGGTCTTGGAGGGGCTCATTGCCTTGACAGGCAGAGCACCACCGCGCGCGATGATCGCCAGTGTGCCGTCCTTACGGGCGACGGTCACCGCCTGAAGAGCGTCGGCACGGGACATCGCGCTCTGGAAATGGTCGGGATGGGTGGTAAATCCCACTTCGCCATCTGCAGGGTGATACAGCGAGGATGCAGACGCCAAACCTGGAGCCGCGATGGCAAGGGCGATCAGGGAAAGCGCGAGGGGTTTGCGAACAATCATGGTTTTTTCTCTGGGTTCAGGTAAGCACTTGGCGATTTGCCTAGGCGATGCCTTGCGACACGAGATGAACTTTAGAAAGCGAACCGCGACAAGACACCAACAGCCAGATGACAAATTCGTAATATTTGAATACCCCGCATGCTTCGACAATGGCGTCATGAAAATTTTGCTCATTGAAGACGAAGTCAAGCTTGCTGAGTACCTGCGCAAGGGACTAGGAGAGGTCGGCTACGTGGTGGACGTAGCCCACAACGGCGTGGATGGGCTGCACATGGCCCTCGAAGGCGGGCACGACCTGCTGGTGCTGGACGCGATGCTCCCAGGGATCGACGGTTTCAGCCTCCTCACCGCTTTTCGCAAATCCAGGCAGACACCCGTTTTGATGTTGACAGCGAGGGTGAGCGTCGAGGACCGCGTGCTGGGACTGCAGACAGGTGCTGACGACTATCTGGTTAAGCCCTTCGCGTTTTCCGAACTTAACGCACGCATCCAGGTGCTCCTGAGGCGCACGCATGGCACACGGGATGCGGCAGAGCCCACGCAACTGCGCCTTGCCGATCTCGACGTGGACTTGGTGCGGCGCAAGGCGTTCCGCGGCGGTCAGAAGTTGGAGCTGACCGCCAAGGAGTTCCTGCTTCTGACACTGTTCCTGCGAAGGAACGGCGAGGTACTGTCTCGCACCGAGATTGCCGAGCAGGTGTGGGACATGAATTTCGACAGCAACACCAACGTGGTGGAGGTGGCCATCCGGCGCTTGCGCAACAAGATCGATGCGCCCTTCGAGAAGGCACTGCTTCACACCGTTCGGGGTATGGGTTACATCATGGAAGAGCGCAAGGAATGAATGCACTGATCCAATATCGCTCACTGCGCCAGCGGCTTTCCTGGTGGCTGGCGCTGCAAAGCTTTGCCGGCCTCGGGTTGGTCTGTCTGGCTGTGTATCTGGTGACCGAGTTCAATTTCCGTGATCGGCAAGAGGACACGCTGGCCCAAAAAGAGAATGTCATTCGACACCTGTTGGCGGACGGTAAAGAGCACGGGAAGTCAGAAGACCTCGCGCACAAGCTCGACGATTTCCTGGTGGGGCACGGAGATCTGTCGCTTGAAGTGACTCGGGGCGACGGGGCCGTGCTCTACGCACACACCCGCAACCAGAATGCGAAGACGGTGTGGCGTCAACGGCAGTTCGAGGTTGCACAGACTGCGGGCCAGCCCCCCTCCAAGGTTTTGCGCGTCCGGTTATCGTTGGACATCCAAACGGACAACCAGTTGCTGCACCGGCTTGCACTTACCTTGCTGGTGGCAGCCATCGGAGGGGCCATCGTGGTTTCGCTGGGTGGCTTCTCCCTGGTCAACCTGGGCCTGGCGCCCGTTCGAAGACTGGTCAGCCAGACGCGTGCGTTGTCGGCGGACAACCTGCACCACCGGCTCGACGGTGCAGAGCAACCCCTTGAACTCGTGCCCCTGATCGACCAGTTCAATGCGCTCCTGGAACGCATCGAAAATGCCTACTCACAGATGGAGGGCTTCAATGCCGACGTAGCGCACGAGTTGTGCACGCCACTGGCCACGCTCATTGCCAACAATGAACTGGCGCTAAGGCGCCCTGAACAGGAGGACATGCGAGAGGTCCTAGCTTCCAACCTGGAGGAATTACATCGCCTGACCGCCATTGTCAACGACATGCTGTTCCTGTCCCAGGCGGATCGGGGCGTGGGCGCACGCCGCGCTCCCGTAGTTAGCCTTGCATCGATGGCTGCAGACGTGTTGGACTACCACGAGGCGGCGCTGGCCGAGGCCGGTCTCACCGCCGAAGTGGTGGGCGATGCCCATGGTGCCTTTGACGTGCCGCTGTTGCGCCGGGCCCTGTCAAACCTGCTAGGCAACGCCACCCGATACGCAAAAAATGGCTCGATCGTCCAGGTCACCTTCAAGCCTTCTGATGAGGACCGCGTGCTGATCCGTGTCGCTAACTGCGGAGATACCATCGATCCAGAGGTACTTCCGCACCTGTTTGATCGATTCTTCCGCGGCGATCCCGCTCGCAGCCATGGGCAAAGCAACCATGGCCTCGGCTTGGCCATCGTTGGCGCGATCGCTCGCATGCACCAGGGTGAGCCGGTTGCATGGTCAGAGAACGGGGTGACGATTGTCGGGATGGAAATCCGCGCTCTGTAACGAGCTCTGGTGCCGGTGATCCCACTTACGCATCCATGAGCCCGAACTGTGCTTCTTCAGGGGGGGCTGGATCGATTTTCTGATTTATGAGTTCGTGTTTTCGGGTTGGATGTTCTGCAATTGACCGAAGCGACTCCATCGCACTTACTCCCATGCAGGATATTTTCCCATGTCTTCATGGTCGGGCCTTGTCACCGCGATAAGGTCAAGAACAGCAAAAGATGACAGAAAAGTCATCGTGCTGTCCGCGTTCTGTTGGGTCAGGATTTCTACGATGAACACATCTCATCATCGCTTGGCAAAGGCATGGGAGATGCAAAATTTACTGACTTCTATAAGGACCTTAGCCATGACTCAACGTCGTCTCTCCCTTTCTTCCATGATCGCAGCAGTGGCCGCAGTGGTCACTCTGGGTCTTCCAGGGATGGCTTCGGCAGCGTACGAGCATCCTGCCAACAATGAAAAGGGCATCATCGTTCACCCGGAACACTGGAAGAGCGATAAGACGCGAGAGCAGGTTATCGCGGAAACCAAGGCTGCCATGCAGCAAGGACTCCTCTCTTATGGCGAGAGCAACTACCCAATGCCTGTGCCTAATGTGGGCCCAGGGAAAACTCGTCAGGAAGTGATCAACGAAATGCTGAACGAGTCACCTGCCGAACGCGACGCGCGTCAGCGTCTCTACTATCCGGGTTGATCGCCCCCAGTTGCGGTTCCAGCGGATTATGCTGAACCCAGCCTTTGAGATCTCTGGCGTCGGCCTGACTAACCTCGGGAAAGCCCAGGCCGCCGCCCAATTTCCCATGCCACCCCACTGCCGCGCACCGTCGCGGCAACCTGCTTTCCCAACTGCTGCTCGATTACCGGCTTCCACGGCACCAGGCAAAATCCCAGGCCGTCATTGAGCATGGCGTAGCGCCCGCTGGCGAGCATCACGCTTCGCCGGTAGATGCCCGCTACGCGCTCCCTATCGGGGAGGGGCCGATGCTCCAGCCCGGTTTCAGCGGCAATGTCTTCGCGGCATGCGACAGCTCGCGGTTGCGCAGCGTCGCCGGAAGATTGCGCGTCAGGATGATGCGCTGCCCGCGCCGCTCGGTCAGACCCTAGTCGGCCAGGAAGTCGGCGCGTTTCTGTAGTACTTCCTTGGCCGCGCTGCCAAACCCTAGTTAGCTCAGCTCTTTACCGGCGCCGATCAACTGCTGGTCCAGCCAGGCGGCCCCAATCACGCGCGCCTGCCGCTCAATGGGCAGGTGCGTCATCTCCACGGCCACCCACGTCGATCGACAAAGCCTTGAGTCGATGCGCGCGTTCCCTGCGCCTCTTCCTTCTTGTGATCCGATGCTATTGAAAACCCTGTAGCGGGTGCAGAGTCAAGTTCACAGGTTTTACAGTGACCGAGACATGCGTATAGCCCGACGATGAGGCAGCCAGCTGCCCGCGAAGTTCAGCCCATTGGGTCTGCACAAACACGCACCTTGCGCGCTGCTGCAGATGACAAATTTGTCATCCAGATGATCGCTATCTGTTGGTTACGGATCGCTAGAGTCCTTCATGTCGCCCCAAGGCGTCACTGCGCCGACATCGGCGGCGCGGTCATCATTAAGAAGGAACTCTACATGCGTTCGACTCGCCTCATCCAGGTGGCCATTATTTTCGGCATGGCCTCTGCGTCTGCCATGGCAGCTGACACGTTTGCCAACGGTCAATCGTTCTACGGTCAACCCGCTCAGCAGGCCGCCAAAGCCCGAGTCGTGGATGTCTCAACCGCCCGGCACCTGAACGTTGCCTACGGTGATACGGTCACGTTCCGCAGCGAAGGCAAGGAGTTCTCGTGGACGTTCAACGGGCTCGATCGCCGGCCCGTGGACCTGGCAAAGATCGCGCCAGCCGGATTCACGGGCAAGTCGCTCAACGTGTATGTCGCGCAAAACCCGTTGACCCGGAACTAAGGGGTCACGCGCCGCGCCTGAGGGTTGCTGTCAAGCAGGGAGGGGCATCATTGGATATCTTTGGTCGCCACGTCGTACAGCAGCGGCACGAAAAAATCGGACTGTGCATCACCCTCGGGCGGCCGGCGCGCGTCAAGGTAGGGTTGGTAAGTCAGTGCTTGACGCCGCGCTGTTTGGTACCGGTACCGATTTCGCGATGCACTCCAGGCAGATGCGACTCGATGGGTGGGGTTGGTGGGATGTGGTTGTGTTGACGCGCGGCAATTACCAGACCGCCCAAGATGCCGCAGTCCCCGGCCAAATGACCAGATGAACACTGCCGCTGCAAACTGCGCAACTCTGCTTCCAGCGCCTGAAGTTCTCGAATACGGTCAACCACGTGCCCGATATGTGCCTGCAGCAGCGCGTCCACCGCGCCGCAGTTCTCACCGGGCGCGTCTTTGAAATGCAGCAGCACGCGGATCTCATCGAGTGTCATGTCCAGGCTGCGACAGTGCCGGATGAAGGCCAGACGCTCGACGTGGCTACCGTCGTACACCCTGTAGTTGCTTTCCGTGCGCTTTGCTGTCGGCAGCAGTTGCACCCGCTCGTAGTAGCGGATGGTTTCTGTCTGCGTGCCGGTGGCCTTGGCCAGTTCGCCAATTTTCATTGCTCCGCTTTCAAAAATGAGCTTGCTGTAGAACGCCGCACGATGCATTTCTGTGCTACCACTTGACTTTAAAGTCACTATAGGGTTTCCAATTAGGCCATGAAACCAGAAACCAGCACCTCCACAAGCGTTGACTCCTGCTGTTCCGCAGGTCGTTCAAGTCCTGCCACGCCTGGCAATGTGACCGCCAGCGTTTCTGGCCAGGCCAGGCTTTTCAAAATCGCGACCATGGACTGCAGCGCCGAGGAGGCGGAAATCCGCCGGGCGCTGGAGCCACTGGAAGGTATCCGCTCTTTGGGATTTCAGCTTGGCGCGCGCACGCTGAAGATCGATGCGCAAGAAAGTGCGTACCCCTTGGCCCTGGAGGCGATCCGCAAAGCGGGATTCGATCCGCAGCCCGTGGCCACGGCATCAGCCCCCCAAATCAGCCAGGGCAAGCTTTTCAAAATCGCGACCATGGACTGCAGCGCCGAGGAGGCGGAAATCCGTCGGGCGCTGGAGCCACTGGAAGGTATCCGCTCTTTGGGATTTCAGCTTGGTGCGCGCACGCTGAAGATCGATGCGCAAGAAAGTGCGTATCCCTTGGCCCTGGAGGCGATCCGCAAAGCGGGCTTCGATCCGCAGCCCGTGGCTGCAGCTGTGCGTTCTGAAGAAGGAAAGGCAGCGGGACATGCCGAAGGCGATGACCATCAACACGGGTTTGCCGGTGGCATTTCCCGCCTAGTTGCCGCGCTTGTATTCGCCACGGGAGCGGAGGTGCTCTCCTTCTTCGCACCCGATCAAATGGCCTGGAAGGTGGCAGGCATGGCCATTGCCGCGCTGGCTATCTGGCTGGCAGGTATCGACACCTACAAGAAGGGCGTTGCAGCGCTGCTGCGCGGCAAGCTCAACATCAATGCCCTGATGTCGGTGGCCGTCACTGGCGCATTCCTCATTGGCCAGTGGCCAGAGGCCGCCATGGTGATGGCCCTGTACGCCATTGCCGAGCTGATCGAAGCCAAGGCTGTGGACCGGGCCCGAAACGCCATCAAGGGTTTGCTGGAACTGGCGCCGGAAGAAGCGCTGGTGCTCGGCCCTGACGGCGCATGGACCGTCACGCCGGTCGCCTCGGTGGCCATTGGCGCGACCGTGCGCATCAAACCAGGCGAACGTGTGCCGCTGGACGGTAAGGTGACCAAAGGCAACGGGGCCATAAACCAGGCCCCCGTCACGGGAGAGAGCATCCCCGTGGACAAGGCACCTGGCGACCAGGTATTCGCCGGCACCATCAATGAAACTGGTGAGCTGGAATTCCAAGTAACGGCCTTGTCCAGCAACACCACTCTTGCCAGGATCATTCAAGCCGTCGAACAAGCGCAGGGGACCCGCGCACCGACACAACGCTTTGTTGATCGGTTCGCCGCCATCTACACGCCTGCGGTCTTCGCCATCGCTGTGGCGGTGGCCTTGCTCACGCCCTTTCTGATGGGCCTGACATGGCTGGAAGCACTCTACAAGGCGCTGGTCTTGCTGGTGATTGCTTGTCCGTGTGCCCTGGTGATTTCCACGCCTGTCACGGTGGTCAGCGGATTGGCCGCGGGCGCGCGTCGCGGGATATTGATCAAGGGTGGAACCTACCTGGAGGACGCGAGGCTCCTGAAGGCGGTGGCGCTGGACAAGACAGGCACGATCACCGAAGGCAAGCCCAAGCTGGTGGAGTGGAAAGTCTGGGGTACGGGAGACGAAGCTGCTACCCAGCAGATGGCCGCCAGCCTGGCCGGCAGGTCCGATCACCCAGTTTCCAAAGCAATCGTCCAGGGTCTGGAAGTCCGAGGACCGGAGGCCGAGAACTTCAAGGCCTTGCCCGGGCGCGGTGTCGAGGGCGTGGTCAACGGGTTGCGCCTGGTGCTGGGCAATCACCGGCTGATCCATGAGCAAGGACTGTGCACCCCGGACTTGGAGGCGGAGCTGGCCATTCACGAAAAGCAAGGCCGCACGGTGACGCTCCTGGCAGACGAATCCCGCGTCCTGGCCCTGTTTGCCGTGGCTGACACGATCCGGGAGACCTCCAAGCAGGCCATTGTCGATCTCAAGGCGCTGGGGGTGACCTCGGTCATGCTGACCGGGGACAACACAGCCACGGCCAAGGCGATCGCGGCGCAGGCCGGCATCGACGACGCTCGCGGTGATTTGCTGCCCGAAGCCAAGCTCGATGCCATCAAAGAGATGCAAAAGCGCTACGGCGCCACCGGCATGACAGGCGATGGCATCAACGATGCACCGGCATTGGCCCAAGCCGATATCGGCTTTGCGATGGGTGGCGCAGGCACCGACACCGCCATGGAAGCAGCCGACGTGGTCATCATGAATGACAACCTGGAGCGCGTCGCGGAGACTGTGCGGCTGTCCAAGCGCACCCACGCGATACTCTGGCAGAACATCACCTTGGCGTTGGGCATCAAGAGCGTGTTCCTGGTGATGGCGGTAGTCGGCACCGCAACCATGTGGATGGCTGTCTTCGCGGACATGGGAGCGAGCTTGCTGGTGGTGGCCAACGGCCTGCGTCTGCTTCGCGGTACACAGGTGGAGCCAGCCACCAAGCCAAGCCGCTCAGAAACGAAAGAGCATGCACATTCCCACTAAGCATGCGCCAGTGCGCGCGCTGGGCCCACTCGGGTAGTGCGGTTCGCCGGCATGCCCCGGCGGCCGGGCCCGCCAGATGGGCGCGCGCAGTCCTGCCATTGAAGCGGCTGTGCGGCGCCTCTACTCAATGGTCCGCGTTCATTTTTTGGAGTTGGAAACCTCTTGCGCCACCAGTTCAGCCAGCTGCTTGTGGCCAAAGCTGGGCAGTGCACGCCCGTTGACGAAGAAGGTGGGGGTCTTCTCCACTTTGAGGGCGGTCAGGTCTTGCACGTCCTGCTGCAGCACGGCGTCCAGCGTAGGTGCTGCCATGTCCGCCCGTGCCCGTAGCATGTCCAGTCCCGCCTGCTCAGCCGCCTTGTAGGCCAACTCCAGGTTGGGGTTTCCATGGTCCGCCCACTGTGGCTGCGCGGCCAGCACCGCCTCCAGAACGGCTTGGTACTTGTCCTGCTGCCGCGCCGATTCCAGCAACTTGACCACCTGCTCCGAGCCCTGGTGGAAAGGTGCATAGCGAATGACCAGCCGCACTTCGCTGGGGTACTGCTGCATCAAATCCTTCACAACCGGGGTCTCCTCGTTTTCAGTGCAATAAGTGACGGTACGCAAAGCTAGCACTGGCGCGGGGGTGGTCTGGGTAGACCGTTGATTTCATTGACTTTCCTGTTCGCTTTGTAAACGGGTATGGTGGCC
>Ga0207975_100524_pt1 | contig 18351 bp, 20 predicted proteins | sample LakWasMe91_HOW11_2_FD_183913 | JGI IMG/M metagenome (GOLD analysis project Ga0207975, IMG submission 183913) | Freshwater sediment methanotrophic microbial communities from Lake Washington under simulated oxygen tension - Sediment Metagenome... | ecosystem: Environmental > Aquatic > Freshwater >...
ATTAGTGGGCCAAATGCGTAGTTATACTAAAAACCATTAGGAGAAACATCATGTTGCAACATCGGATACACATGCGAGACCAAGTGACCAATCGAGTTGAAATAATTATGGGAGACGGCAAACCGCCCTTTGTTGAACGACTGGAGGAATTTGCAACATCCCTATTATTTGTAGTCATCATTATTTTTCTTATTCGTATATAAGACCGTATTTGCCCGCTAACTATATACCCCTTGATGAGCAAGAAACCTCAGCCGGCAAACCCTAGCCGGTATCCAGCCACATGGACGTGAAGACACAGATTGGCATTACGCCTCAGTCGAGCTCCAGAGACAACAGCCTCAAGATAATCAGCATTGGAAACGGACCTAATGCCGATACGTCTCCCCAAAAAAATTGCGTATAAAATTTCCCCTTAGGGATGGCGAATCTTTATCGCTGCTTAATCTATTTTGCCGATCAAGATATGTCTTGAAAAAATCATCAACAAAAGATATGGTTCGCGCGAAATAACAGCGCATTACATTTAAGTTCCTTATCCCCTGATCACAGCATCCCTAACATGCCCAACTTCGGATAATTGATTTTTTTTGGCGCACACAACCACTCGGGCTTTGCGTTGAAGTCCGGTTATGTACCTAAATCCATCAAACGCCACCCTCTTAACTACTAGGTTACTATAAATGCCCATTTCGCTTGCCATTCTTGAAAATGTGATCCGTGAAGCCGGATCGATTGCCATGACTCATTTTAAAGACTTGAAAAATTTAGAAGTCACTAAAAAAAGCCCCCGGGACTTAGTTACCGATGCCGACGTGGCGGTTGAAGCTTTTTTACAGAAATCACTGGCCAAGCATTACCCGCAATTCGGTTTTTGGGGAGAAGAGAGCGGGCAAAGCGCAAATCAATCCAGTCGCTGGATCGTCGATCCGATTGACGGAACCCACTCATTTTCAAGAGGCCAGTACTTTTGGGGCGTCAGCGTCGCACTGGAAATTGATCAGGAACTTATCTTCGGAGCGGTCTATGCACCCGCACTGGATGATTACTATGCCGCCGAAAAAGGCAAGGGAGCCTGGAAAAACGGCCAGCCCATTACCGTCTCCAATGAAAGCAACCTTGCTGACGCGATGGTCGCAACCGGATTCGCCTGCTTGCGCTCTTACTTAAAAGAAAACAACCTGCAACGGTTTTGCAGGATCGCTGAGATAACCACCGGGCAGCGCCGCTTTGGCTCTGCGGCAATCGATCTATGCCTGGTTGCAGACGGCCAAGTTGACGCTTTTTGGGAACAGGAGTTGAACCTGTATGACGTGGCAGCTGGCGCATTGATTGCTGCCGAAGCTGGCGCTACAGTTACAGACTTTCAAGGTAATAAAGGCCTCTTTCCAAAGCAGATCCTGATAACCAACGGCAAGATTCTTAACCAGTTGCTTCCGCTGATGTAATATCCGGCGATTTACTATTATGCGCTGGAATCCGGCAATGAATCCCTTTCGCAGGGTGGACTCCAAAAGTAGACATTTTTCTGCCTTCCAAAAACACAAAAAGATCACCCATAAAAAACCACCCAACCCCGCGAAGGATTGGATGGCTTGGTTGGAATTAAGGTGCGATTAAATACAGGTCATGCGTTGTGTGCTTGGGCAGAAAAACCTGATTAGTTAGAATGAATCGCACCAGTATCAATGTGATGGTTAATTTTAGCTGACTTGATGGCAAACAGCAAAGCAATCAAACCCCATAAAGCAACAAGCCCCATTCCTAAAAGTGCAGCAATTTCAATGGTCATTTTATTCCCCTTCTTCGTCTTGAATAGACATGAGCAGATGCGAGATGGTTTGGCAAACTATCCACCAGATAAACGCACCCAACAGGATTACCGGGCTGTTACTTGAATAGCCCATGAAACCCAATCCGACACCGCCGAAATTAGAAATCTTTTTTAATTCGTCAGCAATTGATTTTCTGACTTCACGATCAAATTTTAGTTTCATGCAAAGAATATAGCATAAAAATATTTTAACTCCGTAAAAAACCATCCAACTCCGTGAAGGATTGGGTAGTTTGTGTTTGGTGGGGTGCGATTAAATACAGGTTATGCGTTTAATCGCGTGGACAGAAAAGCGCAGCCCACCTTACCCCGCTGAAATAAAATCGCCTTTTGCTCTATGGATTCAAAAGGTATTCAGTCAATGGCTTGAGCGGGGCCTCGGATTGTCCCGTTTTTTGGCAGGCAGTTGGCAGCCCCAGCAAACAGGCTTGCTTATAGGCCTGCATGGCGGCCGTAGAATCATTAAGCCCTTCCAAGGCATGCGCTTTACCCAGGTAAAGTTTTGCTTTATTCGTCGGCACTAGTTCGATGGCCTTGTTAAAATCGTTTAGGGCCGTCGGATATTGTTGGCTTCCCAAATAAGCCGCACCGCGGTTCTGATAGGCATATCCGACATAGAGGCCTTTTAGCTCGATTACCTTGCTTAAATCGTCTATCGCTTCGGCATAGCGTTTTACCCCGATCAATTCTCTACCCCGATTGTAGAAAATTCTATCGATGCCCAAGCGTTTTCCCTCAATATTCTCAACTCGTCGAGCCGCATCATCCCAAAGCAGTAGTGGATGGGAAAAGGTTGTAAGGCGCAGCCAGGATAAAGGCATCATGAGCAGTGCAACAAAAGTCAGGGTAATAGCCGCCTGTTTTGCGTTCAGTTTTTGGCACAAAAAAGGCAACGCAGCGAAAGCGCCAGCCATCCACAGATAACTGCGATAAAGCACAAAAGACTCCTGAATCCTGATGGTTGAAAGCTCAGTAGCAAATAACAGCCACGGGCAAAGCAGCGCAAAGCCCAGCAAACCTTTTATCCCCCTTTGCAGCAGCAGACGAACGGCAACAATGGGGTAAAGTATAAACCCGATCAAACCGGCAACTTCCGGCCAAGACCACAAACTCATGGCAAAAGCTTGAGGCATATCGACAGACATCCACATCGGACTTGGAACAATCCATACCCGCAGGTATTTAAAAAACAGGAAGCACTGTGTCAGCATCGACAAGGGATAGGCAAGATGCACATCAAAGTCAGGCCCCAGCAAGGACATATAATTTGCGGCTATTGGTTCATAAGCCTGCCCCAAAATATGTGCCAACTTGATCTGAAAAACTACGAACCCGCCAATCAAGCCATAGAACATGAAGATTGGCCAAATCAGCATTAATCGTTGACGGATGGGCTGATTATTGACCAGCATCAACAAGGCTATCGTTACCGCAGGCGTCATGACGGCTTGTTCTTTCGAGAATACAGCCAGAAAATAAGTAACGGTAGAAGCCAACAACCAGCGGTAGTTGTCTTTGATCAAACCCTCAAGAAACAAACGCCAGGTTAATAAGGCGAACAACGTTGCCATTAGGGTGGAACGCTGGATTAAATAGGCGGCCGCATAAACGGAGACCGGGTGCAAGGCAAAGATCAATGCTCCAAAAAAGGCCAGCCAGTGCGGTGACAGGGTCTCGCTGCTTTCATCATTATTAGTAGAAAGAACCCGTTCAAACAATCGCCGCAAGAATAGAAACAGGGAGACGGTCGTGACAAGATGCAAAGCCAGATTGCCCAGGCGAAACCAGATCAGCTCCAAACCGAGCAGTGCGCGCGTCCACTCAAAGGTCGCATAAGGCAGCCAGCGCAAATCGAAGCTGAATACCTTGCCCAGATAATGCTCATGTACCGAGCCATCGAAAAAATAAATATCATCAAAGACGACAGGGTTCCAGAAAAACTGACCATAAAGGAGTATGACTGGCAAACATAAAGCGATTAAGGACAAAAACAGTTTCATGGTATTGCCTGATTTCTTGCAAAAAAAACCACCCAGCCTCGTAAAAAGTTGGATGGTTTGTATTGGGTGCGTTTACCGCGCTTTCTGTATTGCGGCGGCGCACATGCGAAATGCGCTACCCAACTAGAAAGATATGCTTATTTATCCAAGGTGCCTGTAACAAGCGCCAGAGAGGCGGTGTGAGTGACGTTAGTTCCGACGGCCCAGGTGACTGCTGAAGAACCAAAAGTTGGCGTCCATGTGACTGTTTTGCCATCAATGTCAGTGGCTTTAATGCCCCGCATTGTCGCTGTAATTACCCCTGATGTTGATACTGAAATCCCGGAAACCTCATTAGTTGGTGTAGGAGTTCCTGACAAACCCATCGAGGCCCAAGCGTCAGCCGCTAGGAATGTTACTGTACCACCATGCTCTTGACCAAATGCAGCAACAGCCAGTTTGACTGGATCGGCTGCGGTAGCAACTTTACTTAACTTTGCTTTGATTACGTAATCCTGATAAGCCGGAATCGCAATTGCCGCCAAAATACCGATGATCGCAACCACGATCATTAATTCGATTAAGGTAAAACCTTGTTGTGCTTTTTTGATAGATAATGCGTTCATGAATCAATCCTCTTTAAGTTAAAAATAAACCACAACAAGGTATAAGCAAAGGCCATGCCAAACAGCCATTCTGTTTCCATGATGATCTATCATCACGGAAACAGGGAAACAAGCTTTATCGAGCAAAAATAAGCCTCGCTAAAAATCCGGTCACGACAGAATTGCCCGCCAAAAAGCCCTGTCATGATAAAATGCCTCCCAAAAAGCCCTGCCAAACCCATTGCGCCATTTATAACAAGGGATGCCACATGCAACACGTCAGCCTTCAAGCCGCCACTACGTTAACCGAATGCAGCGAGCGCACCATAAGACGCCGACTTACCGACGGTAGCATACAGTGCGCCACCGATAATGAGGCCTATTACAAGACCATGATCTGTTTCGATTCGATCAAACACGACATTTGCATCCCCCTTAACCCTGCTGATATTGAACTGATTAAAAGTGCCGATTCCGGCGATGCAAAAGCGCAAAATGATTTGGCGTTACTTTTTTTAGAAAACAACAAACTGAAAAGCGCGGTGTATTGGCTGGAATTGGCCGCAAAGCAGCATTGTACCGATGCGATGCATTTGCTGGGCTGTTGTTATTTGGAGGGTAACGGCTTACCTAAAGACAATAATCTTGCCCTTATGTGGATTGCCAAAGCGGCCTCGCTGGGTCACCCGATAGCGCTCGCGCAGATTCAGTCGATACGCCTGACTTGAAAGCCTGCGGGGTGCATATATCGCTTGCAGTCAGCCAGTTTGAAATGACTGCGGCACTGGATTTTCTGTTTCAGGGATTCTGAGAAAATAAAAATGGGGCAATGGACTTTTTGACCCTTGCCCTTGTATTTTTTTCCGCATAGATTAATAATCGCATCTTACCAACTGTCTTACTTGGAGTACTCCATGTCTGTCGCTACTATCAAGCTATCGAGCAAAGGTCAAATCGTCATCCCCAAAGAAACTCGGGATGAATTGCATTGGCAACCAGGAACTCAACTAACGCTGGTTTCTTCACTGTCCGGCGTAACTCTTAAAACAGCGCCTAAAAAGACCGGGAGCAATTTGGGAAATTTGATTGGCATGCTCCGGCATGATGGGCCACCGATTCCTGTTGAAGCACTTTGCAGGCCGGTTGATTACTCCGCCGATTGGGAAGAATCGGAGCAACGTAGTCAATGATTGCTTTCGATACTAACCTGCTTGTTCGCGCCGTTGTGGCGGACGAACCTGCTCAAGTCGCTATCGTTCGGGATCTGGTTATGCAAGACACCGTGTTTATTTCACGAACAGTATTATTAGAAACCGAATGGGTTCTTCGGGCTGTTTATAAAAAGTCGCGAACCGATATGCTCAAATTCTTCAGGGCACTGCTGGAAATCGACAGCACTGAGATTGAAGATTCAAGTGCAGTGGGGCTAGCGCTGGACTGGTATGCCCTGGGCGCTGATTTTGCCGACGCTATGCATCTTGCTGTTTGCGGTTCCGCCGGGATGCATACTTTTGACAAGGGTTTCTGCAAGGCCGCAAGAGAGGCCAGCATAACTCCACCAATAAAAGTGATAGTCGTGTAAGGCGCAACAGGATATATGTTGTTATAAAACGCGTATATTAAGCCAATATTAACCGAGCCCTTATGATGCAGCCTTTTGTCAATACCACTAAGAAAGCCACCCAACATTTCGCAGTCTTGCGACCAATTCTTGCGTGAACTGCACGAACAACTTTGGCTGCTAGATAACGCCGATTTTATCGCCGCTTATAATCAAACCGTGGCGGATGAAGGTTTGCCATTAGACTCATAGCGCTCGTTCTGACATACCGCGTTTTGATGCCTATCGCAATAGTGGTGAATAAGCTTAAATGACGCCGTATCTTCTGGATGTTCAAAGCGATTTGTTACAAAGACTGGAGACCCGCATCGTCATACCGCTACGCAGACACGATCGGTTTTGCCGCCGTTAATCTTCCCGCCAATCTTACGCCGACATTTGAGATAGAAGGCGCCAAATGCCTGCTGGAAACACCCAAGCTAGCAGCCGTGCCGCTTCGCTTACTGAAAACGCCAATCGCATCACTTGCATCCGGGCAATTTGAAATTACTGCGGCACTGGATTTTCTATTTCAGGGATTCTGAGATTTGTTGATACCGAACAACCGCTGACTACAATGGGCGGTTGTTCGGTCAAAGATCTGCTTACTGCAACTTGGCTTTAAGCATTTTATTCACTTCGCCGGGGTTGGCCTTGCCCTGCATTTCCTTCATCACCTGTCCGACAAAAAAACCGAAAACTTTATCTTTACCGCTACGGTATTGCTCAACCTGGTCCTGGTTGTCGGCAATGATTTTATCGATAATAGCTTCTATCGCGCCGGTGTCGGTGATTTGCTTCAGGCCTTTGGCTTCGATAATTTCATCGGCTGTAGCGGTGCCCTGCCACAGTTCTTCGAACACCTGCTTGGCAATCTTGCCGGAAATGGTGTCGTCGCTGATGCGTTTTAACAATCCCGCCAGACGCTCGTGACTAACCGGCGAGTCGGTAATTTCCAGGTCGGCTCTATTAAGCGCGGCTAAGAGATCGCCGGTCACCCAGTTGGCGCACATTTTCGCTTCGCAGCCCGACTCTTTAACTACGGTTTCGAAATAATCCGCCAACTGACGGGAAGATGTCAGGATCGTAGCGTTCTCTTCATCCAGAACATAATCATCCTTAAAACGCTGTTTTTTCGCTTGCGGCAATTCCGGCAATTGGGCTTTTATTTGCGCTTTAAAGTCCTCATCAATCAGTACCGGCAACAGGTCGGGATCGGGAAAATACCGGTAATCATTGGCCTCTTCCTTGCTGCGCATGGAACGGGTTTCATCCTTGTCGGAATCGTACAAGCGGGTTTCCTGAACTACGGTACCGCCGCTTTCTATCACCTCGATTTGCCGCTCGATTTCGTGATTAATGGCTTTTTCGACAAACTTGAACGAGTTGATGTTTTTGATTTCAGCCCGTGTGCCGAATTCTTTTTGGCCTTTGGGACGCACCGATACGTTGGCATCGCAGCGAAACGAGCCTTCCTGCATATTGCCGTCGCAAATACCCAGATAGCGCACCAGTTCGTGCATTTTCCTCATGTAGGCCACGGCTTCTTTAGCCGAACTCATTTCCGGCTCGGAAACGATTTCCAGCAACGGCGTACCGGCGCGGTTTAAATCGATCCCGGTCAAGCCGTGAAAACTGCCGTGCAACGATTTGCCCGCGTCTTCTTCCAGATGAGCGCGAGTGATGCCGATGCGTTTGCTTACGCCGTCAACGTCAATATCCAGATGACCGACACCGACGATAGGCAAATCCATCTGGCTGATTTGATAGCCTTTGGGCAAGTCCGGGTAAAAATAATTCTTCCTGGCGAAAACCGAATACGGCGCGATATGCGCTTCGATGGCCATGCCGAAGATGACCGCCATGCGTACGGCCTCTTCATTCAATACCGGCAATACGCCCGGCAAGCCTAAATCGACCGCGCAGGCCTGGGTATTGGGCTCCGCGCCGTAAGCGGTAGATGCTCCGGAAAAAATTTTTGATTTTGTGGACAGTTGGGCGTGAATTTCCAAGCCGATGACTGTTTCCCATTGTGTATTCATTTTGGTAGTTCCGTGTTATTCAGCAAAAACGTCGGCCAGATCGATGTCCAGCTCAGGAAAAAGATAGGGAGTTGCGATGTCGTCACCGGCATGCATCGCGAACAGTTGGTATTTTTCGGTGTCCTTATCCAGCAGAAACTGATAGACCGCTTGTTCGTAAGGATAAACCAGCCAATACTCGGTGACGCCGTTTTCCTGGTAAAGATCGTATTTAAGGCGCATTTCTTTCTTGCTGTTACCGGGCGAGAGCACTTCGATAATCCAGTCCGGCGCACCATTGCAACCTTGTTCGGTGAGTTTTTCTTTATCGCAGATTATGCATAAATCGGGCTGGACGACACTGAAAACCTCCTGGTCGGTTAGTTTTGATTTTTTGCTGTTGTAGAGTTTGACATCGAATGGCGCGTAAAAAAGTTTGCAGGGTCTTTTGTGGAAATACTGATAAAGACTGCCACCCAGATTGGTAATAACGCTCTGATGCTTCAGGCTAGGCGCGGGGGACATTGCCATAATCTTGCCCTTGATCAGCTCGACCGTTTCTTCCAACCGCCAAGTCAAGTAATCGGCATAGCTGTATGTGCCGTTTAAATCCAGTTGAGATAGTTCTGTGATTTTCGTCATGAGAGCGTCCCCCTTATTCAAAGCCTTTTGGCGCTTGTTGGTGCCAATCGGTGACTTGCTGGTACTGATGAGCAATATTCAACAGCCGGTCTTCGGAAAAATAATTGCCGATGATCTGCAAGCCCACGGGCATGCCGTTTGCAAACCCTGCCGGAACCGACATGGCAGGGACTCCGGCAAGATTGATCGCAATCGTGTAAATATCGGATAAATACATTTCAATCGGGTTGCCTATTTTTTCGCCGATGCCGAAGGCGGTTGACGGCGTTACCGGCCCCATAATCACATCGACTTCCGAGAGCGCTCTTTTAAAGTCTTCGCTGATCAGGCGGCGGATTTTTTGCGCCTTAATATAATAAGCGTCGTAGTACCCTGCCGACAGCGCATAGGTGCCCATCAAAATGCGACGCTTAACTTCCTTGCCGAAGCCTTCGCCGCGCGAACGGGTGTACAGATCGGTTAAGTCCGCCGGATTTTCACAGCGGTAGCCGAAACGCACACCGTCAAAACGCGACAGGTTCGCGGAGCACTCGGCAGGAGCAATGACGTAATAAGCGGGGATGGCCAACTTAAGCGTGGGCATGGATATTTCCGTTACTTGGGCGCCCAATTTCCGATATTCATTAATGGCTGCTTCAAGCGCTATCGCCACATCGCTGTTTAATCCTTCGCCGAAAAATTCTTTGGGCAGGCCGATTTTTAAACCTTCGAGGCTGTTACTTAATCCGGCCCTATAATCAGGAACAGGCAAATCGACGCTGGTTGAATCCTTTTCATCAAAACCGGCCATGGTTTGCAGCATAATGGCCGCATCTTCGGCACTACGCGTCATCGGCCCGCCTTGATCCAGGCTGGAGGCATAAGCAATCATGCCGTAACGAGACACCCGGCCGTAGGTCGGTTTTAATCCGGTAATGCCGCACAGGGCGGCAGGCTGGCGTATTGAGCCGCCGGTATCGGTGCCTGTCGCACAGACTGCAAGCCGCGCCGCGACAGCCGCCGCCGTGCCGCCTGAGGAGCCGCCGGGAACGGTATTAATATCCCAGGGATTTCTGACTACACCGTAATAGCTGGTTTCGTTTGATGAGCCCATCGCAAACTCATCCATGTTCAATTTGCCCAACATCACCGCACCGGCGTTATTAAACTTATCCACCACTGTTGCATTGTAGGGTGCAATAAAATTATCCAGTATTTTTGAACCGCAGGTTGTTTTGACGCCCGCTGTGCAAAAGATGTCTTTTTGCGCAACCGGGATGCCGGTTAACAGTTCCGCATCGCCTTTTGCCAACCTGGCGTCGGCTGCTTCGGCTGCCTGCAAGGCCAAGTCTTCGGTGACAGTGATATAAGAATTAAGTGAGCTGTGCTGCTTGATTCTGCCTAAAAAAGCCGTGGTCAATTCCACGCTTGAAAATTCACCGGAACGCAGTCCCTTGGCTAATTCCGCAATTGTTTTGTTATGCATAGTTGTTACTGTTCCCTTTACTCAATTACTTTGGGCACTAAATAAAGTCCCGCTTCTACTTGTGGCGCAATGGCTTGGAATTTTTCGCGGTTGTCCTGCTCGGTGACCGCATCGGCTCGTAATCTTTGCACCTGGTCCATCGGGTGAGCCATAGGCTCGACGCCGTCAGTGTCAAGATCGCTCATCCGCGTCATCAAATCCAGCATCCCGGACAAGTCTTTTGCATAAGAAGCAACATCTTGCTCCTCGATTCCCAGTCGCGCCAAATGCGCAATCTTCTTCACATCATCCGCCGTTAAAGACATTTTTAACTCCCAATAAAATTTCAGCGATTCTAAATATTATTGTGTTTATAATACTTTATATCTTGCTCAAACACTCGCTTGATTGATAAAGTAATACAATTTTTATTCCCCCAAAGGATACAGCTAAAAATGTTCAAAAGAATTCGCGGCCTTTTCTCCAACGATCTCGCTATTGACTTAGGAACCGCCAATACATTGATCTACATTCCCGGTCAGGGAATTGTGCTTAATGAACCCTCTGTTGTTGCTATCAAAGAAGACAGAATCCGAGGCAATAAAACGATTGCCGCCGTCGGTCTTGATGCAAAGCTCATGTTGGGACGCACACCGGGCAATATTACTGCAATTCGCCCACTGAAAGACGGAGTCATCGCCGATTTTGCCGTCACCGAGCGAATGCTGAGATTTTTCATCGAAAAAGTCCACCAAAGCAAGTTGCTGCGCCCCAGTCCCCGCATTTTAATCTGCGTACCTTGCGGCTCAACTCAGGTTGAACGTCGCGCTATTCGCGAGTCTGCGGCAATGGCCGGTGCCCGCGAAGTTTATTTGATTGAAGAACCCATGTCGGCGGCTATCGGTGCGGGCTTGCCTGTTGATGAGGCGTGCGGATCAATGGTCTTGGACATTGGTGGCGGCACATCTGAAGTGGCGGTCATATCAATAAACGGCATCGTCTATTCTTCATCTGTCCGTATCGGCGGTGACCGCTTTGACGAAGCCATTATCAATTATGTGCGCAGAAACTACGGCACCTTAATTGGCGAAGCCACCGCAGAAAGAATTAAACATGAAATCGGTACCGCTTATCCCGGCAGCGAAGTCAGGGAAATCGAAGTTAAAGGCCGTAATCTGGCAGAAGGTGTGCCGCGCAGCTTCTCCTTAAACAGCAATGAAATCCTGGAAGCGCTGCAAGAACCGCTATCCGGCATTGTCGGCGCGGTAAAATTGGCCTTGGAGCAAACCCCGCCCGAACTCGGTTCGGATGTGGCGACTCGCGGCATATTCTTAACCGGCGGCGGTGCATTATTAAAAGATATAGACAGGCTGATAGCTGAAGAGACAGGTCTGCCGGTCTATATCGCTGATGACCCGCTAACCTGTGTCGCACGAGGCGGCGGCATGGTTCTGGAAATGCTGGATAAAAAAGGAGTCTCTACTTTTTCCTTAGAGTAATGATGTTTATTCTTTAAAATCATTTACTTTGGTAGCAACAAAGTCCACAGGTTGAGTTACAACGGCACGGGCAGATGTTTTGCCCATGCAAAACCTGTATTGCCCGCATCCTTGCGGGTTATGCAGAACCCGCGCAGCGGTGTCCCGAGGCGCATCTTTTTTGCGCCGCAACTCAACAAGTGCGGCAATAGTTTGTCGAGTTACATACGCTACGCTAACTCGATCTACGCGTTACCAACATTTTTTAACTGGATAAAGAGGCATCCCGCTATAAAACTTTTATTTGCTACCGGTCCTTCTATTAACACCCGTCTGCTTGTGGCGATAATTGCTTCAGTTGCTTTACTGATCACTGAACACCAAAGCCATCGACTGGACGCGCTTCGCGCCACATTATCAGTTATTGTCGACCCGCTGAAATATCTGGTCGATTTACCGACCGTACTGATCGAGCAAACCGCCGATTCTGTCAGCTCATACTCGACCTTAAAAAAAGAAAACACCCAATTACGCGAAGAACAATTCATCGACAAAACCCGATTGCTTAAATTCGACTCTTTGGAAAAAGAAAATATTCGTCTGCGAGCCTTATTGGAAAACTCCTTTAAACTCGGCGAACAACTGTTGATCGCGGAATTATTGTCGATCAATACCGCGCCTTACGAAAACATCGTGGTAGTCAACAAAGGCACCCGCTTCGGCGTCCACCCCCAGCAGCCGGTACTGGATGCGAACGGAGTTGTCGGCCAGGTTTTTCGTGCGTTGCCGTTCAGCTCCGAAATCATGTTAATTACCGACCCTAACCATGCCATCCCGGTACAGGTCAACCGTAACGGCCTGCTGACCATTGCGGTAGGCAGCGGCCAGTTGAACCGGCTTAACTTGCCTTTTTTGCCCAATAATGCGGACATTCGCCCCGGCGACTTACTGATCACATCGGGTTTAGGCGGCACTTTTCCATCGGGTTATCCGGTTGCCATTGTCGATGATTTTACCCCGATAACCAACAAACCTTTCGTCAACATTACCGCCACCCCCAAGGCCATGCTGGACCGAAACAGGGAACTACTGATCGTCTGGAGCGACTCATCCCCCGTTTCACTCAGCTCACCGCCCACATCTCACGAAAAAACACCCGAGACGCCCCCCAATGACCACTCCGCCGAAAGCGTATTACCACACGAAGCGCCCAAAGGAAAACGGGCAAGGACAGCACGTGACAACCCATCCACAGAAAGCGGATTGACACGCGAAGCGCCCGCAAAGCCACAGGCAGGGACAGGCCGTGATGAATAGCTATTTCGGCTTTGGCCGCATTATATTGACCATTGTCATGGCGATGTGTTTAAGAATTGCGCCTTGGCCAGGCTTTTTGGCCGGCATAAATCCGGACTGGGTGCTTCTGGTGCTTATCTATTGGACAATTGCCGTACCGGAACGCATCGGCATCTTTCATGCATGGACAGTCGGATTACTGACCGATGTGTTGACCGGGAGAATATTCGGCCAATATGCACTGGCCTATACATTAATTATCTATTTTTGCCTGATACTGCATAAACGTTTGCGCCAATTCCCATTACCTCAACAAGGCTTGTTTATTTTCTTTTGCCTGCTGTTTTCCCAAATGCTGCTTTTCTGGTTAAAAAATATTCAACACCCCGCTCAAATGCATACTTCTTTCTGGCTGCCTGTTTTTACCGGTACGCTATGCTGGCCCCTGATTTACACAGCACTGCGCCGCGTCCGCTTGTCGCATCGCAGTAAATAAAACACTCCGTAGCTGTTATGTCCCGTATCTATACTATTAAAAATAAGTTAGTAGAGAGTCGCCTATTTCTCAACCGTATTATTTCCGCCTTCATTCTCATACTACTACTAACATCCGGGCTGATCGTTCGACTGATTTACCTGCAAATTGTCGGGCACGAACATTATGCGACACTGGCAAAAGACAACAGCATAAAAATCGAACCCCTGGTACCGACGAGAGGCATTATTTACGACCGCCACGGTAAAGTCCTGGCCGACAACACACAGTCCTTCAGCCTTGAGTTAATTCCCGAGCAAATCAGCGATCTTGATGACACGCTGTTGCGTTTACAAAAACTACTCAATATCTCCGACGAAAAAATCGACCAATACCAGAAACAACGCAAACGACAAAAACGCTTTGTCAGCACACCTTTATTAATAAGCATGACCGACGAAGAACTTGCCAAATTTGCCGTAGTCAGACCTTATTTTCCCGGCGTTGATATTCAGGCACGCCTGGTTCGACATTACCCCTACGCCGAGTTAGCCTCTCATGTGGTCGGTTACGTAGGCCGCATCAACGAAGCGGAAATGAAATCCCTGCCCATCGCCGAATACCGGGGCTCAACCCATGTCGGCAAAATAGGCATAGAAAACACCTATGAAACCGAGCTGCACGGCAAGACCGGCTATGCGGAAATAGAAACCAATGTACAGGCGCGCGCCATCAATACGGTGAACTCAGTCCCCCCCGTGCCGGGCGAAAATCTTTATCTGACCCTGGATATAGATTTGCAGAAAACCGCCTATGATGCATTGGACGGCTTTAATGGTGCAGTAGTCGCTATTGACATTAAAACCGGCGGCGTATTGGTCTTCGCCAGCCGCCCCGGCTTTGACCCCAATCCTTTTGTTATCGGCATAGCCAACGACGCCTATCAGGCCCTGCAATCCTCCGAGAATCAACCGCTCTATAATCGGGCGCTGCGCGGTTTATATCCGCCGGGCTCAACCATTAAGCCGTTTATCGCACTGGCCGGGCTTGAATACAATGCGATAAGCGCCGAGCACAAACTGTTCTGTCCCGGCTATTATCAACTGCCAAATGTCAGCCACCACTATCGGGATTGGAAAAAAGGCGGCCATGGCTCGGTTAATATGACCGAAGCCATTACTCAATCCTGCGACGTGTATTTTTACAGTCTGGCATCCATGCTGGGCATAGACCGTATGCATGATTTTTTACAGCATTTTGGCTTTGGCGAAAAAACCGGCATTGATCTGTCCGGGGAAAAGCCGGGATTAATGCCCTCGCGCGAGTGGAAACGCAGTCAACGCAATCAATCCTGGTATCCGGGAGAAACGCTGATCACCGGAATAGGCCAAGGGTATCTCCAAGTTACGCCGATACAGCTTGCCAAAGCCACCGCGACCTTGGCGAATAAAGGTAAAGTCGTTATGCCCTTTCTGGTGAAAAACACCGTCAGCCCAGAGCTCACCGAGTCTGACGTGGAAAATCCACCAAGCGACATTACACTTAAACCCGAAAATATTAATAGCATCATCTCAGCCATGGTTAATGTTATTCATGATCCACACGGCACCGCCAAGGGCATCAGTAAAGACATTAACTATCAAATCGCCGGTAAAACCGGGACCGCACAGGTTTTTAATATCAAGCAGGATGCCAAATACAACGAAAATGACATCGACTTCAAATTACGCGACCATGCCTTATTTATTTCTTTCGCACCGGCTGATGATCCCAAAATTGCAGTTGCCGTCATCGTTGAGAACGGCGGTCACGGCGGTTCAGTCGCAGCGCCCATCGCAGGTCAAGTTATCAAGCAATTTTTAGGGGGGCAACAATGAAAGCTGAAACCCGTAGCGAACAATTTCATCCGCCGTCAGTTATCGGTAACATCCTCAGAAAACTACATATAGACATCCCCTTATTTATCGGTTTGTTACTTATCTCTCTGTTGAGCTTTATTATTCTCTACAGTGCGGGCAGTCAGGACATGGACGTGTTAATGCGCCAGGCGGCGCGCGTAGGACTGGCTTTTCTTTTGATGACAGTACTGGCTCATGTTGACCCTTACCAGTTTAAGCGCTATTCCGCACTGCTGTTCGGCTTGGGAATCTTGCTGCTCGTTGCGGTACTGGTTATGGGTCAATTCGGAAAAGGCGCGCAACGCTGGCTGGACCTTGGCGTTTTTCGTTTTCAGCCGTCGGAAATGATCAAAATCACCACGCCGATGATGGTCGCCTGGTATTTGGCGGAACACGCATTGCCGCCCAAGCCGAAACAATTGCTGATAGCCAGCATACTGATCGTTGTTCCGACCTTATTGATCGCCAAGCAACCTGACTTGGGCACCGCGTTACTGGTTGCCAGCTCCGGTGCCGCCGTACTGTTTTTTGCCGGTCTCTCCTGGCGGTTCATACTGGCAATCTCCGCCACACTGGCAGGACTGACGCCGATACTCTGGCATTTTATGCGCCCTTATCAACGCGACCGGGTGCTCACCTTTCTAAACCCGGAAGCCGACCCGCTGGGCAGGGGCTACCATATTATCCAATCGAAAATCGCTATCGGCTCCGGCGGTATCTATGGCAAAGGCTGGTTGGGCAGCACCCAGTCGGAACTGGACTTTTTACCGGAAAGCTCCACCGACTTTATTTTTGCAGTCTTCGCGGAAGAGTTCGGGCTATTCGGCTGCTTAGGCTTGCTGACCTTGTACCTGCTTATCATCAGCCGCTGCCTGTATATTGCCTCGCAAGCTCAGGATACCTACAGCCGCTTACTGGCCAGCAGCTTGGCTTTTACCTTCTTTGTTTATGTTTTTGTCAACATCGGCATGGTCATCGGCGTACTGCCTGTGGTCGGCGTGCCATTGCCCTTAGTCAGTTACGGCGGCACCTCGATAGTAACGTTGCTGGCCGGTTTCGGCATTCTTATGTCAATTCATACCCATAAAAAATTCCTGCCGCATTCGTAGCAGCAGGCGAAAGACGAAGGGCTAAAGGCTAAAGGCTAAAGGCTAAAGGCTAAAGGCTAAAGGCTAAAGGCTAAAAATTGTGGGCCTTTGAGTCTTCGATTGATACCTTAACATTTCTGCCTCACTTATGAATCCCACACAAGCTCTAACACAAGGCTAAAAAGATGCACAAATACAACCTTATATACCGACTCAGAAGCATCCCTTGCGCCCTGCTCCTTGCGCCTTTCGCCTTATGCCTCCTCATCTCCTGTACCGGCAACATAAAAGACACCGAATCAGTTCATACCTTTATCGAGCAAATGGTCACAAAGCACCAGTTCGATGAATCAGAACTTGATGATTTGTTTGAAACAGTCGAGATTAAACCAGACATACTCAAAAGAATCTCTTCACCCTCGGAAGGTTTGCCCTGGTATAAATACCGCAAAATATTCCTGACCGACGCGCGTATCGACGCAGGCGTGCAATTCTGGCGGGACAATGCCCCCGCGCTGGCCGCCGCGGAAAAACAATACGGCGTTCCGGCCGAAATCATTGTCGCCATTATCGGCGTTGAAACCCTGTTCGGCAAAAACACCGGCAATCATCGCGTCATCGACGCCCTGTCTACCCTGGGTTTTGCCTATCCGCCGCGCAGCAAATTCTTTCTCGGTGAACTTGAAAGCTTCCTGCTGCTCTGCCGCGACGAACACATTAACCCCGCCGACCCAGTAGGTTCATACGCAGGCGCCATGGGGCTGCCGCAATTTATGCCCAGCAGTTTCAGGGCTTATGCTGTTGATTTCGACAACGATAATCGCCGTGACATCTGGCACGACAACAGCGACGTCATAGCCAGCGTCGCCAATTATTTTGCCAAACATCATTGGCAAACCGGTCAAGCTATTGCCGTTCCCGTTACAGCTAAATATAAAGCTTCCGCTCCTGCTAACGCCCCTCGCCCACATCCTGTAGGCGAAAACTATGAACCAGTTCTCAATAATGACCTTAAGCCGAATTTAAGTCTTGCTGAGTTAGAATCGCTCAACTTAATTACATCGAGGCAATTACCTTTAGACAGTAAAGTGAAACTGCTTAGCTTTGAACAGCAAGAACAAGGCAAAGAACTCTGGGCGGCATTAGACAATTTTTATGTCATTACCCGTTACAACCACAGTCCTTTATATGCCATGGCCGTTTATCAGTTAAGCCTATCTATTTTAAATAAAAAAGGCTCATTCCCATGAATAAGATCATACCGTTACTCCTAATTTTTGTTTTATGCAGTTGTACCACCGAGCAAGTAAAAACCAGCGACATCTCAAGCCCAACATCGGTTACAACTGCCCCCTCCAGGCATCACTCAAGATTAAACATCGGCAGTTCCGATACCGCCAACAGCTCCGACGAAGAAGAAACGCTACTACCCCGCATTGTCCGTTACCTGAAACAAGGCGTAGCCTCATGGTACGGTCCCGATTTTCACGGCAAAAAAACCGCATCCGGCGAAATATACGACATGTATGCGATGACCGCCGCTCACAAAACACTGCCGATTTCATCTTACGCTCGCGTCACCAACCTGGAAAATCAGCGTAGCGTCATTGTCCGTATCAATGACCGGGGCCCTTATCATGGTAACCGCGTAATGGACCTGTCTTACGCTGCAGCCCAAAAACTGGATCTTGAACAGGCGGGAACAGGAGCCGTTGAAATCAAGGCGATAGCCCCCGAACAAGCGTTAGCGCAACTGCAAAATGCAGCGGAAAAACAAGACAAGAGCGTCTATTTACAAGTAGGCACCTTCGGCAACAAAAAGAAGGCGCTGAAATTGCAAAACAAAATTGCCGCCCATCAATTGCCTCAGCCTGAAATACTACCCTCAACACACCAAGGCGCTACGCTCTACAAGGTCCAAATGGGACCTATCAAATCACCGGAGAGTGTCCACAAGCTGAATATACAGCTGGCAAAACTGGGTATAACAG
>Ga0207975_100525_pt1 | contig 18303 bp, 17 predicted proteins | sample LakWasMe91_HOW11_2_FD_183913 | JGI IMG/M metagenome (GOLD analysis project Ga0207975, IMG submission 183913) | Freshwater sediment methanotrophic microbial communities from Lake Washington under simulated oxygen tension - Sediment Metagenome... | ecosystem: Environmental > Aquatic > Freshwater >...
GCGAAGTTCTTGTGCGTCGATTGCGGGTATGAAAATCATGCCGATGTCGTTGGCGCGATAAATGTTTTAGAGCGGGGATACCGCTTGTTAGCCTGTGGAGCGCCGGCGCAGTCGGGCCGCTCGAAGAAGCGTGGGCGCATGCGCCCACCCCACCGAAGCGGCTACGCAGCGTATCGCGCAGCGCCGTAGGAATCCCCTTCCTTCAGGGAGGGTAGGATATCAAACCTGATTGAACCGCCTGGCGCAGGGCTTTCGGATACGGTTCAGCGGATACGACGCTTGAGGATGCCGCGATTGCGACCGAACCGGCCAGTGCCGCCGCCGCGCCAAGCACGCGGTTCATGTTGATGGAAATGAAGGATTGTGTCATTGGATGTCCGTTTTGTTGGTTGGTGAGATGCTGGACGGTGCCCGGCATCTATCGCACATCGAGCACGCTGTCGAGCCGCTGCGCCAGACTGGCCGCGGACAGTTCGCCGACACGGGTGTCGACCAGTCGTCCCTTGGCGTCGAAAAACAAGGTTGCGGGCAGCCCCTGCGAACCTATCATTGCCGGCAACTCAAAACGGTGGTCGAGCAGGACGTTTTGCAAGGTGATGTCCTGCGCGCCAAGATAGCCGCGCACCGCTGCGGCCGACTCGCCCTGATTGACGAAGACAAATGTGATGCCGGGGTGGCGCTTCTGCGCCTGGCTGAGCAGCGGCATTTCGCGCCGGCAGGGAGGACACCAGCTGGCCCACAGGTTGACCACCAGTGGCTTGTCGCCGAATCCGTCCAGACCGGTCGTGCCACCGGCCAGATTCGGCAGCGCGAGGTGCGGTACTTGAAGCGCCTGGGCAGGCTTGGCGCCGACGGCCAGCGCCACTGCCGCCCACACCGCCCCACCCACCACGCCGCTGGCGATCAGCGCCATGCGCTTGGCCGGCATGCGCCAGCTGAACCATGCCAGCAATACCAGGCCCGCGACAATGCCTGCCCAGGCGATCGAACCGCCATCGCGCACGTTGAACACGCTCGAAGGGTTACTCATGTACGCACCGCGATAGCGCAAGACGTAGGCGGCGCGCGCCACCAGGAGCGAGCAAGCGATCACGATCCATAATGTCGACTCAACCCGCACACCGGTGGCGCGCGCCGTCCGGTTGCCGGCGGCCATGGCGAGCACGATCGCGGCGAACGTCGCCAACATCTCCACTGACACAGACAGCGGCCCGAGGTTGACCGCGCCCATTAGCGCGCGACCTTGCTGTTGCGCTCGGCCAAGCCTGGAATTCGGCTGGCGCTGGGTGGTTTCGCTTGCATCTTGCACACTCCGGTCAAGTTCACAACCGTAGCATACCGCTCGCCGATTACGCCAGCGTTAAGGCGGCACTGCCGGCGTGTTAACTGCGCCTTAAGCGCCGGCTGCTATCATCGGATCTTTGGCATATCGCGCCCATGCATGTATTACTGATAGAAGACGACGAGCTCGTAGCGAGCGGCATCCTGGCAGGCTTGCGCCTGTCGGCGATCAATGCCGACCATGCCGAGTCTGCGAAATGGGCGGACGCCGCCCTCGCCATCAGCAGCTTCGACGTCGCCATTCTCGACCTCGGCCTGCCCGACGAGGATGGCATGGCGCTACTGAAGCGCTGGCGCAGTGCGGGAAAGGGCATGCCGATCCTGATCCTGACAGCGCGCGACGGCGTACAAGACCGGGTTGCGGGCCTACAAGCAGGCGCGGATGACTATCTGCTCAAGCCTTTCGACCTGGCCGAACTGGTGGCGCGTCTGCACGCGCTTCATCGGCGCTCGGCCGGCCGCAGCGTTGACCTTATCGAGCATGGCGCCCTGCAGTTCGCCCCCTCCAGCCACGAAGTCACCCTGCACGGCGAACCGGTGGAGTTGTCGCGTCGCGAGCTGGCGCTGCTGCAAGCGCTGCTGCATGCGGGCAAACGCATCCTGAGTCCCGACCAGCTCAAGGACAGCCTGTACGGACTTGGCGAGAACGTCGAGAGCAATGCCATCAATGTCCATATCCACCATTTGCGGCGCAAGCTCGGCCCGCACATCGTCGAGACCGTGCGCGGGCTCGGTTACGGCTCGGCGAGGCAGGTCCATGAGCCTGCGACTGCGGCTGCTGCTCATCATCGGCCTGCCCTTTGTGGTGCTGTGGACGGCGGCGTCGACCTGGATGCTGGTGGACGTACGCACCGAATTCAGAGCCGCGCTGGACGAACGCCTGGCTGCCTCGGCGCACATGGTGGCAGGCCTGCTTGCGCAAGCGGCCCCGACGTCGGCGCGAGCCATGTCGCCGCTTCGCCAGGTGCCGTCGATGGGGCCTGCCAGCGGCGTTGCCTGCGAAATCCGCCTGCTGCGCGGCGCCCTCGTGGCGCGTACGGCGAACAGCCCGGAGCAGCTGGGCGTTGCCGCACCGGGCTACCAGACAAGGACCATTGGCGGCGAACGCTGGCGCACTTTTACGCTCGAAGAGAATGGCCTGCGCGTGACGACCGCAGACCGGCTCGGGCGGCGCGAACAGCTGCTGCGCGAGGTTGGCGCCGCGGCGGCGATCCCGGTGCTGATTGCTGCCGCCGGCAGCCTGTTGGCGTTATGGTTTGGCGTTCGCAGCGGGCTGGGGCCGCTCGAGTCCATTCGGGCAGCGCTCGCGGCACGCGAGCCCGGGGCGCTGCAGCCGCTTCCCGACGCGCGCACACCGGTCGAACTGTCGCCGCTGGTAACGACGGTGAATGCGCTATTGGCACGCATTGCCGGAGCACTCGAACGCGAACGTCGTTTTACCGGCGACGCTGCGCATGAATTGCGCACGCCGCTTACCGCGGTGAAGGCGCACATCCAGGTTGCCCGCCTGGCGCAAGGCACGCAAAGCAAAGACGTGGCCTTAAAGCATGCCGAGGAAGGCGTGTTCCGGCTGCAGCGCACCATTGAACAGTTGCTGATGCTCGCCCGTCTCGACGGCCCGTTTGCGTTCGATCACGAAGACGCGGCCAGCGCCGGCGCGATTGCGCGCGCGGCAACCGAACAAATCGCGCCACGCGCGCAGGGCCGTATCGATGTATCCGGCATCGGCGCGCACGCCCTGCTGGCGCTGCCCGCCACTCTGGCCGTGACCGCGCTTCGCAACCTGCTCGACAACGCAATACGCTACTCTCCCCCCGATACCCCAGTGGTATTGCGGTTCGACACAACGGACCGATGGGCATGCTTTCAGGTCGAGGATAACGGTAGCGGCATGAGCGCGGACGACACCGTGCGCGCGGTCGAACGGTTCTGGCGCCACGGACGTGGCCAAGGCTGCGGCCTGGGCTTGTCGATCGTCGAGGCCATTACGCAGCGCTACGGGGGCGAGCTTAAGCTCAGCGTCCGCCCAGCAGGCGGCCTGATCGCGCAACTGCGCCTGCCGACCACATCATGAGCGTCCATCCGGTGGCCGCTACACGGCATCCATCACCCGCTCCAGGCGCTGCCGCACCTCCCCGGCAAGCGCCGCGATCTCAGGCTTGTCGACCAGTTGCAATACCGCGTCGGTATCCATGAACTCCACGCTCACGTTCCCGTCGGGCATTTGACGCACCAGCACATTACACGGCAGAAGCAGTCCGATCGAAGGCTCCGCCGCGATCGCCCGTTGGGCCAGCGCCGGATTGCAGGCACCGAGTATGCGGTAGGCAGGCATGTCGGCGTTCAGTTTCTTCTTCAGGGTCGCGGCAACGTCAATGTCACTGAGGATGCCGAACCCTTCGGTCTGCAACGCGGCAGTGACGCGTTCAATTGCCGCGTCAAACCCACTGGCGACCGTCTTGCCGAATCCGTATCTGGTTCCCATCCCTACCTCCAATTTGTTGGTGTTTGATGCGCCGTGCGGGAACCGGCAACGGGAAGATCATTGATCGATCCTTGCCAGAAACCGGCAACAACGCTGTTACGCTATCGTACAGCAAGCAGGGAAGTTAAAGCGCCTGGAGTTGCAAGCGTCCAGCGCGCTCAGGGGAAACGAGCGGAGCGCTCACTTCTTCCTCAGTTCACGGTGGCCAGAAACGCATGCAGACGCACCAGGTCCGACAATGCCTTGCTGCTCCATCGCAGCCGCATCAGGGCAGCACCGGTGCCGGCAGCGGGTTATCGGTGTCCAGGAAAGCCAAACAGACCTGACTGACGACGAGTTCAGTTCCTGCCACTCTGCAGAAGATGTAACTTGCTATTGAAGCAATTCAATATTATCCTTTTTCCTGTCGAACTTTAAGTTCTTGATTTGGTGATGGCAAACACCTTCGCGATGACGCGGTCCTAAAAATTAAATAACCTGGAGAGCCTTATGGACAAGGTACTGACGATTGCAGCGCGCTTGTTGATGTCGCTGATCTTCATCATGGCGGGTTGGGGCAAGCTGACTGGATACAGTGGCACCGTCGGCTATTTCACTTCGATCGGCTTGCCCTTCCCGGCGTTGGTGACGCCGCTGGTCATCCTGATCGAACTCGGCGGCGGCCTGGCCCTGCTGCTGGGATTGAAGACACGCCAGGTAGCGGCCATCCTAACCGCATTCAGCGTTGGCTCTGCCCTGATTGCGCATACTAATTTTACCGATCCGAACCAGATGAACAATTTCTTGAAAAATCTGGCGATGGCCGGTGGCTACCTGCTGTTCGTCAAATACGGCGCCGGTTCGCCGGCCATCGACGACCGCCTCGACACATAAGCGCCGCTCGCGGGCGCTGGATCAAGGCGCCCGCACAGGACGCGGCCGAAGGCTCGTCGTTTTCGTCGTTTGCGCTGATCCAGATGCGTCTTTTTCGACACGTCCCTGCGGCGCAAGTCCTGCCGGCAAGCCGCGTCCCGGGCCACGCCTAGGCGCTCCAACTGTGGCAAGCGCGGCGCGGTGAAGATGCCGAATTTCGGTCAGGTTCATGGCTTTATACGAAATTATCAGCTAGTTGTATAGCTATAAGGAAATAGCTGGGTCCGAAGCGATCGGCCGGCATCCAAAATCGTTTTCCCGCAGTTTTCCCGTACAAACAAAAAAGGCCCGCAACTGAACGCTGCAAGCCTTTGATCTCAAAACGAATATATGGTGGGAAGTGCAAGTTTCGAACTTGCGACCCCTGCAGTGTGAATGCAGTGCTCTACCCCTGAGCTAACCTCCCGAAGCGGGGCGTATTATCGCACATCATTGGAGAAACGTCACCCCTATGTGTAATTTCTCCACACACAATTTCCCTTGACTGCCTTGTCGAGCCCGCCAAGCACGCTTTCATGCTCGGCGATCTCGTCGGCGCTGGCCGCCAGTACGATCACGGCGGCCAGCGGCACCACTTCGAGCGGCGCGCCGTCAGCCGTGGTGTCAACCTCGATCTCCATCGACAGGCTGTTCTGCCCGCGCGTCATCGACAGGTACACGTCGGCCAGCAGTTCGGCGTCGAGCAGCGCGCCGTGCAGCTTGCGGTGCGCGTTCGATACCCCGTAGCGGTCGCACAAGGCGTCGAGCGAATTGCGCTTGCCGGGATGGAGTTCCTTGGCGTTGACCAGCGTGTCGATCACCCCGCAGCAATGCTCGGTGAAGGTCGGCAGCCCCAGCAGCTTGAATTCCTGGTTCAGGAAACCGAGGTCGAACGGCGCATTGTGGATGATGACTTCGGCGCCGTTGATGTACTCGCGCAGTTCGGCCGCAATCTCGGCAAACTTCGGCTTGTCGCGCAGAAACTCTGTGGTCAGCCCGTGCACCGCCAGCGCGCCCTCTTCCGAATCGCGCTCCGGATTGATGTAACGGTGGAAGTTATTTCCCGTCAACATACGATTACGGAGCTCGACGCAGCCGACTTCGATGACGCGGTCGCCGTTACGTGGGTTCAGGCCGGTGGTTTCGGTATCAAGGACGATTTGGCGCATGGATTGGCTTGTGGTGGTGAGGCATGGCGCGCAGTATAGCAAAGCGCGCTCAGCCTTAGCGCCTGACCGTCTCGACGCCGCGGTTGGCCAGCACGTCGGCCCGTTCGTTGCCGGGGTGCCCATTGTGCCCGCGCACCCAGCGCCATTCGACCGCATGCCTGGCCTGCGCCTGGTCGAGCGCCTTCCACAAGTCTTCGTTCTTGACCGGCTCCTTGGCCGCGGTCTTCCAGCCGCGCGCCTTCCAGCCGTGAATCCATTCGGAGATGCCCTTTTGCACGTACTGGCTGTCGGTGTGCAGCACCACTTCGCATGGCCTGGAGAGCGTGGTGAGCGCCTCGATCACGGCGCGCAGCTCCATGCGGTTGTTGGTGGTATTGAGCTCGCCGCCAAAAATTTCCTTCTCATGCCCGTCGGCCACCAGCAATGCACCCCAGCCGCCTGTGCCAGGGTTGCCCTTGCAGGCGCCATCCGTAAAAATCTCGACTTTGCTCATTGTGCCGCTTTACTTTCTGTTAGTTGCCGGCACGGCCTGAGGGGCCGCCGCCGATTTTTTGTTCCATGCAGGCCCGATGATGGTCATGCCCTTGACCCGCTTGATCGCATGCACCATGTACACCGCCCCAAGGTAGGGCCACCAGCGCTGCCCGGCGCGCTCCATGAAGGCGAAGCGGTGCAGCCATTGGGCGGTGCGGCAAGGCGGCGCGTAGCAGCCGAAATGGCTGCGCGTGACGCCCAGGTTCAACAATTTTAACCAGTCTTTCATGCGCGGCATAGAGATGAATTCGCCGGCCACCGGCAGGTAGCGGCTGCGCGTGATGCGTCCGAGCCCCTGGCGCAGGCCCCACAGGCTGGCCGGATTGAAGCCGCAGATGATGACCTGGCCTTCGGGAATGAGCACGCGCTCGACCTCGCGCAGCACCTGGTGCGGTTCGGCTGCGAATTCGAGCACATGCGGCAGCACCACCAGGTCCAGGCTTTGCGAGGCGAACGGCAGCTCGGCGAAATCGAGCGCGACCGCGATCTGCTTGCCGCCCGGGGCAAGCTTGAGCTGCTCCAGGCTGGAGGTGCGCGTGGCCGCCTGCCATTTGTTCGGCATGCGGTTGGCCGCCAGCGCGTCGATCTGCGGCAGCCCGATCTGCACGGCGTTGAATCCGAAAATGTCTGCCGTAAGCCGGTCCAGGCAGGCCTGCTCCCATTGCCGGACATACACGCCGGCCGGCGATAGCAGCCAACTGTCGAGCGCTATAATGGATCTTTCGGATGTTGCACTATCCATGCCTACCCTTCTGTCGGAACCTCACACCATGATCAATTCGTCGCCCGTGCCCAGCGTGCTCGCCATCCCGGCGTTCAAGGACAATTACCTGTGGCTGATCCATGACGGCGTACACGCGGCCGTGGTCGACCCCGGCGACGCGGCACCGGTACTGGCGGCACTGGCCGCGCACAAGCTCACATTAACTGCCATTCTACTCACCCATCACCATGCTGACCATATCGGCGGTGTGCCGCAATTGCTGAGCCATGCCAAGGTCCCCGTGTTTGGCCCGGCCGGGGAGGACATCGGCGCGGTCACCGAGCCATTGGCCGAAGGCGACCTGGTGCGCCTGCCGGCCCTCGGCCTTGCGTTCTCGGTACGCGACGTGCCGGGCCACACGCGCGGCCATATCGCGTATGTGCGCGAAGGCGGCGGCGAGCGCTGGCTGTTTTGCGGCGACACCTTGTTTGCCGGCGGCTGCGGGCGCCTGTTCGAAGGCAGCCCGGCGCAAATGGCGGCCTCGCTCGACAAGCTGGCCAGCCTGCCGGACGATACCAAGGTGTTTTGCGCGCACGAGTACACGCTGGCCAATCTGCGCTTCGCGCAAGCGGTCGAGCCGGACAACGTGCAGCTGCGGCAGCGCATGGAAAACGAGAGCGCCAAGCGCTCCGCCGGCATCCCGACCGTTCCTTCGAGCATAGGCCTGGAGAAGGCCACCAATCCCTTCCTGCGCTATCGGGAGCCGGCCATCGCCGCGCACCTGGTTGACGCCGGCAAGCTGGCCGCGGGCGCAACTGCGCTCGAGGTGTTCGCCGTCCTGCGCGAATACAAGAATACATTCTGAACAAGCCGCGGCACAAGGCCCGCACCGGTGGCGCTGCGCCTGCGGCGTTCCACTTATTGGTGGGGAAAACAGAGTTGCGAAGTATTGTCCAGTAATTATTTTTTTATCGCCGCTCAATAAACCATTTGTAAAACCTTTCTCGGAAGATACAATCCCAGGCTGCCCTCGCGCGCGCTATTGATGCGCCGTAGACGGACTGTGGTGCGCAGCCGGGCCGAGGCCCCTGCTGGCAAAATCCCAAAAAAGATTGACGTTTTTCGTCACAATCAGGTTGCAACGGAATCAGATGTTCCTAGAGGAAATATTAGTCGGGTCGTTTGCCGGAAGGCCGGGCCAGATGAGGCCAGCGCGAGCCGGCTGCGCACCGGGCTTCGGGTCGTTTTTCGGCGCCGCGGCCGCGCTGGCGCACGCCTCGATCGCATCGCGCGGATCGGCTGCGCGCGCGCGCCGTTGGGCGGGGCGTCGCTTGTTCCTGCTGTGCGCGCTCTGGCTGTGCAGCGCGCTTGCATTGGCCGACGCCGCTTTCCCGTACGGCGCCGGCGCCCCGGGCGCCGATCCGGTCGTCACCATCCGCCGTTTCGATGCGCTGCTGGCACAGGGCGGCGAGCCGCAGCCCCGGCACCAGAACGGGTCCGAACCGATCGCGGTGCTGTTTCCCGATATCGGCGAACCGTTTCGCAAAGTGTTCGCCGAGATCCTCGCCGGCATCGCCGGAGGGACCAGGCTGGGCGTGCGCGGTTATCCCATTTCCACGCCCCACGATGGGGCCGAGATGGCCGCCGAGCTCAAACGCAATGGCGCCAGGGTGATCGTCGCGCTCGGACGCCAGGGCTTGAAGGCCGCCGCCGGGCTCGACCTGCCAGTCATCGTCAGCGGCGTGTCGTCGGTGCCGGAGCCCGACAAGCAGGTCGGCATCTGCCTCACGCCCGATCCGGGGTTGCTGTTCGCCAAGCTCAAGCTGTTGCTGCCCGCCACCCGGCGCGTGTTCGTGGTCTATAACCCGCTCTACAACGAATGGCAGATCAAGCTGGCGCGCGAGGCGGCCCGGGCCCTGGGCCTGGAACTGGTGGCCTACGAGGCGCGCGACCTGGCCAGTGCGGCGCGCCTGTACCAGGGCGCCTTTGCCGGCGCCGACAAGCGCTATGACGCCTTCTGGCTGCCGATCGACGCGACCGCGGTCGATGAAGCGACCATCCTGCCGATCGTGCTGAGCGAGTCGTGGAACCGCACCATCCCGGTCTTTTCCAGCAGTTTCTTACACGTGAGAAAAGGCGCCCTGTTTGCGCTCTATCCCGACAACATCGAACTCGGGCGCGCACTCGCTGCCCTCGCCGCCGCCGAACTGAGCGGTGAAGCGAGCCGGCGCGGCGTCGCGCCCCTGCGCAGCGTGCATGCGGCGCTGAACCTGCGCACCGCCGGCCACCTCGGTATCGCAGTCGGTGCGCGCGCTCAGCGCGGCTTTGATTTCCTGTATTCGGAGCCTTGACACCGGAGAAGGTTTCCATTGGGAATTGTAAATTTCTTTCTTTGTGGCTACTTTCCTGACGTATACTGCCGCTTGGCATTTGCCACACCCGGCCGCTCCAAACTAACCGGACCGCAGGTCCATCGCTGCAAGCAATGAATAAAAACGCGTTCTTTTCCGGCGCCTGCGCGCGCGCCGGCCTTGCCCTGCTGTCGGCACTGATGATCGTCCTGGCCGCGCCTGCGCTCGCGCATGCGGCCAGCACCGCCGGCGGCCGGTCCGAGCGCGCCGGCAGCGCCGGCGCGGCCAGCTCGGCGTCATACGACACGATCGCGCTGCGCAGCGCGCGCCGCATGGCACTGGCGATCGGCTGCCAGCAGCAGCGCACCGCCGACTTCATTTACCCGGAGCCCTGAGCCGATGTTTCGTAACTATTTACGCCGCACCGGCTTTCGCCGCCAACTCACCGTCATCGTCTCGGCCGCAATCCTGGGCCTGGCCCTGTTTTCATCCTTGATGAACTCGTGGAAAGCGAGCTCGCACATGCGCGACTATTTCGTCGGGCAGGGCGAGCGCATTGCCGAGAACCTGGCGCGCCAGAGCACCCTCGCGCTGCTGTACCATTCGGCCGAAAACGCGCATGAGGTGGTCGCCACCACGCTCACCTTTCCCGACGTGCTCAGCGTGCGCATCGTCGACACCCGCAGCCAGGTGGTGCTGGCCAGGGGCCGGCCCGGCGCGGCGGCCGAGAGCAGCCATGCGCCGGTCGCGCATGCGGCCATGGTGCGCGAGTCGGACGCCTCGTGGCACTTCAGCGCGCCCGTGTATGGCGGCCAGGCCGATGCCTCGCCGTTCGACCTGCAGGAGCGCCAGCCGCAATTGCTCGGCCACGTGGATGTCGAAATCGGCAAGGGAACGCTGGAGCGCCTGACGCTCTCGCTGCTGATCGGGAACCTGGCGATCACGCTCTCGTTCGCGGTGATCCTGCTGGCCATCGTGCGCCTGCTGACGCGCCACATGATCAATCCGCTCAACGCGCTGTCGAACCTGATGCGGCGCGCCGAATCGGGCGACTCGGGCATGCGCGCAGCGCCGGCCGGCCCGCGCGACCTGATCGAGATGGCGCTCGCCTTCAACAAGATGATGAACGTGCTCGAGCAGCGCGAGGCCGAACTCAAGGAATCGCGCGACGCGGCCGTGAGCATGGCGCTGATGAAGGCGCAGTTCGCCGCCACCGTCAGCCATGAAGTACGCACGCCGCTCAACGGCGTGGTCGGCATGCTCGACATGCTCAAGGAAATGAGCCTGAACAAGCGCCAGGGCGAATGCGTGGAGGTGGCCTGGAATTCTTCGCGCACCTTGATCGACCTGATCAACAACATCCTCGATTTCTCCAAGATGGAAGCGGGCAAGCTCACGCTCGAGGAAGTCGATTTCGACCTGCGCACGCTGCTCGAAGAAGTGATCGAGCTCGTAGCCAAGCAGGCCCAGCAGCGCGACGTCGAACTGGGCTACCTGCTCGGGCCGGACGTGCCCGACCGCGTCAACGGCGACGCGCTGCGCCTGCGCCAGGTGCTCATCAACCTGGTCGGCAACGCGGTCAAGTTCACCGAGCACGGCGAAGTGGCGATCTGCATCGAACGCGCCGAAGGCGAACCGTTCGGCTTGCGCTTCGAGGTGCGCGACACCGGCATCGGCATGAGCCCGGACCAGCTCGAACACCTGTTCGAGTCGTTTGCCCAGGCCGACCCGTCGACCACCCGCAAGTACGGCGGCACCGGCCTTGGGCTGGCCATCTGCAAGCAGTTGGTCGGACTGCTGGGCGGCGCCATCGGCGTGGTCAGCGCGCTCGGCGAAGGCACCACCTTCACCTTCGTCATCCGCTGCAAGATGGCGCAGGAAGAATGCCCGGCCCTGCCGGCCACCGGCCTGGCCGGCCTGCGCGTGATCGCGGTCGATGAAAGCCACATCGTGCGCAGCTTCGTCACGCAGACCCTCGCGCGCCATGCGGTGGAGTGCCATGCCACGCGCTGGGGCGGCGAAGCGCTGCTGCAGCTGAAGGTGGGCGCCGACCAGGGCGCGCCCTACTCCATCGTGATCATGGACATCGGGGCGCTCGACGACGACGGCAACGACCTGGCACAACAAATCGAGAGCACGGCGCCCGGCACGCGCGTGCTGATACTGGACCGTTTCGGGGCGCCCGCCGGCGGCACCCTGGTCGACGGCTACGCCGTGCTCGGCAAGCCGCTGCGCGAAGAGCGCCTGCTGCGCGCGCTCGATGAGCTGCTGGCCAACGACCAGGTCCGGCCCGAGGCCGCGCATGCGCAGCCGGCAGCACCCGAACGCAAGGAATTCCGGGTGCTGGTGGCAGAAGACAACCGCACCAACCAGATGGTGGCGGCCGGCATGCTGGCCATGAACGGCTGCGCCTGCGAATTCGCATCCGACGGGCGCGAGGCGCTGGAAGCGGTGCGCAACGGCGACTTCGACCTGATCCTGATGGACTGCAGCATGCCGGAGATGGACGGCTATGAAGCGACCGCCCATATCCGGGCCCACGAGGAAGCAAGCGGGCGCCGCACCCCGCTGGTGGCGATGACCGCCAATACCCAGCGCGGCGACGCCGAAAAATGCCTGGCCGCCGGGATGGACGACTACCTGGCCAAGCCGATCACGCTGGTCGAACTGCGCCGCAAGCTCGAACAATGGCTGCCACGCCAGGGCGAGGAGCCGCGCAGCGCGCCGCTCGCGTCCGGGCATGCCGACGACGCCAACGACAATCCGCTCGACCTGGAAGTGCTGGTCAAGCTGCGCGAAATCATGGGCAGCTCGCTGCCGCAGGCGATCAGCCCCTTCCTCGAGGACTCGCCCAAGTACCTGCTCGAGCTGGAAGCGGCGGTGCATGGCGGCGACGCCGAAACCGCGCGCGCCAGGGCGCATGCGCTCAAGGGCTCGTCGGGCAATCTCGGCGCGACTCACCTGGCCCAGTTTGCCAAGCAAGCCGAGGAACACGCGATGGCCGGGCAGCTCGCGCTGATCAAGCCGCTGCTGCCGTGCCTGCGCATCGCCTACAACGCGGTGGCCGACGCGCTCGGCAGCGCGCTCGCCGGTCCCGCACAGCCGCGCGAAGCGAGCAACGAAGAGGTGGCCCAGGTCCTGATCGTGGACGACGACCGCAGCACCCGCAGCACCTTGCGCTACACCTTGCAGCGCGACGGCTTCCGGGTTGAGGAAGCGGCCGACGGCGCGCAGGCGCTGATGATGCTCAAGCGCTTCCAGCCGGACGTGATCCTGATGGATGCCGTGATGCCCGTCATGGACGGCTTCACGGCCTGCGCGCGCATGCAGGAACTGCCAGGCGGGAGCACCATTCCGGTGCTGATGATCACCGCGCTGGAAGACAATTCATCGGTCGAGCGCGCATTCGCCGCCGGCGCCAGCGACTATATTCCGAAGCCGATCCACTACGCCGTGCTGTCGCAGCGCGTACGCCGCATCATCGAGGCGAACCGCGCCGAAAAGCGCATCCGCCACCTCGCCTACAACGACCTGCTCACCGGCCTGCCGAACCGCACCTTGTTCTTCGACCTGCTCGGCCAGGCGGTCGAGCACGCGGCCAGGGAACAGAGCGAACTGGCGGTGCTGTTCATGGACCTGGATCGCTTCAAGTACGTCAACGACAATCTCGGCCACGACGTGGGCGACCGCCTGCTGGTGGCGGTGGCGCAACGCGTGCGGCGCGCGGTGCGCGGGGTCGATGTGGTGGCACGCCTGGGCGGCGACGAATTTACGGTGGTGCTGGGCGGAGTGGACGGGCCGGCGCCGGCCGCCGCCGCGGCCCACAACATCTGCCGCGTGCTGGCCGCGCCGTTCCAGATCGACGGCAACGATATTTTCGTCACCAGCAGCGTTGGCATCGCCATGTATCCGCACGACGGGCTCGACGTACCGACCCTGGTCAAGCACGCCGACGCGGCCATGTACCGCGCCAAGAAGACCAATACCGGGTTCCAGTTCTATGAAGCCTCGATGGAGCAGTCGCTGTCCGAGCACGTGCGGCTCGAAAGCGACCTGCGGCGCGCGCTCGAACACGGCGAGCTCGAAGTGTATTACCAGCCGCAGGCGCGCCTGGACAACGAGCAGATCATCGGCATGGAAGCGCTGGTGCGCTGGAAGCACCCGACGCGCGGCATGGTCTCGCCGGTCGAATTCATTCCGCTGGCCGAAGAGACCGGCCTGATCAATCCACTGGGAGAATGGGTGCTGCGCAGGGCATGCGCCCAGCTCAAGAGCTGGATCGACGACGGCCTGCCGCCGATGCGGGTGGCGGTCAACCTGTCGGTGCGCCAGCTGCTGCAGAAGAACTTCACGGCCACGGTCGAATCGGCCTTGACCGACACCGGCCTTGCGGCCCACCTGCTGGAACTGGAAATCACGGAAAGCACCCTGATGGAGCAGGCGCAAGACACCCTGCAAGCGCTGCATCAGCTGCGCCAGCTTGGGGTACGCCTGTCGATCGACGATTTCGGCACCGGCTATTCCTCGCTGTCCTACCTCAAGCGCTTCCCGGTCGACATCATCAAGATCGATCGCTCGTTCGTGCGCGACGTGGCGCATGATGCCGACGATGCAGCCATCGTCACCGGCATCATCGCGCTCGCGCACAGCCTGCGTCTGGAGGTGGTGGCCGAAGGTGTGGAGACGCAGGCGCAGCTGAACTTCCTGCGCGAACAGAACTGCGACCTGCTGCAGGGTTATTACCTGAGCCCGGCGGTGAGCGCCGAGCAGTTCGCGCAACTGGTGCGCGGGCGCGAAGCGAGCCTGCTGCGCGCATGAAACAGCAGCGAGCCCGCCGGTTCAGGAACCGGCGGGCCGCTTACATCAGATTTCCTCGTACAGCGGCAAAGTCAGGAATTCGGCAAACGATTCCGAGGTCGACATCTCTTCGAAGATATCGGCCGCGCGCGCGTAGCTCGGGTTGTCGCCGTTGGGAGCGACCTGCTTGACCTTGGCCAGTTCCTCGGGAATCATCGCGCGCACCATCTCGGCGGTGACCTTGCGGCCGTCATCGAGCACGCCTTTGGGCGAACGGATCCACTGCCATACCTGCGAGCGGCTGATCTCGGCCGTGGCCGCATCTTCCATCAGGTTATGGATCGGCACGCAGCCGTTACCGGTCAGCCAGCTTCCCAGGTAATGGATGCCGACGTTGATGTTGTAGCGCAGCCCCGCTTCCGTGATCGGCGCTTCCGGCTGGAAGTCGAGCAGGTTGGCGGCCGTTACCTGCACGTCCGGACGCTGCTTGTCGATCTGGTTCGGACGCTCGCCCAGCACCTTCTTGAACTCGGTCATGGCCAGCTCCACCAGGCCGGGATGGGCGACCCAGCCGCCGTCGTAGCCGTCGGTGGCGTCGCGCGCCTTGTCGGTCCGCACGCCGCCCATCGCAATGTCGTTTTTCTCGGGGTCGTTCTTGATCGGGATCAGGGCCGACATGCCGCCGATGGCCGGCGCGCCGCGCAGGTGGCAGGTCTTTAGCAGCAGCAAGGCGTAGCTGCGCATGAACGGCGAGGTCATGGTCACCTTGGGACGGTCGGCCAGGCAGAAGTCCTTGTCGAGCTTGAACTTCTTGATGCACGAGAAGATGTAGTCCCAGCGCCCTGCATTCAAACCGGCGCTGTGCTCGCGCAGCTCGTACAGGATCTCGTCCATCTCGAAGGCGGCCAGGATGGTCTCGATCAGCACGGTCGCCTTGATGGTTCCCTGCGGCAGGCCCAGTTCACGCTGCGTCATGACGAAGATGTCGTTCCACAGGCGCGCTTCGAGGTGCGACTCGAGCTTGGGCAGGTAGAAGTAAGGACCGGCGCCGCGCGCCAGCTGCTCTTTGGCGTTATGGAACATGAACAGCGCGAAGTCGAAAATGCCGCCCGAGATGCGCTTGCCGTCGACCAGCACGTGCTTTTCGTCGAGGTGCCAGCCGCGCGGACGCACCACCAGGGTGGCGATCTTGTCGTTGAGCTTGTAGAGCTTGCCGTTCTGCTCCATCGAGATGGTGCGGCGCACCGCTTCCTTCATGTTGACCTGCCCGCCCACCTGGTTGTCCCAGTTCGGCGTGTTCGAGTCCTCGAAGTCGGTCATGTAGCTGTCGGCGCCTGAATTGAAGGCGTTGATGACCATCTTGCGTTCGACCGGACCGGTGATTTCGACGCGCCGGCATTCGAGCGCCGGCGGGATCGGGGCGATCTTCCAGTCGCCGGCACGGATATGCGCGGTCTCGGGCAGGAAGTCGGGACGCTCGCCGGCGTCAAGGCGCTTGGCGCGCTCGACCCGGGCGGCCAGCAGTTGCTGGCGGCGTGGCTCGAATTCACGGCTCAGCTTTGCCACCAGCGCGAGTGCCTCCGGCGTCAGAATCTGTTCGTAAGCCGGCAAGATGTCGGCCTTGATTTCCATACCGGCTGGGATTGCGATGGTCATACATGCTCCTGAAAAGTAATGATAAACGTGATTGCAGGTGAAAAAACGCGGCCGCCTTGCCCTCTTAGTATAGGGCGCTGTTTGGCATTTCATATGACTTCCAGTATATTCACTATCTGGTAGCTAAACTAGACTATAAATGAATTCATCTGTGCGTTTTTGTCACAGATGGACATGCAAGGAAAAGGTGTTCAATGGGAAAATTCCGCGAGATTTCGACCTTCGTCGAGGTGGTGGCGCGCGGCAGCCTGTCGGCTGCGGCGCGCGCCGAAGCCATCGCTCCGGCCATGATCGGGCGCCGCCTGGACGCGCTTGAAGCGCGCCTCGGCGTCAAGCTGCTGCAGCGCACCACGCGCAAGCTGGCCCTGACCAACGAGGGCGCCGCCTTCCTGGAGGACTGCCAGCGCATCCTGGCCGAGCTCGAGGATGCGGAATCGGCGGTGTCCGAGCGCAGCGCGCGCGCCAGCGGGCACTTGCTTGTGTCGGCCCCGGCCGGCTTCGGGCGCCAGCACGTGGCGCCCCTGCTGCCCTCCTTCCTGGCCGAGCAGCGCGAGGTCACCATCAACCTGAACCTGAACGACCGCGTGGTCGACATGATCGGCGAAGGCGTGGACGTGGCGATCCGCATCGCCAGCCTGTCCGATTCGAGCCTGGTGGGAGTCAAGCTGGCCGACAACGCGCGCGTGGTGGTCGCCGCGCCCGCCTACCTCAAGCGCCACGGTACGCCGCGCACGCTGGCCGAACTGGCGCGCCACAACTGCCTGGCCATCAGCAGCGAAGGTAGCCAGCGCGGCTGGACCTTCCGCGAACATGGCAAGAACCTGACCTTGAAGGTGGCGGGAAACATGGTGTGCAATGACGGCGCGGTGCTGCACGACTGGGCTTTGGCCGGCAAGGGGCTGGCCTGGCGTTCGATGTGGGAAGTCGGCGCCGAGATCGAGGCCGGGCGCCTGCGCACGGTGCTCGACCAGTACGCGGCGCCAGGCAACGACATCTATGCCGTGTTCGCGCAGCGCCGCCACCTGCCGCTGCGCATCCGCGCCTTTGTCGACTTCCTGCGCCATGCGTATGCGCAGGCCGATTATTGGCGCAGCAGATGAGGCGTTCTGAAACGTACCGACAAAAAAAAATCCTCGGAATCCGAGGATTTTTTTGTCGTTGACTCAGCGATTACAGCGGCTGAATGTTCGAAGCTTGCTTGCCTTTAGGGCCGGCGGTTACCTCGAAAGAGACGCGCTGGTTCTCTTGCAAAGATTTAAAGCCGTTCGACTGAATCGCCGAGAAGTGAGCGAACAAATCTTCGCCGCCTTCGTCAGGGGTGATAAAGCCGAAACCCTTCGAATCATTGAACCATTTTACGATGCCAGTTGCCATTACAATTTCCTATTTCAGTTAAGTTGGGCTTGCGCCCGTTTCAGATCGTTTAAAGAAGCAAGAAAGAAATGACAGACACACTGCACTTACTACCTCGAATCCAACGATCCCGCATTATACCGAATAAAACACAAAAAACACGTTCTCGGCAAAATAAACTGCGCCTCACCGTAATCGTTCCAAATATCAACTTCTACGGCTTCGTGTCTTAATTGGCATTAGCTTGAATATAGGGCATCGATGCGGCTCAAGTTTGCGCCAGATCAAACGATTCGCGTGTGCGCACTTGTGCATGACTATTGCGCTCACTCGCCATCGTAGTAGGCAGCCTTCGGATCGCGTTCGGCCCAGGCCAGGAAGCGGTCGATGCCGGCCAGCCACTCGCTCCACGCGGGCGCCGGCGCGGCGCCTCCCGCGCGCAGCGCGCGCAGGCGCTGTTCGAGTTCGCGCGCCTGCTGCCCGAGCGCCCGGAAGCCGAACGTCGCGGCCGAGCCGGCAAGCGTGTGCAGCACCTCGTGCATCTCGGTGAGCCGGGCCTGGTCGGGCCCGGCCGCATCGCATGCCAGGCGCGCCGCGCGCAGGCGCCCGAGCGTGGCGGGCAGGCTGGCGCCGAATTTGTCGTTGAGCGCGCGCAGCTTGGCGAAGAACTCCTGGTCGGCCAGCGATGCCATCTGCGCGCGATTATTTGGTGCCGAAGATGCGGTCGCCCGCGTCGCCCAGTCCGGGCACGATATAGGCATGGTCGTTCAGGTGCGAGTCGAGCGAGGCCACGTACATCTTGACCTTCGGGTGCGCCTTCTGGAACACGCTCACGCCCTCGGGCACCGCCACCAGCGCCAGGAAAATGATCTGCTCGTCGCTGACGCCGCGTTTTTTCAGGACGTCGACCGCATACACCGCCGAATTGCCGGTCGCGACCATCGGATCGCACAGGATGAAGATGCGCTCCTGGGTGTCGGGCAGGCGCACCAGGTATTCGACCGGCTGCAAGGTCTGCGGGTC
>Ga0207975_100532_pt1 | contig 18158 bp, 17 predicted proteins | sample LakWasMe91_HOW11_2_FD_183913 | JGI IMG/M metagenome (GOLD analysis project Ga0207975, IMG submission 183913) | Freshwater sediment methanotrophic microbial communities from Lake Washington under simulated oxygen tension - Sediment Metagenome... | ecosystem: Environmental > Aquatic > Freshwater >...
GTGTGAGGTAAGCGACCATGGTCGAAATTCAGCCCAAGGATTCACGAGGCTTTTTCATGCTTCCTCAGAAGCCGGAGGATACCGCCTATTACACACACGGAACGCCGATACGTGGCGCGGGACAATATGCTGATCCGAGGCTGCTCTCGCTGCTAATGATGATCGAACACCGCTGGCAGGGGTTCGACAATCGAAAACTCGGCATCGGGAATATCAGCCTCGCCGGTGGCACCCCGTACAAGGGCCATCAGAGCCATAAAAGCGGCCGCGACGTGGACATTCGCCTCTTGCGGAAGGATGGAAAGGAAGATGCGGTAACGCGGTTTGATGGTCAATATGATCAGGAAGCGACTGCACGGCTGATAGCGATGTTTTTCGAACATCCCATCATCAAGGTTATTTATTTCAATGATCCGATGATCCCAAGAGTGACGCCATCGAAGCGCCACGACGATCATTTCCACGTCACCATCAAAGATTGAGGAAAGCGCGTGAGAAAAAGCCTGGCAACCATTGCGCTTTTGGCCTGTGGTATCGCACTTGCTCAGGGCGCCCGCGTGTGGGCATTCGACTATCGGCCGTTTACTGGACATTATTCGATTTATGGCGGCGGTCTTGGCGACCCGGTCGCCCCCTCCAAGACGAGTAAGAATATTGCGTTCTGGATCACGGGGCCGGTTGCGAAGCAGATGTTCAAGGCGATGGGGCCTGACCTCAAGGATGTTTGCGGTGCGGAGGACGGCAACCATATTCGCCAACGTGCTGAAGTCAGCTGCTCTTTTCACCCAAAGGATGGGTACCATTGTGACTTTGGTTTCGACCTCATAACTGGAAAAAGCATCGGTGGCTCGATATGCTGAAGCGATTTCTCGTTACGTTTACGGCTTTGTTATGCGCGCTGGCGGTTCAGAATGCGAGCGCCGTGTGGGATTACGTGCACAGGAAGTTCTCGGGAACCTACGTAATATATGGTGGCTACCCTAGTTCGGAAGAGGCGAGAGCGCCCACACCTGGAGATAGCAAGATCGCGTTTAATTTGACTGGCGACCTGGCTAAAGAAATGTTCGAAGCGATAGGGCCAGACATGAAGGGGGGATGCGCGACCCCCGCCTTCCGTGTGCGGCAGCGGGATATGCTCGTTTGCCGCTATCGGCCAAAAGACGGCTACAGGTGCAACTTCGCCTTCGACCTTTCAACTGGGCTGAGCGTTGGCGGCTTAATTGGCGGCGCGGTATGTCAGGAATGAATTTGCTATATGCGAAGCACCGTTCAGCCATCCCGTCAGGTCGCGCCTTGATGATCCGCCATCGCGGCATATGTTGTAGCCGTGTCCGCACTTCGCTTAGATGCTGACTAATCCAGCGCGACCGCTTCTTGATGGCAGCCAGTATCAACGCTACAGTCGCGCCGGGGCGCAGGGCCGCTGCTGACCTGGCAAACCAATAACATCACAAAGTAGAAGTGGCCCTTCCTCTTGCCGTTAAAAACGCTTAGGCAACAAAAAACCCGCGCTCTCACAGGGAGAAGGGCGGGTTTCTGTACGTTACCGGACTTCTTGAAACGTGTTCTTGGTGGTGATAGGTGGACTTGAACCACCGACCCCAGCATTATGAATGCTGTGCTCTAACCAACTGAGCTATATCACCCAACAGCCGAGCATTATCCCGGTTTTGAATTTCCCTGTCAAGACCAGGCACGCTGGCCACACGAAAATTCTTCGCTGCTTTCCTGACAATATAGGACCCGAACCTATTTTTTCAAGGTCTCCAGCTGCCGCAACATCGTGGCGGCGGGGTCGCTGCCGAGGCAATCGATGACGACCCGGGCCGGCATCGAGCGCAGCCAGGTCAGCTGGCGCTTGGCCAGCTGGCGGGTGGCGATGATGCCGGTTTCGCGCAAACTGGCGCGGTCGATCTTGCCTTCCAGGTAGTCCCACGCCTGCCGGTAGCCGACGCAGCGCATTGACGGCAGTCCAGGGTGCAGGTCGCCGCGCTTGCGCAGGCCCGCCACCTCGGCCACGATGCCGCTCTCGTCGCTCTGGCCCAGCATCTGGTCGAAGCGGGTGGCGATGCGCGCGTGCAGCACGCTGCGCTCGGACGGCTCGAGCGCGAACGAGAGCAGCTCGAACGGCAGCTCCGTCTTTGCGCGCTTGGCCAGCAGTTCGGACATCGGTTTTCCGCTCAGTTCAATGATCTCGAGCGCGCGGTTGATGCGTTGGGCGTCGTTGGGCGCCAGCCGCGCGGCGGTTTCGGGGTCGAGCGCGCGCAGCTTGTCGTGCATGGCGGGCCAGCCGATGCGCGCGGCCTCGGCTTCAAGTTCGGCCCGCAACGCCGGGTCGGCGGTGGGTAGTTCGTCGAGGCCGTCGGTCAGTCCTTTGAAGTACATCATGGTGCCGCCGACGAGCAGCGCGAGCTTGCCGCGCGCGCTGATCTCGGCCACCAGGCGCAGCGTGTCGTCGCGGAACTGGGCCACCGAATACGCCTCGGTCGGGTCGATGATGTCGATCAGGTGGTGCGGCACGCTGGCCAGTTCCTGCGCGCTTGGCTTGGCGGTGCCGATGTCCATGCCGCGATATACCAGCGCCGAATCGACCGAGATGATTTCGGCAGGCCGTTCGCGCGCGATGGCCAGCGCAGCGGCGGTCTTGCCGGACGCTGTTGGCCCCATGATGGCAACTGCCAGCGGTTTCATCGCGCCAGTTCCCTGCTGCGGGTGTGGATCAGGCGCACCGAGGCGAACAGGCTTGCGCCGAGCGCGCATGCGGTCAGCGCCAGCGGCAGCAGCGTGCCGTTGAACGTGGCGCCGACCACGGTGCCGACCGCCAGCGCAGCCAGCATGTACAGCGCGCCCATCAGGCCGGCGGCGGTGCCGGCCTGCTGCGGAAACGGCGTCACCGAACCCGATTGCGAAACCGGGTAGTTGATGCCGTGCGCTCCCATCGTGAGGAACATGGCGCCAAGCAGCAGCGACCAGTGTGCGAAACCGAGCAAGGCCCCGGCCAGGAAGATGGCGCCGGATGCGAACGAGAGCGCGCTGCCGATGCCGAGGGTGCCGTCGGCGCCGAACCGGGGCAGCAGGCGGCGGCATACGATGGTGCCGCCCAGGTAGCCGGAAACGGCGAACGCGAAGCAGTAGCCGAACCATTCGGTCGGTACGTGCAGCACGCGGATCAGCACCAGCGACGAGCCGGAAATGAACGCGAAGATCGAGCCGTAGGAGATCGCTCCGGGCAACGCGTAGGCCCAGAATTCGCGCGAGCCGAGCACCAGGCGGTAGTTCGCCATCAGGCCGGCCAGCTCGGTTGCGCGCGGGTTCTTGTGCGCGTTCGTCTCGGGCATGCGCAGGATTACCAGCAGCAGCAGCGAGCTCGATACGAACGAGAGCGCGACAAACGCGGCGCGCCAGCCGAACGCGACTTGCAGGTAGGAGCCGAGGATGGGCCCGCCCAGCGGGGCGAGCGCGAGCCAGGTGCTGGCGCGCGCGATGACGCGCATGCTGTCGACCGGTTCGTAGGCGTCGCGCACGATGGCGCGTGCGATGATGGTGGCCGAGCAGCAGCCGAGCGATTGCAGGAAGCGCGCGAAGATCAGCAGTTCGATGCTGGGCGCGATGGCGCACAGCACGCTGGCCGACACGTACAGCGCCAGTCCCCACAGCAGCACCGGGCGGCGCCCGAAGCGGTCCGACAGCGGGCCGACGATCAGTTGCGCGCCGCCGAAACCGATCACGAACAGCGAGAGCGTCAGCTGCACGGTCGATGCGGGCACGCTGAAGACGGTGGCAAGGCTCGGCAGGGAGGCCAGGTACAGGTCGGTCGAGAACGGCTGCAGCATCAGCAGGCCGATCATCAGCAGCAGGATCGGCGCGTGGGCGTATTGGGGAAGGGGCTGGATTATTTTTTGATGGGACATTATTGACCGCGAAGGAAAAGCTTGTCGAGCGCCGAGATGTCGAGCTGCACCCAGGTCGGGCGGCCGTGATTGCACTGGTCGGCGCGCTCTGTGCTCTCCATCTGGCGCAGCAGGGCGTTCATTTCAGGCATGGTTAAGATACGGTTGGCGCGCACTGCGGTATGGCAGGCGAGGGTGCCGAGCAGTTCGTTGCGGCGCTCGATGAGCACGCGCGAGCCGCCGAATTCGCGCACGTCGCGCAGTACGTCGCGCGCCAGGGTCTGCGCATCGGCGTTCTTGAGCAGGGTCGGTACCGAGCGCACCGCGAGCGTGGTCGGTGAGAGCGCGGCGATGTCGAAACCGAGCGCCGTGAGCGTTTCCTGGTTTTCCTGCACGGTGCCGACTTCGACCGCGTCGGCAAAGAAAGTGACGGGAATAAGCAGCGCCTGCACCTGCATGTCCTGGCCGTTGACCTGCGCGTCGAGCGCGTTCTTCAACTGTTCGTACAAAATGCGTTCGTGCGCGGCGTGCATGTCGACCAGCACCAGTCCCCTGGCGTTCTGCGCGAGTATATATATGCCGTGCAGCTGCGCGAGCGCGAAGCCGAGCGGGTATTCGTCGTTCGACATGGTCGGTGCGATGAAGGGCGTTACCGGCGCGCTGGCCGCACCGTCGCCCTGGCCGAACAGGGCGCCGTAGCTGTCCATGCGCTGGGCCACGCCAAGGCCGTCCTGGCGATTCGCGGCTGGGTAGGGCGAAGGCGAAAAAGTTGCCGAGAGCTGGGCGCCGAAACCGGTCTGCTCATGTTCGCGCCGCCATGAAGGCGCGCCGCCGCCCATCTCGGCCGCGGCTTGGGGCGTGGGCACGCTGCCGAAGGCGGTCGCCGAGGTTTGCGCCAGCGCGCGCTGGACCGCATGGAACACGAACTGGTGAACCGCGCGGCTGTCGCGAAAGCGCACTTCGATCTTGGACGGGTGCACGTTCACGTCGACCAGCGCGGGGTCGAGGTCGAGCGCGAGCACGTAGGACGGGAACCGGTCGCCGTGCAGCACGTCCTGGTAGGCGGCGCGCACGGCGTGCACCAGCAGCTTGTCGCGCACGAAGCGCCCGTTTACATAGAAAAACTGGCCGTCGGCGCGCGCCTTGGAGGCGGTTGGAAGGCCGGCGAAGCCGTGCAGGCGCAAGGGGCCGGCCGATTCGTCGAGCGCCAGGCGCGCCTCGGCGAAGTCGCTGCCCAAAATATGTGCGCTGCGCTTGGCCATCTCGCTCACGTTCCAGTGGTCGATGGTGCGCCCGTTGTGCGACAGACTGAATGATACGTCCGGCCGCGCCAGCGCGATGCGGCGCACCACTTCGGCGCAGTGGCCGTATTCGGTTTGCTCGGATTTGAGGAACTTGCGGCGCGCCGGTGTGTTGAAGTACAGGTCTTGCACATCGATGGTGGTGCCAGGCGCGCCCGATGATGGCGCAACCGTGCCGTTGTGCGAGCCGACGATTTCCCATGCATGCGCGGCGTCGGCCGTGCGCGAGGTGACCGAGACGGCCGCCACGGCGGCGATGGAAGCGAGCGCCTCGCCCCGAAAGCCCAGGGTTGCCACGTTTTCAAGGTCGGTCAGGGAGGCGATTTTCGAGGTCGCGTGGCGCGCCAGCGCGAGCGGCAACTGGTCGGGCGCGATTCCGCGGCCGTTGTCGGTGATCGCGATCCGCTTCACGCCGCCTTCTTCGAGCCGCACCGCGATCTGCGTGGCGCCCGCGTCGAGCGCGTTTTCGAGCAACTCCTTGACGACGGCGGACGGGCGTTCGACCACCTCGCCGGCGGCGATCTGGGATATCAGTTGGTCGGGCAGGGCCTGGATCGGGCGGTGAGTGGGGATGGGCGCGTTCATCCGCGAATTATACCTGCCGCGCTTTCCCGCCCTATGGAACGGCGCGGACCGGAATCGGTGCGTTGCACAGGTCGATATAGCCGGCCGCCACCTTGGTCCATGGCCCGCCCCGGTTGCGCTGGGCTTCGACCGCGGCCTGGTAGCTGGCGCTGTCGGTACGCATGACTTCGAAATTGCTGCGCTGTTCCGGCGGCAGGTCGGCCGCGACCTTGATTGACTTGATCGGCACGTTCAGTTCCGGCTTGTCGTAAAACCCCATCGGCGCCTGGCCGCGCGGCAGCACCGACAGCAGCGGCATGCCGGATATGACGCGCCCGACCACCGTGATATTGCGGTCGAGATGGCGCGGCGCATGCCCGATCACCGCGTACAGCGAGGTGCCGCCGCCGCTGTCGGCGTCGTTGTCGCGCCCCACGCCGACCATGCCGTAGCAGTGCGCCAGCCAGGCGCGCCCGCCCTTGGGGTCGTGCGCCGCCGGGAAACCGTTCGAGTGACCAACCTGCGGCGCATAGCCGTCGCGGTCTGGCAGCCGGGTGAAGTGGGTGTCGTTCTTGAGCGGGACGGTGAACTCGGCTTTCAAGGTGGGCTTGGCGGTCTTGACCGGCCGCGGGTTCTTTTCGTCCGGGTCGCCCCATTGCACCACCCAGTTGTCCTGCGAACGGATGATCGCCAGCCCGTCGAAGTACTGTTCGCGCGCCAGCGCCTTGATATTGGCGACATGCACAGGCGCGAAGACGGGGGCCATTTCGATCACCACGCGCCCGCCGGGAATATCCATGTACAGGGTGTTGGCCGGGTCGAGCGCGCGCCAGTCGGCTGGCTTGGACGCGGCGATCACGTCCGCCACGGTCGGCCTGGCCGCCAGCCCCCCGGAAGCCGGCGCGGCTCCCGCCTGGCCTGGCAGCGTCAGAATGGCAGCCGCAACAGCATACGCGGCCGGTTTCGTCAGTTCCTTGAATGCATGCATTGCCTGTCTCCTGAGGTGGTTTGCGCTGCGGTTCGGGCGAATTGTAAAGCGCAACATGAATGAATAGGAAACTTCTGCACCGACCATGGCGCAAGCGCAATTCGGCGCCCCCGAGTGGTGGTATTATTCGGCGCTACCCTCTAGGAAAATTATGGATCTGATGCAATTTTTCGACATGATTTTGCATGTCGATCAAACCCTGGGCATGTTGCTTGCGCAATACGGAATCTATGTCTACGCGGTGCTGTTCGTCATCGTTTTCTGCGAAACCGGCCTGGTCGTCCTGTTTTTCTTCCCCGGCGATACGCTGCTGTTCATCGCGGGCGCCTTTTGCGCCACCGGCGAAATGAATTATCCGCTGCTCATGGCGCTGCTGATCACCGCCGCCGTGACGGGCAACACCCTCAATTACTGGATCGGCGAGGCGGTCGGGCAGCGTGTCTTTACGCACGACTACCGCTGGATCAACAAGGATGCGCTGAACCGGACCCACGAATTCTTTGAAAAACACGGTGGCAAGACCATTATCCTGGCCCGTTTCGTGCCGGTGGTGCGCACCTTCGCGCCGTTCGTCGCCGGCGTGTCCGACATGACGCAGGCCCGTTTTCAGCTTTATAACGTCACCGGCGCCGCGCTGTGGGTCATCACCCTGGTCACGGCCGGCTACTTCTTCGGCAATATCCCGGTGGTGCGCGACCACCTCACCGCGATCGTGCTGGTCGGCGTGAGCGCCGCGGTGGTGCCGCTCGCACTCGGCGGCCTGTGGAAAGTCGGCCGCAAGATGATGAGCCGCTAAGGCGCTCACCGGTCGCGGCCCCTGGCGCCTGAGATTTTATCGCGCGCCGCGTGGCGCCGGGACTCAAGTTTCTGCAGCTTTGCGCCGTTACCCAGACTGTAATCCTATTTTCTGGAACCCAATGCGTAACCTGGTCGCCCTGGTCGCTTGCAGCTTCGTCATCTCGACGGCAAGCGCGAACGATCCCCCCAACACAGCGCCGTCCGCCGCCAAGCCGGTCGTCGAGTCGGTGAAAGCCGCATCTGCGCCGGCCAAGCCGGTCTACGTCCCGCGCCTGTCGCCCGCCGCCCAGCGCGCCCAGGACGAGCAGGCCGAAGCGGATCTGGCAGCCAAGATTGCGGAGCGGCTCGCTGCCATGCGCGCCAACCAGGCCGCGCGCGTGGTGGCCGCCAGCAAGGCGCGCAAAGCGGCCGAAGCCAAGCGGAAAAAGGCGGAACAGACGCCGGTCGTGCGCAATGGCACCCACTGGTCATACGAGGGCGAGCAGGGCCCGGCCAACTGGGTCAATATCAATTCGGAATGGGGCAAATGCGGCACCGGCAAGCGCCAGTCGCCGATCAATATCCGGGACGGCATGAAGGTCGACCTGGAGCCGATCGCCTTCGACTACAAGCCGTCGTCGTTCAGCGTGATCGACAACGGCCACACGATCCAGGTTTCCATGGCCGGCGGCAACTACCTCACGGTCCAGAACCGCGCGTTCGAGCTGGTCGAGTTCCATTTCCACCGTCCTTCCGAAGAACGCATCAACGGCAAGGGCTTCGAGATGGTGGTGCACCTGGCGCACAAGGATATCGATGGCCAGCTGGCGATGCTCGCGCTGCTGCTGGAACGGGGCAAGCAGCAGGACCTGATCCAGACCGTGTGGAACAATCTGCCGCTTGAGAAGAACCTGCCGGTTAACCCGGCACTGCTGCTCGACATGAACGAGCTGCTGCCGCAAAAGCGCGAGTATTTCACGTACATGGGGTCGATGACCACGCCGCCATGCAGCGAAGACGTGTTGTGGCTCGTGATGAAGCAGCCGGTACAGGCGTCGCCGGCGCAGATGGCGCTGTTCAGCCGCCTGTATCCGTTCAACGCGCGCCCGATCCAGGCCAGTGCCGGGCGCGTGATCAAGGAATCGAATTAGAGCTGGTGCAGCAGCGTCACCCGGCGTGAACCAGCGCAGCGCCATGCCAGCGCTCACCGGCCCCCAACGGGACCGGGTCCACCAGCGCCGGCTCGATGCACACGAAACGGCGGTACTCGCCCTGGCCGAGATCGGCCAGCGCCGCGCCATCGGCGGCGCCCGGGTTCCACACCACCGCGTCGGTAAATCCCGTGTGCTTCAGGTGCAGCGTGCATGACCCGGCGCTGAGCGTGATCGGGCCATCCACGTCGCGGTAAATCCGGTCGAGCTTGTCGTCGATCGCGAGTGCGCCTTGCTGCACGCCTTTGATGCTCACCTGCCCGATCTGCTCGACCAGGTAATAGGTGTGCAGCGCGGCCGCGAACGAAAACGGGGCAGTTCCGGTATTGACCACCTCGAGCGAGATGCGCAATTCGTCGGCGCGCAGCGCAATGCGCAGTTCCAGCGCAAACGCATGCGGCCAGGCGGCGGCGGTTTGCGGCGCCAGGTCGGAGCCGGTGAGCGCGAACAGCGCAAACGTCTCGCCGTCCCTGGCGCCGCTGGCGACCAGTCGCCATCGGCTCACGCGCGCGAAGCCATGCCGCATGCCGGTCCCGCGCGCGGCGAACTGCGGGAAAATCACCGGCACGCCGCCCCGGATCGGGCCACTGCCGTCGAGCGCGGAGCGGGTGCTGCAAAACAGGCGCTCTCGCCCGTCCGCGCTCTTCCACGACACCAGGTGCGCGCCGTACAGGGTAATCGTGGCCTGCGCGCCGTCGGGTGCGGTCAGCTGCACCGCGGGCAGTTCGCCAAAGCTGGTCAGCACTGCCGTCATCGATGCATCCTTTACGACTGGCGGCTCTTGGCCAGCGGCGGGTTCTTCGCGAAATAGCGCTTGATCCCGTTCGTGATCGCTTCCGCGATCTGGTCCTGGTAGCCGTTGTCGCGCAGCCTGGCCTCTTCTTCGGGATTGGAAATGAACGCGGTCTCGATCAGGATCGAGGGAATATCGGGCGCCTTGAGCACCGCAAAGCCGGCGTGTTCGACCGATCCCTTGTGCAGCCGGGCCATGCCGCCGATTTCGCTCAGCACGGCCTTGCCGAGCTTGACGCTGTCGTTGATCTGGGCCGTGGTCGACAGGTCGAGCAGCACGCTGGCGAGCTGCTTGTTGTGGCCATTGAGGTTGACGCCGCCAATGGCATCGGCCAGGTTTTCCTTGTCCGCGAGCCAGCGCGCCGCGCTCGAACTGGCGCCTTTTTCGGACAGCACGAATACGGATGAGCCGCGCGCGCTTGGCCGGATGAAGGCGTCCGCGTGCAGCGACACGAACAGGTCGGCCTGCACCTTGCGCGCCTTTTCCACGCGCATGCCGAGCGGTACGAAGTAGTCGTCGTCGCGCGTGAGCATCACGCGCATGTTGTCCTGTTCCTCGATCTTGAACTTGAGGCGCTTGGCGATGGCGAGCACGATATCCTTTTCGCGGCTGCCGGCCGCGCCGATCGCACCGGGGTCTTCGCCTCCGTGGCCGGGGTCGAGCGCGATCGTGATCAGGCGCACCACCTTTTGTGGCCTGGCATGGCGCTTCGGTTCCGGCGCCGCTGCGGCAGGTACGGGAGCGTTCTTGGGCTGCAAATCCGGGACCGGCTCAGGCGCGGGCAGCGATGCCAGCCCGGGCGGGGCGTCGGACGGCGACCAGTCGCCCTTTTCGATCATGGCTGCGATCGGATCGACCGGCTTGACCGGGTACAGGTCGAAGATCAGGCGGTGCTTGTAGGCGCCGACCGGGGGCAGGGTGAACACCTGCGGCGTGATTTCTTCCTTCAGGTCGAACACCAGGCGCACCACGTTCGGCCGATTCTGGCCCACGCGCACCTGCTTGATGTAGGGATCTTCCGACTGGATCTTGGCCACCAGGCTCTTGAGCGTCGGGTTCAGGTCGAGGCCGTCGACATCGACCACGAGCCGCTGCGGGTTCGGCACCACGAAGTGGCTCGTTTTCAGCTCGCTGTCGTTTTCCAGCGTGACGCGGGTATAGTCGGCCGCCGGCCAGACCCGCACCGCGAGGATCTGGGCGGCGCGCGCGCTTTGCGGCGCGAGCACCGACAGCAGCAAGGTGCCACCTGCCTTGAGCATGGTGCGTCGGGTAACGGGGCCTGCAATCAAAGGTTCGGGGCGAATCTGAAGCGGTCGAGGCATAGCAAACCCAAGTCGGACAACGCTTGCAATTCTACATCACGACCTTCGCCTGCGACACTTAGCAGCACATTCAAATCGGGCGCCGGCAACACCGGCTCCGCCTTTTCCGGCCACTCCACGATGCAGATGTTGTGCGAATTGAAGCTTTCGCGAAAACCGGCATCGAGAAATTCCTCCGGGCTGGCCATGCGGTACAGGTCGAAATGGATGACATTGACTTCGCGTCCGTCCAGCCTGATGCGGTACGGCTCGGACAGGGTGTAGGTCGGGCTTTTCACGTGACCCACGTGGCCGGCGGCGTGCAGCAGGGCGCGCGTGAGCGCGGTCTTGCCGGTCCCGAGGTCGCCATGCAGGTAGATCGCCAGGCCCGGAACCAGTGCGCGCGCAAGCGCCGCGCCCAAGGCTGCGGTGCCGGATTCGTCGTGGAGGCGGGCTTTGAAATGCTGCATCGAATAGAATATCGTGTTAGTTCGGGTGAAAGAGCGGGGCGGTTTCCCGTTTGGTTTTGCCCTATTTTAATCGGTAACGAGCATGCTTTCTTCCCAACCCGACCTGCCAGCACTTGCGCGCGCCATCAAACAGTGGGGTGTCCGGCTGGGCTTTGCCGACCTGCGCATCGCCGATGTCGACCTGACCCATGCCGAAGCCGGCTTGCAGGAGTGGCTGGCGCAAGGACGCCACGGCGAGATGGATTATATGGCAAGTCACGGCCTCAAGCGAGCGCGCCCGGCCGAGCTGGTGCCTGGCACGGTGCGCGTCATCAGCGCGCGCATGGATTACCTGCCCGCCGCGACGGCGCCCGACTGGCGCGAGCACGAAACCCGGCGCCTGCGCGATCCGAACGCCGCAGTCGTTTCCATCTATGCGCGCGGGCGCGACTATCACAAGGTCTTGCGCAGCCGCCTGCAGCAGCTGGCCGAGCGTATCCAGGCCGAGATCGGGGTGTTCGGCTACCGCGTATTTACCGATTCGGCGCCGGTGATGGAACTGCCGCTGGCCGAGAAGGCCGGCATGGGCTGGCGCGGCAAGCACACCTTGCTGCTCAACCGCGAGGCCGGATCGATGTTCTTCCTCGGCGAGATCCTGGTCGATTTGCCGCTGCCGGTCGACCAGCCGGCCAGCGCGCATTGCGGCCAGTGCCAGGCCTGCATCGAGGTGTGTCCGACCCAGGCGATCCTGGGTCCGGGCAAGCTCGATGCGCGGCGCTGCATTTCCTACCTGACCATTGAACTCAAGAGCAGCATCCCGCCCGAGCTGCGCCCCCTGATCGGCAATCGCGTGTACGGCTGCGACGACTGCCAGACGGTATGCCCGTGGAACAAGTTCGCGCAACGCGCCAGCGTGCCCGATTTCGAGGAGCGCAATGGCCTGGGATCGGCTTCCATGATCGATCTGTTCGCATGGAGCGAGGAGGAATTCAACCGGCGCCTGGAAGGCAGCCCGATCCGGCGTATCGGGCATGAACGCTGGCTGCGCAACCTGGCGGTCGGGCTCGGCAATGCGGCCGACAAGGCCAGGGGCGATGCGGCCATCGTGGCGTCCCTGCAGGCGCGCCTGGCGCACCCCTCGGCGCTGGTGCGCGAACACGTCGAATGGGCGCTGGCGCGCCACGCGGCGGCGGCCCGGTAAGCTTACTTCAGCAATCCGGCCAGCTCCACCGCGGTCTTGACCTGCATCTTGTCGAAAATATGGGCCCGGTGCACCTCGACCGTGCGCATGCTGATCCCGAGCTTGTCGGCCACGACCTTGTTCATCTTGCCTGCCAGGATAAGGTCGAGCACTTCGCGTTCGCGCGTCGACAGCGTCGCCAGCCGGGCCTGCACCGCCGCCGCCTCGCCGGCCTGGCGCGACACGGCCAGCGCCTGCTCGACCCGGTCCATCAGGTCGTTGTCGTTGAAGGGCTTCTCGAAAAAATCGAAGGCGCCGCGCTTGAGCGTGTCGACCGCCATCGGCACGTCGCCGTGGCCGGTCAGGAAGATGACGGGCAGGCGGGCGGTCAGGCCGCGCGCACTGAGCTGGTCGAACACGGCCACGCCGTTCAGTCCCGGCATGCGCACGTCGAGCAGCACGCAGTCGCCCTCGGCGTCAAATGGCGCGCCGGCCTGTTCCAGGAAGGCGTGCGCGCTGGCGTAGCCGCGTGCGTTGATCGCGCGCGATTGCGCTAGCCAGGCGAGCGAGTCGCGGATGACTTCCTCGTCGTCGACGATATGCAGCATTGCTTGTCTCCGTCATTGCTTGAATTATGGTTTATCTTAGGCCGGCGTGGGCTGGCCCGGCAATGCAAATTTGAATATGGTGCCCCCTTCCGGGTTGGCGCTGTGGCTGAGCGTGCCGCCGTGGAACTCGATGGCGCTGCGGCAGATCGACAATCCCATCCCCATGCCTTCGGCCTTGGTCGAGAAGAACGGCGAAAACAGGCGTTCGGCCACATCCGGCTCGATGCCATGTCCGCGGTCGATCACCGACACCGTCACCTGGCCGTTCTCGAAGGCGGCGGCGATGCGCAGGATGCGCCGCGCGGGCGCGACGCCGGCCATCGCTTCGATCGCATTGCGCGTCAGGTTCAGCAGCACTTGTTCGAGCATCATGCGGTCGGCGCTGACCGGCGGCAGGTCGGGCGGTATGTGGGTCTGGATGGCGACGAAGAATTTGCGCGCCTGCAGTTCGATCAGGGCGCGGATGCCGTCGACCAGGTTCTGGACCGAGATTTGCTGGCGTTCCGGTTCACGCTTTTTGACGAATTCGTGCACGCTGCGGATGATCTGGCCGGCCCGCTGGGCCTGCGCACTGGCCTGTTCCAGCGCCGGCTTGAGCAGCGCCGCGTCGAGCGGGGCGCCGGAACCGACGGCGCGGCCCAGAACATTGAGCGCGCCGGTGGTGTAGCTGGAAATGGCGGCCAGCGGCTGGTTCAGCTCGTGCGCCAGCATCGACGAGATCTCGCCCATGGTGGCCAGGCGCGCGCTCGCCTGCAGCTTTTCCTGCTGCTGCCGGTTCAGGTCTTCGGCGCGCTTGCGGTCGGAAATGTCGAGGATCGAGCCCATCCAGCCGGTCTGGCGCCCGTCGCTGCCGATCAGGGGGGCTTCGAAAATGAGCACCGGGATGCGCTGCCCGTCCGAGCGCTGGAACACGGTCTCGAATTGCGGCGTGGCGGTGCCGGCCAGCACCGAGGCGAAGCGCTGCTGGTACTCGTCCATCACCTCGGGAGCCCAGTAGGCCATGGGCGGGACCTTGCCGACCAGTTCCTCCGCCGGCAGCCCGACGATCTGGCAGAACGCGGGGTTGACGTAGGTGACGCGGCCCTCGAGGTCGCGCGCGCGCAGGCCCGTCACCAGCGAATTTTCCATGGCGGTGCGAAACGCCATCTGCTGGCGCAGGGCGTCTTCGGCGGCCAGCCTGCGCGCCACGTCGCGCCACAGCGCGCCCAGGCTGAGCAGCAGGCCGAGCGCCAGCAGGATGACCGATCCGACCAGCAGGTTGGGCAGCAGCCGCGGCGCGCTCTTGACGCTGTCGGTGGCCAGGACGATGCTCGCGCCCGGCAGGTCGAGCGGACGCTTGTGGGTGTATACGCCGCGCCCCATTCCGGCCGCCGCGCGCTGCGCCACGATCTTGTCGTCGGCCAGCAGCGAGATCGCGTTGTCCTGTGCGAACCACCATGGCACCGTCTCGTCGAGCAGCGTCTTGAGGTTGTAGGTGGCCACCAGGCTGCCGAGATAGTGCTCGCCGCTGAAGATCGGCAGGTGGTAGTTCATCAGGGCGCCGCCGTGGGCCGTGGCCGGCGCCGGGTCGCTGTAGCGGCCATTGCCGGTGTCGCGTGCCAGTTGGGCCGCCCCGCCCGAGTCGGGTGCGAGCGCGGGGCCGGCGGGCAGCCCGGGCGGGCTCGACGCGAGCGCGCGGCCGCGCGCATCGAGCCACAGCACGCGCTGCAGTTCGTGGCCGTTCTTGAGCATTTGCGCCAGCCGCTCCTGCACCGCGGCGCCCGACAGCGAGTTGGCCACCAGGTCGGCGCGCAGGGCGTCGAGCGCGTCTTCATTGCGCGTCAGTTCGAGGCGGATGGTTTGCTCGACCCACAAGGTGTCGGCGATCAGCTGTTCCTGGCGCTCGTTGCTTTCCATCTGGCGTGCTTGCCATGGAAGCCAGAGCAGTACCGCCAGGAACAGCAGCACCAGCAGCACCGGCAGCAGCCAGCGCCAGGGAGTTCCCAGATGGATCGGGCGCGGGGGCGCGAACGGACTTTTCATGGCATAACATCAGGTTTATCTGACAATCGCGCTATTGTGGTTATCCACAATAGCAGGCTCGAATGAAGGGTATCAAACTTACCGATAGTAAAAAGAAGAATTTTTTTCATCGACACTGGAGATAGACATGCAGATCAAGACCCTGATAGTAGCGCTGGCAGCAGCAATGAGCGTCAACGCCTACGCACAAGCACCGATCGTCATCAAGTTCAGCCACGTGGTGGCGACCGATACCCCGAAGGGCCAGGCCGCCGAGCGCTTCAAGGCGCTGGCCGAAAAAGCGACCCAGGGCCGGGTCAAGGTGGAAGTCTATCCGAACAGCCAGCTGTACAAGGACAAGGAAGAACTCGAAGCGCTGCAACTGGGCGCGGTCCAGATGCTGGCGCCGTCGCTGGCCAAGTTCGGCCCGCTGGGCGCCAAGGAATTCGAGGTGTTCGACCTGCCCTACATTTTCCCGACCAAGCAGTCGCTCTATAGCGTGACGGAAGGCCCGATCGGCAAGGGCCTGCTGAAAAAACTCGAATCGAAGGGCATCACCGGGCTGGCGTACTGGGACAACGGTTTCAAGATCATGTCGGCCAACAAGGCGCTGCACACCCCGGCCGATTTCAAGGGCCTGAAAATGCGCATCCAGTCGTCCAAGGTACTCGACGCGCAGATGCGCGCGCTGGGCGCGAACCCGCAGGTGCTGGCGTTCTCCGAAGTCTATCAGGCCTTGCAGACCGGCGTGGTGGACGGCACCGAGAATCCGCCGTCGAACATGTACACCCAGAAGATGCATGAGGTGCAAAAGCACGTGACGATGTCGAACCACGGCTACCTCGGGTACGCCGTCATCGTCAACAAGAAGTTCTGGGATGGCCTGCCGGGCGACATCCGCGCCAGCCTGGAAAAGGCGATGCAGGAAGCGACCACCTACGAAAAAGCCATCGCCCAGCGCGACAACGACATGGCCATGGACGCGATCAAGAAGGCTGGCAAGACCACCATCTACACGCTCAACCCGAAAGAACAGGCTGAGTGGCGCAAGGCACTGCTGCCGGTGCACAAACAGATGGAAGACCGGATCGGCAAGGATCTGATCGAGGCCATCAACAAGGAAGCGGCGAAATCGAAGTAACAGGGTGACCTGGGGGCGGCGCGCAATGCGCCGTCCTGCATGTGTCTCCAATTTCCCCTGCCTGAAGGATACTCCCCTTTTGACATCCTCCCCTCCCTACAGTGAGGGGATTCCCACTACTGGCCTCTCATGCCCGAGAGGGGCGGCATCTGCCACCTTATTCAGACCAGGGGATACCTTTCGGCCTCGCCTTCCGGCGACGGTGGAACGGAGAAATCATTGCCTTGCCTTGTACGCGCCACACCGCGTCATCGCATAAGCAGCAGCACTTGAAGGATTGGATCATGCGAAAGAAACAAAGTTCAGTCTTATTTGCGGAGCGGCGAAAACCGTCTCCTTACCTCCCCGCCCTGAACGGCGGGGTTTCACGGAGACACTGATGAAATACCTCGACCACCTGGAAGAATGGATCATCGCGACCCTGATGGGTGCGGCGACCTTGATCATCTTCATTGCCGTCGCGCACCGTTACCTGTCGGGCCTGCCCATTCCCGGCGTGCAGGACTGGCTGATCCAGCTCAATACCAGCTGGGCCCAGGAGCTGTGCATCTACATGTTCGTGTGGATGGCCAAGTTCGGCGCGGCCTACGGCGTGCGCACCGGCATCCACGTCGGCGTCGACGTGCTGATCAACCGCCTGAACGAACGCTGGCGCGCCAAGTTCGTCGTCTTCGGCTTGCTGGCCGGGGCCCTGTTTACCGGCATCATCGGGACGCTGGGCGCCGAATTCGTGTGGGGAATGGCGCATACCGACCAGACTTCGCCGGACATGGAAGTGCCGGTCTGGATCGTGTACCTGGCCGTGCCGCTCGGCTCGTGGCTGATGTGTTTCCGTTTCCTCCAGGTGGCGGTGCAGTTCGTGCGCACCGGCGAGTTGCCGCGCCATGACCATGCGTATGTCGAAGGGCTGGACGACGAAATCGACGAAGCGGCATCGAAAGGGAGTGCGGCATGAACGCGGCCATCATCTTTGTATTGCTGCTGCTGCTGATGCTGACCGGGATGCCGATCTCGATCTCGCTCGGCCTGACGGTGCTTACCTTCCTGTTTACCATGACCCATGTGCCGATCGAAGCGGTCGCCATGAAGTTGTTCACCGGTATCGAGAAGTTCGAGATCATGGCGATCCCGTTCTTTATTCTCGCGGGCAATTTCCTGACCCACGGCGGGGTGGCGCGGCGCATGATCAATTTCGCCACATCCATGGTCGGGCACTGGCATGGCGGGCTGGCGCTGTCCGGCGTGCTGGCCTGCGCGCTGTTCGCCGCGGTCTCCGGCTCGAGCCCGGCAACGGTGGTGGCGATCGGCTCCATCATCCTGCCGGCCATGGTCAGGCAGGGCTATCCGAAGCAGTTCGGCGCCGGCGTGATCACCACCTCGGGCGCGCTCGGCATCCTGATTCCGCCATCGATCGTGATGGTGATGTACTCGGTCACCACCAATACCTCGGTCGGACAGTTGTTCATGGCTGGCGTGGTGCCAGGCGTCATGCTGGCGTTCCTGTTGGGGCTGACCACCTGGTTCCTGGCGCGCAAACATGACTACCCGCGCATGCCAAAGGCGAGCTGGGGAGTGCGCTGGGGCACGTTCCGCAAGAGCGCCTGGGGCCTGCTCCTGATCGTGATCGTGATGGGCGGCATCTACAGCGGCATGTTCACGCCCACCGAGGCAGCCGCGATGTCGGCGGTGTACGCCTTCTTCATTTCGGTGTTCGTGTACAAGGACCTGAAACTGAAACAGGTCGGCAAGGTGCTGCTCGATTCGGCCTCGCTGTCGGCGATGTTGCTCTACATCATCACGAACGCCGTCCTGTTCTCTTTCCTGATGACGAGCGAAAACATCCCGCAGGCAATGGCGGAATGGATTACCGGGCAAGGGCTGGGCGTGATCACCTTCCTGCTGGTGGTGAACGTGCTGCTGCTGCTGGCCGGCAACGTCATGGAACCGTCGTCGA
>Ga0207975_100537_pt1 | contig 18086 bp, 17 predicted proteins | sample LakWasMe91_HOW11_2_FD_183913 | JGI IMG/M metagenome (GOLD analysis project Ga0207975, IMG submission 183913) | Freshwater sediment methanotrophic microbial communities from Lake Washington under simulated oxygen tension - Sediment Metagenome... | ecosystem: Environmental > Aquatic > Freshwater >...
TACCGTTACTACAATCGGATTCTCATCGCCGTTGGAGAGTTTCTCAGGAGTGGTTCGATGTGCTTCGATACCTTTCTTGTTGCTGAAAAGAATCAAAATATCGATTACCAAGAACACCAATAAAATGAACAGCAAATACCAAGTTGCGTTGTACAAAGCCGGAAAAACAAAGGCCATACCAAACAGCGCTACTATGCCGATAAGCAAGTAGAAAAAGAAATTGTTGAGGTATAGCTGTTTGAAAAAGTTCATCATAATGTTCCGTTTTGTCGGCAACCGATTTATCTCGGGATTTCGATACTTTCGATAATTTGTTTGATGATTTCTACGCTCGTTAAACCTTCCATTTCGCGCTCCGGCGTTACAATTACACGGTGTTGCAATACCGGAATCGCTGCATCTTTAATGTCTTCCGGTGTTACAAAATCTCGACCACGAATGGCCGCAAAACCTTTGGCTGCATTCAAAATAGCGATAGAAGCTCTTGGTGAAGCACCTAAATACAAGAACGCATTTTCGCGGGTATTGACAACCAATTTAGCGATGTATTCCAACAGATTCGGTTCGACTACAATTTGTTTTACCAATTGTTGGTAATTGATAATGTCAGATGCTGTCAACACGGTTTGGATGTCTTCCAGCTTTCCTTTGTTTTGCAACGTATGTTCGCGGTTGATGATGTCGATTTCCTCGTTTAGTTTTGGATAATCAATATTGATTTTGAACAAGAAACGGTCGAGTTGCGCTTCCGGCAAACGGTATGTTCCTTCTTGCTCGATTGGATTTTGTGTTGCCAATACGATAAACGGTTGTTCTAAAGTGTAGCAATGACCGTCAATGGTAATTTGTCGTTCTTCCATTACTTCAAACAAAGCCGCTTGGGTTTTGGCCGGCGCACGGTTAATCTCATCAATCAATATCAAATTGGAAAATACCGGCCCTTTTTTGAACTCGAATTCCGATTTTTTCAAGTCGAATACCGAAGTTCCCAAGATGTCCGACGGCATCAAATCGGGTGTAAACTGAATACGGCTGAAGTCGATGGAAAGGGTTTTGGCGATGATTTTCGCAGTCAAGGTTTTGGCCACACCCGGAACGCCTTCAATTAATACGTGACCATTCGCCAAAATGGACACCAACAATTGGTCGATCATTTTGTGTTGGCCTACAATAACCGTTTCCATTTCGGCTTTGATTTTATCAATGCTGGCGCGTAGCGGTTCCAAATTCAATCGGGACTCGAAATTTACATTTTCCTGGGCTTCGAAGTTTTCTGTATTTTCCATTAGCTGATGATTTTTTCTATTGCTTTATTGATTTCTATTAAATCAGTTTCGATACTTTGATGGTAGCTTTTCTTTTGATAATTAATCAAATATACTAAGTGTTCAATGTCTTTAATCTCTTTGCCGGTTTTGGCGTGCAGTTTCTTGATGAAGTTTTCGTCTAAAACAGCTGTGTCTATCAGGTATTCGTTGCGAACACGCTCCAAGAAATAAATGATTTTTTTATCGATGAGGTTTTGGTGATTGCCTTCTTGATAGTACAAATTCCCGATGGTTTTGGTAAAATCGACCGTAGTATTCGGTAATGGTTTGATAATCGGAATTACGCGTTGACGTCTTTTAGCGTTGAAAATCATGAAGATTACCATGCCAATCAGGAACAAATACCAAGCCCATTTCAGCGCCGGTTGGCTCATGATGTAACGCAGTGTTGAACCCGATTCGACTACGCCTTCTTGTTCATTGACCAACCAATAAATGTTGCCATTCGGTAAGTAGGACAGTACTTTTTCGGTGTATTGGTAATGGTTGTCTTTTAACAATTGATAGTTGGTAAAGGCGTTCGGTTGCAAATGAATATAGAAGTTGCCTTTTTTATATGGAACTTTGATAAAATTCACGCGTTTGTTGTCTTTTCCGGATTGGTACCCTAAAATAGTGGTAGTTAAGGTATCGATACTGGAAAAATAAGCATTGTTTCCGCCTTTGGACAAATCGTATTTTTGAGAGCCTAAACTAGGATTAGCCAGCCAACAATCGATTTGGAATTTGAAATCGAAATCGGCGTCGAGTTTGATATTCAGCGAATCGGTGAAAATTTCCGGCAGATTTTGTGTGCTGATGAAAGCCGTATTGCCATGACTCACAAAGTAAAACATCTCTTTGGTCGATTCGTCATCAATGATATACGTATCGCAAATACTGAGCATCGTTCCTTTGACTTTATAACTGTCGACATCCTGATTGTAATCGTAGTTTTCGTCTAAAAACTCGTAGGCTGATTTTCTGACTTTTTCAATGTTGCGCTTCGGCAAAATGGTTTTGCTTTCCTGGTCGAAAACGTACAATCCGAACGGAATCTTATCTCTCAAAACATAGCTCGGCGACCAATCGACCGGTTTCGGACGAACGGCATCTACATAAATCACACCTGCAACGAGGATGACCAATAAGAAGATGTATATTTTTAAAGTTCTGTTCATTATCGCAACGATTGTAACGTTTTTTCAAAAGCTTTTTGGGCTTGATTGAAAGTTGTGTCATTCATTTCAAACTCACCGTACCAGATATAATTGTACAAATACGATAGGTATTGGAAGTTATCTTTTAGTTCTTTCGATTGAATTTCGTATAAGTAATCCGTATTGGTTTTGTCCACGTGCCACTCAATGATATTGCGCTCGGACAACTTTTTCAACGTCCACAAATAATAATAGCGAATGGCCAATCGATGGTTGTTTTCTTTTAAGGTTTGTTTGAGCAATTTTTCAAAATCAACGTGGACCAAGTTTTTCTCGATGTCGTCGTCGTGGATGATTTTTTTGGTGGTAGATTTTCCGAAAACCCATTGTCCTTCTTTATTTAAAATGACTTTTACAATGAGATAAACAACATAAGTGACAATCAGTCCGGCGAGCACTTTCAAGGTAATCTCCACATAATTGGAAGATACTTTGGCATCCGAAATCCCGAAAATTTTCTTGAACCAGTACGCTAACCATTCTTTGAATCGGTCCCACAAACTTTTATCGGAGAGTTTAACCTCGTATTGAAATTCATTATCCTTGTACTTCGATTTGAAATTCGGAGCCAAACCGGCACTTTTTTCCATTGGCGTTTGGTCGACTTTACACTTTTTTTCGAGTAAAGCCAACGAATCCTTCTCAGCCACAGTTAAAGTTTCTTGTGCCCAATTAGGAATGCTGAGAAGCAGCCAAAAAAGAAGAAGGAATTTATTCACTGCCAATCAAATCAATTGAAAAATCTGCACTTTTGTTTTCGTCGAATTCTTGGCGACTGTAATAAACCAATCCTTGGTTAACCAGTAATAAATTGTTCAGTATGTAGCTCATCAACAAAGAAAATACCATGACCATCGTCATCATAATACTAACGGTAGACGTGGCATCTGTACCTCTGCTGCCTTCTTCGATACCGGTAAAAACAGAAACCAAACCCAACATATACGGAATCATAGTGAATACAGTCATGGCCACTTGAATGATGATATAGATAATCATAGATGATCCTACAATTGGGAAATATTGCTTGGTTAAGTGTTTGAAGCCGCTGCCGTAACTTTGAAAAACACCTTTATCAGTGTTAAGGTATTCAAAGAAACTAAGGGTAATCCAACTGAAAGCAGTAGGAATCGCAAAAAGTAAAAGCGGAATCCCGATGATGATAAAGCAAAGCAGAAAGAGCAACGCAAAAACCACCATCAAAACAGGAGTAATCAAGAAAACAGTCACTAAAAAGAACACAGCGATTTGTCCGAACTTAGTCTTGAATCGGCTTAAAATATCTTTTGTTCCAAAGTCGTTTCCGTTTTTCTCTCGGTATAAATCCATGTAAATGACCGGCACTGCATAATTCAGCATACTCAAAAAAATCATAAACAATAAAAGACAAAATGCGATTAGGACAATCAAGCCTATATTGTTGTTGAGGTAATTTTCAAGGTAGTCAAAGTTGTTGCCACTCGGATCAATCTTCAGGAAAAAGTCGAAATAGACCTGGAATAAAAAATATGAAGCGGCCACTAAAATCAACAATAAGGCACCGTTGATAGTGAAATAATTTTTGAGGTAATGTTTTCCGGTAAGCTTGAAAAACACAAAAGTATCGCTTACATAGTCGCCGAAATTTCTTCTTTTAAATAGGGTAAACATAGTTAAGCTTTTAGTTTTTTATGGACAATGAAAGGGAAAATCAAAAAGTAAAATGAAATCAAAGAAAGTGTTCCTAAAATGATAAACACGTTCAGCCAATTAGGCATTTGTAACGCATATCGGGTGACAAAACCTTCCAGCATACCCGCCGCTATGGTGAACGGAATCGTACTCAAGAAGATTTTTAAACTGTCTTTGAAACCAATTTTAAACGAATTCAATCGGGAAAAAGTTCTCGGGAATAGGATAGAAGCGCCGAGTATGAAGCCGCATGCCGATTCGATCACAATGGCAAAAATCTCCATAGAACCATGTATCCAAATTCCCCTAACACTTTCCCAAAAAACACCATGTTGGTAAAAGAAATACTGAAAAGTACCCAGCATCATGCAATTCTGAAACAAGACTAAAAAGGTGCCTATTCCTCCAAAAATACCGTAAATAAAACATTTTACGCCAACAAACAAATTGTTCAGGGTAATGGCAATGAATCCGCCCCAATTGCTGCCTGATTTATATACGGCCACCGGATCACCTTTCTCTATGTTTTCTAGGGTCATGTTTACATATCCATCGCCCATGATGAGACGTGCCAAACCATCGTCGTATTTCGCCGAAAGTACGCCCATGCCAACAGTAAGGAAAAACAAGATAAAGGCGTACAGCAAGTACCTGCGGTATTGGTAAACGAGTAACGGCACTTCTACCGAGAAAAAATAAACCAATCTATTTTGCTCTTCGCGCTTGGTTTTGTAAATTTTCTGATAAATTTGTGAAGCCAAATAATTCAGATAAACAACAGTTTTGCTCTTAGGATAATAGGTTTGCGCATACGACAAATCGTTGACCAAATGGATGTATAAACTAGCCATTTCATCAGGATTTTTTTTAGTTTTACCAAAAATCGCTTGCTCAAAGTCGAGCCACTTTTGTTTGTTTTGTTTTATGAATGCTACTTCCCTCATGGAAGGCTAAAATAAGAATTATGTCACAACTATCTATCAATACTACTCAAAATGTTGTTATAAATTTTACAGCGGCTTCCGTAGGGGAGCGAATCGGAGCGTATATGCTTGATTTACTGGTGAAAGCGGCTTACATCATCATTGTATTCTATGTGTTTTTCAGCTTTTTTAAAATTGACAGATGGCTAAATCAATTGGATAATTGGTCGCAAGCGGCTGTCTATATGCTGTTTTTCTTACCGATTGCTTTTTACTCTTTAGTGCAAGAAGCGTTGTTGGAAGGCCAAACTTTAGGAAAAAGATTAGTAAAGATTAAAGTAGTTAAAATTGATGGCTACCAAGCCGGTTTTGGGGATTATTTGATTCGTTGGTTATTTCGTGTGATTGATATTTCCATAGGAAGCGGCATCATCGGTTTGATTACGATGGTAGTGAACAGTAAAACTCAGAGATTAGGCGATATTTCTGCCGGAACCGCAGTGATCACCCTTAAAAATAAAGTGACAATCAACAGTACTATTTTGGAAGAAATCGGGCAGGAATACCAACCTCGTTATCCGTTGGTTATCAAGTTGTCTGATAACGATGCCCGCATTATCAAGGAAACTTTTCAAAACGCGATGAAGTCGGCCGATTTTGTCGTGATGAATAAACTGACCGCCAAAATCGAACAAGTTACCGGTATTAAAAATGATATGGGCAGTACTCAAGAGTTTGTCCAAACCATTTTAAAAGACTACAATTACTACACCCAAAACATGTAGTTATCGCACCAAAAAAACATAGCCGCTGAGCGGTTTCGGATAGTCGGGATCGTTTAAAAACAAGAGGTAAAAGTAAGTCCCGTCCGGAACTTTATCAGATGAAATCCCGTTTTGAGCCGTTCCGCTCCATTTTTCGGTGTTGGGATTGCCGGTCCAAATTAGTTTTCCCCAACGATTGTAAATCTCTATTCGGTAATTCAGGAAAATATTGTCCAAGCCGTCAATCGTAAAAACGTCGTTGTAGCCGTCAACATTTGCGGAAATGTAATTGTAAACGGTTGGCGGACAGTTGCGGGTTGTCAGCCAAAATGAGGTAATGCTGTAGCAATTTTCATTGTTTACCCGAACAAAAATCTCTTTCGGAGTTGCGTTAGCTGTATAATTTGTAGTATTGAGTATCGGATTGACCGCGTTCTCCGCATCTTCTGAATTTTCATAAAAAGCAACCGTGTCATCCGAATTGACTTTCACCCAATCGGCATAAGCCGCAAAGTTAAAAGTGCCTTGGGTAAACCCTTCATTACAAGCGGTTAAGGCCGGTAAAAGATTGAACAGCGGCGAGCTGATAAAAGACACCGTTTGGCTGAAATCGTTATTGTTTTCCAACAGTTCAATCACTGTTCCGGTGCCGTCTCCTTTGTCATCTACTACGATGGTTAAGTCGAAATCACTCGGAATGTTTTCAGGGATAACCACCGTAATTTGCCCGTTCAAAGAACCGTTTATCGGAATAGAAACACCTGTTTCAAAAGTAATAATCACTTCGTTGTTGGCATACACAGTTACCGGTGTGTCCATAGGCAAAGGGCCGGTGCAATCTAAATTCGATATGGTGTAATCGATGGTAATGGTTCTCGAATTACATTGTTTTTGCACTTCATTGATGACGACCGTACCGTCCGGAACCTGACTGTTAAATTTGGTTACAACGGTGTTGATCATTACAAAATCCTGAGAAGAAGAAAGCGTAATTTCAGCTTTATTATCACCAATTTGTATGTTGTTTTGAATGTTGTAGATGTCCAAATCCATGTTGTACAAAGTGGTACTTCCGGTAATCGAGTTGGTGCTGTTAAAGACATTGTTGGACGGATTTTGCGCATTGAACAGCAAATCGCCGTTGATTCGGAATTCCTCTGTGGCCAAAATCGAATCGCCTTCCCAAGCCAAAAAGCCGACTTTAGAATTCTGATTATCAATCACGTTGAGGTCGTTTAGGGTGATGGTCAAATCATCCGGCACGCCTTCCAAACCGTCATAGATATTGATTTGGTTTTGTGGCAAATTGGGACGACTGTACACCAGCAATATTGCCCAGCCGGCAAAGTTGGTTCGGCGTTCCAAATGCAGCGGCACAAAGGGCGTAACATCTAAATCCGACAAAGTATAATTTCCGTTTCCGGTGGTTTGTACAAAGTTGGTAATATCTTTAAAAGCACTGAAATAGGTGTACACCACACCATCAAAATCTCGAACATAGCTAAAAGTCCTGTCCGGCGTCATGGTCGTACTGTTGAGCTTGACCGAAAAGTCACCATCGCCGCAACCTGCCCAATACAAATAGGCTTTTAAAACAGTCGCATCAGCATTTAAATTTAAATCGGCTGCAGAGGAAGTAATGGTTACCGGTTGGTAGATGGAATTGTTCTCGGCGGTGTTCATGGTGTTGCCGATAAAGGTAAAATCGTAATTCCCGTTGAACTGCTGGTATAGGGAAATGTCTTGTCCTTTCACCTCGAAGAAGTGAAAAAAAAGCACAATAAAACAACCCAATTTATATTTCCAGTTCAAGGTAAAACGCTATTTATCAGCTAAAAATAAGTAATTATTTTGGAAAACGTATTTTTTAGGGTGAATGCCATTCAAAAATAAATGTTTAATTTTCCGAAGTTTTAATGAAAACCGTGAAAAAATATACTGTTAAACGCTACTGCTCGGACGATTTTTCGCTTTGGAATGATTTTATCAGCCAAGCGACCAATGCCACTTTTTTGTTTGACAGGAATTTTATGGAATACCACGCCGACCGATTTCAGGATTTTTCATTGCTGGTTTTTGAAGAAGACATTTTGCAAGCGGTTGTTCCGGCGAATTATATAGACAACCAAATTTTTTCCCACCAAGGTTTAACGTATGGTGGCTTTGTGTTTCGGAATGAATTTCCGCTCGGTCAAATCGAAGCGGTGCTGTCGGAAACTTTTAATTTTCTGCAATCACAAGGTTTTGTACAGTTGGTCATCAAAGCCATGCTTCCATTTTATGCGCCTGATTTTTTGGGCGAAATGCAGCAAGCTTTGCGTAATAAACAAGCTGAAATTATCGGACAAAAGATGAATTTGGCCATCGATTTCCAATCGGATTATACCATTTCGAAAAGCAAATTAAAACACTATCGCCGATTGCAATCGGAAGGTTTGGTGGTAAAAAAAGAGGCTGATTGTACTGTTTTTTGGCAGGAAGTATTGGAACCTTTATTACAGGAGAAATACCAAACAAAACCTTTGCATTCGTTAATCGAAATCAATTTGTTGCAATCGAAATTTCCCAACCATATTGAACAATATAATGTTTACCGTGACGGAGAAATATTAGCGGGAATTACGATTTTTAAAACTGCTACTGTGATTAAATCGCAATACGGCGCTACAACCGAAAACGGGAAAAAATTCCGAGCTTTGGATTATCTTTTCTTGTATTTGATTGATTTTTTCAAAGCCGATTATCATTATTTCGACATGGGAACGGTAGACGATAACAGTGAACTAGGCTACAACGAAGGTTTATTGAACCAAAAAAAAGAGTTGGGTTGTAGTGTCTATTCCCAAAATATATTCCAAATTGCACTATGATTAAATTCCTCGACTTACATAAAGTAAATTTGCCTTACCAAGCGGCTTTTCAACAGAAAATGCAGCAGCTATTGGATAAAGGTTGGTTTGTTTTAGGCGATGAAGTACAAGCGTTTGAACAACAATTTGCCCGGTATACCCAATCGAAATATTGTATAGGCGTAGGCAACGGATTGGACGCGATGGTGCTGATTTTTAAAGCGTACATCGAATTGGGTTTGTTGCAAAAAGGCGATGAAATTATAGTGCCGGCCAATACGTATATCGCCAGTATACTCGCGGTTTTACAAGCTGATTTGACGCCGGTTTTAGTCGAACCCGATTCAGCTACATTCAATCTCAATTCCAACGAAATAGAAGCCAAAATCACCGCCAAAACCAAAGGCATTTTAGTGGTGCATTTGTACGGTCAATTGGCCGATATGGAGGCGATTTCCAAGATAGGTTCGCAACACAATTTGCTGGTTATTGAAGATGCCGCACAAGCGCATGGTTTGCCTTTTTTAAGAAGTCACGCGAGAGCTTTCAGTTTTTATCCCGGAAAAAATTTGGGTGCTTTGGGCGATGCAGGTTGTATCACTACAGACGATTCGGACTTGGCTAAGATATTGTTCGCCTTGCGCAATTACGGTTCGGAGCAAAAATATTACAACGAGTATTTGGGTGTGAATTCGCGCCTCGACGAAATCCAAGCGGCTTTTTTAAATGTCAAATTGCCTCACTTAGACAAGGAAAATGCCGTTCGTAAATCCATTGCCAAAAGGTATCTGACCGAAATTCAAAATCCCAAAATCCATTTGCCGAAATGTGCTGATTTTGAAAAGCACGTTTTTCATTTGTTTGTGATTCGCACGGCCAATCGTACCGAATTACAGGAATTTTTAAAACAAAACGGAATCGAAACTTTAATCCATTATCCGGTGCCGCCGCACCAGCAAAAAGCTTTGTCAGCTTGGCAATCGCTTTCGTTCCCTATTACCGAAGCCATTCATCGCGAAGTGTTGAGTTTGCCTATGAGTCCGGTTTTGACAGCAGCAGAAGTGAGTCACATCATTCAAACGTTAAATTCCTATTAATTGGATTTTTTCAAGCAAATATGGCAAAAAGAACTGTTCAAGATTACGTCTTTGAACGGACTAAGCGTATTGCTCAAAATTATGGTTGGCTTTGTCACTTCTAAAGTTATTGCCGTTTTTATCGGTCCGGCCGGAATGGCGTTGGTGGGTAATTTTCGGAATTTCATCACCGCTGTTGAAAATTTGGGGATTTTGGGTTTTCAAAACGGAATCATCAAGTATGTAGCGGATTACCACAACCAAGAAGAAAAACAACGCTCATTTTTAGCGACGGTTACCTTGACTATTTTATTCCTGGTCTCAGCACTTTCCGTATTGCTTTTTTATACGGCAACCTATTGGAACAATAGTTTGTTTGGTGCTGCATTTCAGTACAGTACCATTTTTAAAGCTTTAGCACTTTGCTTGCCTTGGTATATAGGTTCTGTTTTTCTGACCGCTGTTTTGAACGGTTTTGAAGCGTACGGAAAAGTCATTAAAGTCAACATTATCGGGAACTTGATAGGCTTATTTTTGTCGGTAGCCTTGGTGTATTATTACAAGGAATTCGGCGCGCTTTTGGCAATCGTGTTAGCGCCTGTATTCGTGTTTTTCATCACTTTGTACTATTTGTATAACCAACTTGACTATTTCCGGATTTCTCTCAGCGACTATAATGTTGATTTCCTTCGCAATCTTTCAGAATACTCTTTGATGGCTTTAGTCTCGGCAGTGGTTGGACCGATCGTGTTTTTGTCGCTCCGAAATACCATCATCCAGACGCTCAGTTATGAAGCTGCCGGTTATTGGGAAGCGCTAACCCGAATCTCATCTTATTACTTCTTGTTTTTGTCCACTATTTTAACGGTATATTATCTCCCTAAACTGTCAAAATCAGAAAGTATTGCAGCAACCAAATCCTTGTTTTGGAGTTATTTTAAAGGGATAATTCCTTTCTTTTTAATCGGATTGGTGGTGATTTATGTTTTGCGCGGCTATTTGATTCCGATATTGTTTTCTCACGATTTTCAACCGGTCTCCGAATTGTTTTTCTGGCAATTCATTGGTGATGCTTTTAAAGCGATGGCACTCATTTTAGGCTATCAGTTTTTTGCTAAGAAACTAACCAAAGCTTTTATTGTTACCGAACTGTTTTCATTTGCTGTGTTGTGGTTTTCTGGCCAATACCTTGTGAGTGTTTTTGGGATTGAAGGCATAGCAATGGCCAATGCCGTAACTTACGGAGTGTATCTGATTACTTTGTCGGTGTATTTCAAAAAGCAGTTGTTCTAATTGCTTTTAATCCACGCCGAAATGTATGTTTCAGCGATTTTTTTGTAGTGATGTTCTCGTTCTATAAACGCTCGAGCATTTTTTCCAATTGCCATTATCCTTTCCGGATTTTCAATCAAAGCCGAAAGTTCCGCAACCAAATAATCTACATCGGGTAAGGCATTAATTGACACTTTTTCCGTTAAATTATAGTGTTGCTCAAATAGGGCAGAAGCATTGGTAAAAACCACTTTGCCTTTTGCCATGGCTTCTAAGGCATTGTAACCTTGATCGTGCCCATACAGCTGGTCCAATATGATATGCGCTCGGTTGTAACGATTAATGTATTCGGCATAAGGCACATTTTCGGTAATGGTAATGGTTACTTTTTCCGGATATTTTTGTTGAATGATGGTCAAGGCTTTTTCAAAAAAATCATTGCCTTTTTTAAAGTAACTTTCTCTGTTGATGCCATGGAAAATTTCAACGGTATCGCCAATTTCCATTGGAAGGTAGTCGAGTTTGTCCAAGTTAATCGGATTCGGAATCAGACCCAAATACTTCGGTTGGTTTTGCCACGGCAAATGGTAATCTAAATCGGAAGCAATTACACCACTGCATTTTTCTTGGATAAATTGGTGCAATTTTTTAAACGATGGTGTTCTGAACTTCAACACATTCGAAAACGCTTTGTTGGCAATTTTCCCCGCCAAATAGGGTTGTACTATCGAAGGATTTTCCGGCTGTTCGAAATTGTAATTCACATGTACATAATCGTCGCCGCAACTCAGCAAAAATACTTTTGAATTGTGGCAAAACAAATAGTCAAGGATTTTGGTTTCGAACCGATAATCGCAATAAAAACTATTCTCGTTAATCAGTTGTACCACATCAAAACCTTCAAAATACGCTTGGTTTTTGCAAAACTGACGATAGGTGAAATAGGAAGTCAAATCAAAACCGGTCAGTTGTAAAACGGCCAATTTTACTTTTTTCAACCATCCTACATCCCATTTTTTAACCAACGGAAAATCGACCGGATACGCCTTAAAACCATCATTGAAACCCAAAATAGTTACGTCGTGACCCAAAGCAAGCAAGCCTTCTTTTAAAGAATTGTGTAGCCGACTGTATTCTCCGATGAGTAAAATCTTCATTATCTCCCTATATTTACGCAGCCAAAATAACCGCCGCGTTTCAAATACGTTGCAATATAAGTAAGAAATGAACAACAATCGCAAAATCGCAATAGTTTCCGCTTCCCTCGGTGTTGGCGGTGCCGAGCGTTTTGCAGCGATGTTGGGTACGATGTTTCACGGTTTGGGTTATAACGTTCATCACATCATCATACTCGATGTGGTGGCTTACGACTATAAAGGCCAATTGGTCAATTTAGGGAAAATGTTTGCCCATGAACAAGGCGTTTTCCGAGCGGTTAAAAAGGGAAAATACATCGCGCGCTATTTGCACGACAACCAAATTGATACGATCATCGATCTTCGTTCCCGACCGATGTTAGTCCGAGAAATTTTTACCCAATGGATTTACGGCCAACGAAAAACGTACTTTATGGTGCACAGCGCCAATTTGGAAATGTACTTCCCGAAATTGCGATTTTGGACTAAATATCTTTACGCGAAAGCCACTAAAATAGTAACGGTTTCCAAAGCGATTGAGCAAAAAATCCAAGCGCAATATGGTTTGACCAATACAAAAACGATTTACAATCCGGTCAATTTTCCGGATGCAGTAGGAGATAAGCCAAACGGATTACCGACTACGTATTTTTTGTTTTTCGGCCGATTGGAAGATGACATCAAAAACCTGTCGCTCTTACTTGACGCTTATGCAATGTCGGAAGCTAAAGTGAAAGGCGTTCATTTGGTTTTATTGGGCGATGGTTCGGACAAAGATAAAATAGCGGCTAATATTCAGCAAAAGCAATTGGGACAATTGGTGACCATCATTCCTTTTCAAAAAGAAGTGTTACCTTATATTCAGCATACGAAAGCAACGCTTTTAACCAGTCGTTTCGAAGGTTTTCCGATGTCGTTGATAGAATCTTTAGCAGCCGGAACACCGGTAATTTCAGTTGATTGTGAAAGCGGTCCGAAAGAAATTATCCAACACGGCATCAATGGGTTGTTAGTCGAAAACCACAAGCCGGAAGCCTTAGCCAACGCGATGAATTTGTTCATAGCCGACGAAAATTTATACCGAAATTGTAAAAATAACGCCAAGCAAAGCGTAGAACATTTATCTTTGAATGCCATTGCACAAGCTTGGCAACAATTATTAAACGAATAAATGACCACTGTAGCCGATATCAAAATACTGCCAATTCCCAAAATTCAGGACGTTCGTGGCAATCTTTCTGTCATAGAAGGCAATGTGATTCCTTTTGCCATGAAACGCGTGTATTATTTGTACGATGTGCCGAGTGGTGCTGAACGCGGCGGTCATTCACACAAAGTGCAACAGGAATTTTTAGTGGCTTTGAGCGGTAGTTTTACCGTAGTGCTTACCGACGGAAAAGATAAAATCTCGGTAACGCTCAACAAACCCAATGAAGGTTTGTGGATTCCGAATGGGATTTGGCGGGAATTGGAAAATTTCTCTTCCGGTTCGGTTTGTTTGGTGATTGCTTCTGATGTGTTTGAAGAAGCCGATTACATCAGAGATTATAACGAATTTCTACTATCTAAAAACTGAGTTTCCTAGGCCATAAGTTGCCGCCTGATTTTTAATTTGCACCAAAAACTTTAGTACAAAGCTGGGTAAACGAATCAATATTGACTTTTTAGTGTTCAAACGGCTCAGGTCGATTTGTTGTTGTAATTTTTTGGCCGTTTCGAAATCAGCGCTTAATTTGCATTTGATTACAGCTGAAAACCGGTTCAAATCCATATATTTTTTGAGTTGAGCATTTTGTTGCTCTTGCAACGCATATTTTTCAAAGGTGTAAGGCTCCAAGAAATACTTCAAATTACGAGAAATACTCTTTTCATCGTAAACATATCGCGCTAAAGTTTCCCAAATAAATACCACCGGATATTTTAATCCGATTCTAATCCAAAGTTCCGTATCTTCAGAAATTTTAATTTTTTCATCAAATTTTCCAACCATATCAAAAACACTTTTGTGAATAGCCAAAGCAGAAGTCCAAAGGACACATTCATGCTGGCTGGCCTCAAAGAAGTTCACTATTTCAAAATCTGATTTTTTTGCAATGGAGTAATGCGGAATGAAACGGTTTCGTTTGGTTTCGACTTCAATAGCACAAGCAAAAACCGATGCTTCGGACTGTTTTTGAATGTAAGATTGCATCGTTTTCAGGAAATTGGGATACCAATAATCATCGGCATCCAAAAAGCAGATAAATGCTCCTTGCGCTTTGTCAATTCCGAAGTTTCGGGCTATGGCAACACCGGCATTTTCTTGATAGTAATAGCGAATTCGGCTGTCGTTGAAACCTTTAATGATAGCTTCACTTTCATCTGTTGAGCCATCGTTCACAATGATAATTTCAAAATCGGTAAAAGTTTGTGCTAAAGCGCTTTTCAGCGTTTCATTAATAAATAACGCTTTGTTAAACACCGGAATGATGACAGAGAAAAATGGCATGCGGCAGTTTTAAATTCAAATATACTCAAAAGTGGTATTTACTTCTTTATAAAATGTTATTTTTGTCGGTAACCATGCAGAACAAGCCCATTCATATCATCAGTTTCGAAAATCCTTTTCCGGCCGATTTTGGCGGTGTAATTGATGTGTTTTATAAAGTGAAAGCGTTACACAGTATTGGTTTTACCATCTATTTGCATTGTTTTTATGAAAACAGAGCGGAAGTTTCAGCCGAGTTAAAAGCCATTACCGAAACGGTTTATCTGTATAAAAAAAATAAGAATCCTTTTTTTTTATTTTCTGATTTTCCATTTCCGGTCGTTTGCCGATTTCGTCCTCAATTGTTGGCGAATTTGACCAAAGTAAAAGCGCCGATTTTTTTTGAAGGTTTGCACACCACGATGATCTTGCGGAAGACCGAGTTACCCAATCCGAAGTTTTTACGATTGCACAACATAGAGTCGAATTTTTACGCCGGTATGAGTCGGAATGAAACCAATTATCTTAAAAAAATTGCCTACTATTTTGCCTCAAAAAAATATATCAATTACGAAAAGACGTTATCCGATTTTGATCAGGTATTCACACTTTCGCTATATGAAAATGAATTAGCCAAAAAAATAAGCGATAAAGTAACATACGTACCTGTTTTTCATGGTAATGAAGAAGTTAGCCAATTATCTGAATTTGGGGATTTTGCTTTTTATCACGGAGATTTACGCTTGGCAGACAACATAAAAGCCGCCAAGTTTTTGATTGACGTGTTTGCTGAAATTCCGGATTATCGGTTGGTTATAGCTTCGTCAAACGGGAGAAAAATGATTGAAAAGCGAATCGGCAAGTTACCGAATATACAGTTTGTAGCGCTTCAAAATGATGACCAACTCGGCGACTTATTTGCCAAGGCACACATCAATGTGATGTTGTCTTTTCAGCAATCGGGAACCAAATTAAAAGTGATAAATGCTTTGTTTAAAAGTCGATTTTGTTTGGTAAACTCTAATATGGTAGACGATCCTGAAATCTTGAAATTTTGTCAAATCGCCCGGACCAAAGCCGAATTTATTGCTAAAGTAAAAGAGTTGAAAAACCAACCGTACTTAGATGTCAAAAGGCGAGAAGAATCTTTTGCCAAGGTGCTGAACGATCCAAAAAATGCCCGAAAAATAGAAAAATTTATTAGCTATGATCTGGAATAGAACCCAATTAGCAGATTTAATTTACCAAAAAATCCTAGACCGTAAAGAAAGCTTGTTATCGGAGTTTGGCAATGCAGATAATTCAATCCGATACTGGTTCTTGGATGATGTGCTACCGGTAGAAATTGCGACTCAAGTAGCAGCCGTTTTTCCCAAACCGGATGCAATGGTGCTCAAAAAAAGCTTGCGTGAAGACAAGTACATTGCGGCCCAAATGAATTTATACCATCCGTTGCTGGAAGAAATTATATACGCTTTTCAAGATCCGCGAATCGTGGCGTTAATTGGTGAAGTTTGTGGTATAGAAAACCCGATTCCCGACGAAAATTTATACGCCGGCGGGATTTCCTTGATGGGACAAAATCAGTTTTTGAATCCGCATTTAGACAATTCGCACGATAAAGACCGCAACTTGTGGCGTGTGCTGAATTTGTTGTATTACGTCACACCGGATTGGCAGGAAGCTTATGGCGGCAATTTAGAACTTTGGCCTAACGGTTTGTCGCGATCGCCCATTACCATTCACAGTAAGTTCAATCGTTTGGCGATTATGGAAACCCACAGTCATTCGTTGCATTCGGTTTCGCCCGTAGTTTTTGACGGTTATCGTCGTTGTGTGTCGAATTATTATTTTTCCGAAAAACCATTGTTGGCAGAGGATACTTTTCACGTGACTTCTTTCCGTGGTCGTCCCGAAAACAAACTGGCCGATTTGATTCTACAAGCCGATACATTCCTGCGAATGGGCATTCGAAAAATCTTCAAAAAAGGGATCAAGGAAAATCCACACGTGTATAAAAAAGACCAATAGTGCTAGCTTTTATTCAAAAATATCGTTACTCGCTGCTTATAGTGCTCATCGGATTGCTTTGGTTGGAAGTGCTGAATGTGTTGTTGCAACTCGATCGACAAACCTTGTTGTATCCTGACGCGTCTAATTATTTGGAATCGGCTCAAAAGATGTATCTAAAATTCACCGGCCATTATTACCGTCCTATGGTGATGGCTTTCATTACCGGTTTGCCGTATTTGTTCGGAAGTTCTGATGCCGGTATTTTGCAATGGAGTTTACTAGTGAACGTTTTATGTTGGTTAGGCACTTCGTTGTTGCTGTTTCAAATTGCCAAAGATTTTTTGAAAGCGAATGTGGCTTTTGTTGTGGCTTTACTGCCGTTTTTTATCATCGGCAATGCGGTACTCAATTACCATTTGCTAACCGAGAACATTTATACGTTTTTTATTGTTTTAGCCTTTTACAGTTTGTTTCGCTATTTCAAAACCAACAACTTTTGGTTTTTGTCGCTCAGTTTGTCTTTGTTGCTGTCGAGTATGCTCATCAAACCGGGCGCGAAGTTTTTGGCGATATTAATCTTATTGTTTTTTATTAAAACGGTCCTGAAAAATTACAAAGCCAAAGCGATGATTTTGATTTACGGCAGTGTGTTGATGATTTTGATTCAGCTGGTCGGAATGAAAGTCCAATACGGCGATTTTACCCTAAGTTACATTGACGGCGTTACCTATCACAATTACTTGTTCAGCAAAGCCGAATGTTTTAAAAACGGCAAAGAATACCATCAAATCAACAATCCCAGAGCCGAGTATTTGTTCAGTTTGCTTTTTACCGATCAAAAACGAGTGGCGAAAGAAGATGCCATTCGACAAATCAAAACCAACTTTCCCAACGTGGTTAAAGCCTATTTTCACAATCTTTTGGAAAACACCAAATCGGGCAATGCCTGTGTTTATGATTTGGAAAATAAAAAAGGAAGTAGTGATTTTGACTTTTGGAAAACCGCGGCATTCAATTTGTCCAAATGGCAAAACCGTCTCTTTACGGTGTTAGGCGTTTTGGTCTCGTTGTATTTTGTGCGAAAGATTTTGGCAAAAAAGTCGGTTTACACTTTTATGGCACTTTTTGTACTGTATACGATAATTTTATCCGGAATATCCTGCGGTCAAGGCGATCGCTTTCATGTGGTAACGTTCCCGATTGTCTTATTGCTTTTGGCTAAAGTATTAAGCGAGACCGACCGATTTAAACGGTTTTCTGCACGACTTCAAAAATAGTATTGTCTTCGCATTTCAAGGTTTTCGATGGGAATTTCATCAACAAGGCATAATCGTGGGTAGCCATGATTACGGTTTTACCGTTCTCGTTAATTTTTTTCAAAACCCCTA
>Ga0207975_100559_pt1 | contig 17458 bp, 20 predicted proteins | sample LakWasMe91_HOW11_2_FD_183913 | JGI IMG/M metagenome (GOLD analysis project Ga0207975, IMG submission 183913) | Freshwater sediment methanotrophic microbial communities from Lake Washington under simulated oxygen tension - Sediment Metagenome... | ecosystem: Environmental > Aquatic > Freshwater >...
GGACAAACGTCGCGTTATGAGTTTGGAGCCGCTGTGAACGCTTATTACAAGTTCAACATCATGGAAAATGTGACTGCGGAAAACATTTTTAATTCCTACACCAACTATTTGGAAGAACCGTATAATATTGATATCGATTATACGTTGAATATTGTCATGAAAGTCAATAAATATTTGACTACCAATTTTGCCTTCCAAACCATCTATGACGACAACGCCTTTTCAGGCTTTCAAACTCGTCAGGTTATAGGTATTGGTGTGAATTACGGTTTTTAATAAAAAAAAACAGCATAAAAAAAGCGCCGAATTTCGGCGCTTTTTTGTTTTATCGGAAAGCCTGTTCTAAGTCGGCCAACAAATCGTCTATGTCTTCTACACCAACGCTTAAACGCACTAAGTCGTCCGTAATTCCCACTTCTTTACGTTTGTCTTCCGGAATGGAAGCGTGTGTCATCAAAGCCGGATGATTTGCTAACGATTCTACACCGCCCAGAGACTCGGCTAAGGTGAATACTTTTACTTTTTCCAAGAACGCAATAGCGTCTTCTTTTTTGCCTGATTTGAAGGTAAAGGAAACCATACCACCAAAACCATTCATTTGTTTTTTTGCAATTGAGTGGAACGGATGATCCGGTAATCCGGGATAGAATACTTTGTCTACTTCAGGATGATTGGCCAAAAAGTTAGCTACTTTTTCTCCGTTTTCACAGTGTCTTTGTACGCGCAAATGCAAGGTTTTGATACCGCGCAATACCAGGAAACTGTCCATTGGCCCTAAAGTTCCGCCGGTAGCAAATTGTTTGAAGTGTAATTCATCGCCCAAAGCTTTGTCTTTGATGATTAAAGCGCCGGCAATTACATCACTGTGTCCGCCCAAATATTTAGTGGCCGAGTGCATTACGATATCGGCACCTAAATCCAACGGTTTTTGCAAATACGGCGTCGCAAAAGTGTTGTCTACGGCAAATAAAATGTTGTGTTTTTTAGTGATTTTGGCAATTTCCGCAATGTCGGCTAATTTCATCAACGGGTTGGTAGGTGTTTCAACCCATACCAATTTGGTATTTTCGTTGATTAACGATTGGAGTTTGTCTAAATCGGTCATGTCCACAAAGTGGAATTTGATACCGCTATTGTTGTACAAACGGGTAAACAAACGATAGGTTCCGCCGTACAAATCGTCCATGGCGATGATTTCGTCACCGGCTTTGAACATGCGCAACAAACAGTCGGTTGCTGCTAATCCTGATGCGAAAGCCAAACCGCGTGCGCCGCCTTCGATACTGGCTAAAGCATCCTCTAAGGCTTGACGGGTTGGATTGGCAGCACGAGAATATTCGTAATCGCCTACAGGTTTCCCGGGAGAAACTTGTGCGTAAGTTGAGGTTTGAAATACCGGTGGCATCACCGCTCCGGTTACTTCTTCATGGTGTTGGTTACCATGTATGACTTTGGTATTAAATTTCATTTGAGTTTCAATTAGATTGCAAATGTACTTTTTTTCGTTTTTTAATAGCCCGGATAGGAGTGAAAATCCTTTTCCTTTTCGGGAAAAGATTGTAACGTATAGCCGGATTAGCTTCTAAATAAACTTTCGGATATTCATCATAAAGCCCAAATGTAAGGCTTCGTGGTAGTTGTTGAATTCGATTGCCTCTTTAGTCGACGCCAAGTGAAATCCGGTTCCGGTGGTGTATTCGGTATAATTTTGAAATTTACCGGCGGCGTAATCGGCTTTGGTTTGTTCCATAAGGGAAATCAATAATTCTTTGAGTTCGTCGACTTCTGCTTGCGTGGTTTGTCTGGTAGGTTTGGAACCGTTTTTATAGGTATTGGTCATGTCCTCGGAAACATTCACCGGCAAGCCCGAAAGTCGGTATACCAGACCTTGTTGCGCCACGATGATATGCCCTAAATTCCAAACTAAATTATTACTGAAACCGTCGGGAATTTTATTGAGCTGTTCCAACGAATAATTGCTGAGTAGCTTTAAGTACAAGTGACGGTTGGTTTCCCAAATTTTAAAAGATTCTTCCATTTTTTATGACTGGGTAAAGTTGTCTGTTTTAGGAATGGCATTCATGACATCAACGGCAATTTGCGGTGTCGGATTGGCAATTTTTCGGACTTGGGTGTCAATCCACGCGCCGTCAACCGAAATGGTAGCATACAGTTCATCATTCTCATTTTTCAGTTCATGAACAATAGTCCAGCGGGAAGCATCGGGTTTTATTTTTCCTATTTTGGTACTGATAAAAACTTGGCTGTTCAATCTGATTTCTCTGCGGAAAACACATTCTTCACGAAACAAAACCGGGCCAAAATGTTGTTGTTGCATGACTTTCATGGTTAGTCCGAGTTGCTCCAGGATTTCAATTCTGTGTTGGGCGCCAAAATCGTAATAAGCGCTATGTCTTACGTGAAAATTTGGGTCTAAGTCCGACCAGCGAATCGATATTTCTTTGGTAAAAGTTCCCATTATTTTAAATTTTTATCAAATGTAATCAGAATTCCCGGCATGGAAATTCTATCGGCAGAATTTAGAACTATTTTAACGCAATGTTTTATTTTTGTCAAAAAAGACCATGCGAAAAATATACCACCTCAAAACTTGCAGCACCTGCCAACGCATTTTAAAATCGTTGCCACAGCTGGAGACTTTTCAGTTACAGGATATAAAAACTGAGCCGATGACGGTAAAGCAAGTGGAAGAAATGGCACAAATGGCGGGCAGTTATGAAGTGCTTTTTAGTAAAAGAGCGACTTTGTACAAAGAAATGGGTTTGAAAGACGAAAAGCTGTTAGAGGCCGATTTTAAAAGATATATCTTGGAACACTACACTTTTTTATCACGTCCGGTAATCATTGCCGACGGCCAAATTTTTGTGGGCAATAGTCCGAAAGTCGTCCAACAAGCCATCGAATTCTTATCGCATGAGTAAGCGAAATTGGGCGTTGTTGGCTGCAACCTTTGTGTCCATCATTTACGGCGTTTCGTTTACCATTGCTAAAGATGTGATGCCGACTTTCGTTAAACCCTACGGTTTTATTTTGCTCCGCGTTTTGGGCGCTACCGTTTTGTTTTGGTTGGTTTCTTTTTTGGGACCGAAGGAGAAAATTCAGCGCTCAGATTTCCCCCGAATTGCAGCGGCAGCCTTGTTTGGCGTAGCGTTGAACATGCTCACTTTTTTCAAAGGGCTGAGTTATACCTCGCCTATTTCCGGTGCGGTGATTATGGTGACTACGCCGATTATCGTGTTAATCTTGTCGTCGATATTGATGAAAGAACGAATGGAATGGCGAAAAATTATTGGGATTTTACTCGGACTTTTCGGCACCGGCTTTTTGATTTTATACGGACAATCAATAGGCAACGCAACTAATGCGCCTTTGGGTAATTTGTTGGTTTTTATCAATGCAGTGTCCTATGGTTTTTACCTGATTATCGTAAAAAAGCTAATGGATAAATACAACGCTTTCACGTTTGTAAAGTGGATTTACACCTTTGGTTTGCTGATGGTGCTTCCGTTTGGCTGGAGTGAATACCAAGAAATTCAATGGCAAAACTTGCCTTCGGTAATCTTGTGGGAAATAGGTTTTGTAGTGGTTTTTACCACGTTTATGACCTATTTGCTCAACTTGGTTTCCATGCGCGAATTAAAGCCGACAACGGTAGCTGTTTTTATTTACTTGCAACCGCTTTTTGCCACGGTTTTCGCTATGAGTGTAGGCAAAGATGAACTTACTTTAGTGAAGGTTTTATCAGCCGTTTTGATATTTGTTGGGGTTTATTTGGTACTGCAGAAAAAGAAGTCTCAGCCCCAGTAAACACTCTCAGATAAAACTGCGACTGCGACTGCAAACTTTTATTTATCTTTGAGAACATTTTACAATATTTATGATACAATCCATGACCGGTTTCGGGAAAGCTACTTTGCAATTGCCGACCAAAAAAATTACCGTTGAAATCAAATCGCTTAACAGCAAAGGGCTAGACTTAAATACCCGCATGCCTTCTGTATTCAGAGAAATGGAGTTGGGTTTGCGCAACCAAATTTCGCAGCGATTGGAACGTGGCAAAATCGACTTTTCGCTTTATGTTGAAGTTACCGGTGAAGAAACCTCTTCCAAAATTAATGTGCCGATTGTAAAAGGTTACATCAACCAAATGAAAGCTGTGATTCCGAATGCCGATGAAACCGAATTGATGAAAATGGCCGTAAGAATGCCTGATGCTTTAAAAACCGAGCGCGATGAAATTGATGAAAATGAATGGCAGCAAATACAAACTGTTATTGATGAAGCTTTAGCCAATATTGTGCAGTTTCGCAAAGACGAAGGGGTATCGCTTGAAAAAGAATTTTTACACCGTATTGCTAATATTTTGACTTTGATGAACAATGCCGTGGCCTATGACGCCGAACGCGTGGAAACAGTCAAAACCCGATTGAGAACGGCTTTATCCGAATTGAAAGAGAATGTGGATGAGAATCGTTTTGAACAAGAATTGATTTTTTACCTCGAAAAATACGACATCACTGAAGAAAAAGTGCGTTTGGAAAACCATCTGAATTATTTCATCGAAACCTTAGCCGGAACGGAAGCCAATGGTAGAAAATTGGGTTTCATTACCCAGGAAATGGGTAGAGAAATCAATACCATGGGTTCTAAATCCAACCACGCGGAAATGCAAAAATTGGTGGTGATGATGAAAGACGAGTTGGAAAAAATTAAAGAACAGGTTTTAAACGTATTGTAAAAGCCTAAAGCCATCAGCATGAACAAAGGAAAATTATTAGTATTCTCGGCACCGTCCGGTTCAGGGAAAACCACCATAGTCAGACATTTATTAGCGCAACCCGAGTTGAATTTGGAATTTTCCATATCGGCCGCCACCCGCGAGCCGCGTGGTGAGGAAGTGCATGGTAAAGATTACTACTTTATATCGATAGCCGATTTCAAAAAACACATCAAAGCCGAAGATTTTATCGAATGGGAAGAAGTGTATCGCGACAATTTTTATGGGACTTTAAAAAGCGAAGTGGAACGCATTTGGGCCAAAGGCAAAAACGTGATTTTCGACATTGATGTGGCCGGCGGATTGCGCATCAAATCGAAATTTCCTCAAGAAACTTTAGCTGTTTTTGTGAAGCCCCCAAGTGTGGATGAATTGAAGCGTCGCTTAAAAGAACGTTCTACAGAGAGCGATGATAAAATCAATATGAGAATTGCCAAAGCCCACGTAGAATTGGCCACCGCGCCACAGTTTGATGTCATTATTAAGAATTATGATTTGGATGTGGCTAAGCAAGAAGCGTATGAATTGGTGAAAGCATTTGTAAAATAAGTTAAAAGGGACTAGGGAAAAGGCATAAGAAATGGACTTATCCCTTATCCCTTATCCCTTATCCCTTAAATATGAAAATCGGTCTCTATTTCGGCACTTTTAATCCTATACACGTAGGTCATTTGATTATCGCCAACCACATGGCGGAGCATTCCGATTTAGAACAAATTTGGATGGTGGTTACGCCGCATAATCCTTTAAAGCAGAAGAACACTTTGCTCGACGATTATCAGCGGTTGCATTTAGTGCGATTGGCTACCGAAGATTATCCTAAAATTAAATCTTCCGATATTGAATTCAAATTACCACAGCCGAATTATACGGTGAATACGCTGGCGCATTTAATGGAGAAATATCCGCAACATGAGTTTTCTTTGATCATGGGCGAAGACAATTTAAAATCATTGCACAAATGGAAAAACTATGAGTACATTTTGCAACATCACAACATTTACATTTATCCCAGGGTTTCCGAAGAGGCAGAAAATCAGCAATTCAAAAATCACCCCCGAATTCACATGATTGATGCACCGATAGTGGAAATTTCTTCTACAGTTATTCGGAATAATATCAAAAATAACAAAAATATCCGTCCGCTTTTACCTCATAAGGTTTGGGAATATGTTGTTCATAATAACTTTTACAAAAAATAACTTAACATACTTTTACCAATTGTTCGTTTACTGCTTTTGTAACTTTGTAGTCTAAAATTACATAAGATGTTAAATTTCGAATTATACAACCCGACACAATACGTTTTCGGGAAAGACCAAACACAAAAACTGGCTACTTTAGTGCCGCAAAATGCCAAAGTTTTGTTGGCTTATGGCGGTGGCAGTATTTTTAAAAACGGCGTTTACGATCAGGTAAAAACGGCTTTGAAAGATTTTGAAGTCGTTGAATTTGGTGGAATTGAGCCTAATCCCCGTTTTGAAACCTTGATGAAGGCTGTGGCAATTATCCGTGAGCAAAACCTTAATTTTATTCTGGCAGTTGGCGGCGGAAGTGTTATTGACGGTGTTAAATTCATCTCAGGAGCCGTAAACTACGAAGGAAATCCTATTGAAATCCTTAAAAACAGAGTGTTGTTTACCGATGTGACTAAAGTGATTCCTTTCGGAACAGTGCTCACCTTACCGGCAACCGGCAGTGAGATGAATTCCGGAGCTGTCGTTACCATTGAAGCCACTCAGGAAAAATTAACATTAGGCGGAAGTGCTTTGTTTCCTAAGTTTTCTATTTGCGATCCATCAGTAATTGCTTCTTTGCCAAAAAGACAAATCCAAAACGGTGTTGTAGATGCTTTTACACACGTAATGGAGCAATACCTGACTTATCCGCACGATGCTTTATTACAAGATCGATTTGCCGAAAGCATACTTCAAACTTTAATTGAAATTGGACCGAACGTAGCCGAAAATCCAACCGATTACAGATTGGCTTCTAACTATATGTGGTGTGCTACTATGGCCTTAAACGGTTTGATTCAAAAAGGAGTTCCGAGCGATTGGGCAACACATATGATTGGACACGAATTGACTGCTTTATACGAAATCGATCACGCGAGAACGTTGGCAATTATCGGCCCTAATTTGTACCGAGTGATGTTTGATTCTAAAAAAGAAAAATTAGCGCAATACGGCAAAAGGGTTTGGAATATTGAAGGCAATAATGAAGATGAAATTGCCCGACAAGCCATTGATAAAACAGTTGCTTTTTTCCATACCATGGGCATGAAAACCAAGTTGTCTGAAAACGCCGAAAACTACCAACAAACGGCCGATTTTATTGTAAATCGTTTTGAGGAAAGAGGTTGGAAAGCCTTAGGAGAAAAACAAAATGTGACTATAGATAAAGTAAAAGCCATAGTCGAAATGAGTTACTAATAAAAAAAGCCTTCTTATGAAGGCTTTTTTTATATTGCGATGTAAGTTAGTTCGAACAATCCGATTGGCAAACGTCAAAGTACATGCCCCAGCTTTCTTCGTTGAAGCGTTCTCCTGTTGACCAAGCACTTTCCACTTGAACGATTTCACCACTCGAATCTGTTTTATAAACCTCTGCATAAGCTGAGATTATAAAACATTTTCTCAAGTTATTTTTAGGAAATGTGTACATTACGGTTTGTGTACCTTCGCTGAGTGTTTGTTGGATCGGAAACAATTCAACATTAGGATCACCCAATCTGGTTACCGGAATTAATCTTTGATCGCCAACATAAAGATGTGTTTTTCTCAAATGCCAATTGATACTGGCTTGGTATTCAACATAAAGATTATCTGCGTCGAAATACACTTTGATGTCTCCGGCATCGTATCGCTGTCCGGCTAGTAATTCACTGTACGCACACGGAGTTAGGTTGTCTATTGGTGCTGCTGCTACGGCTGTAGTCATTGAAGCTTGGCGAGCTGTAGCATTAGTTTCTGAAACATTTTCTGTTTCACACGAGGTCATTGTCAAGGCTAAGGCGCCCATAAACAAAAGTAAAGATTTTGATGTCATATTTTTTGTAGATTTAGGACTGCTAAAATAGTAATTATATCCATGAAGTAAACAAAAAAATCGATGAAATGCATATTATTATAAAATATATAAATATAATATTACAAAATATAAAAACAAAACCTGTAAGTAAAACATAAGTCATATCGTTTAAAATTGACTATTTTTGGACAGTAAAAAAGAATCTCTTATGAACAATTCACCAAAATTTGCTGTAATAGGCGGCGGAAGTTGGGCTACAGCCATAGCTAAGATGCTATGCGTAAACTTACCTGAAATTGCTTGGTATATGAGAAGCCAATCGGCCATAGACCATTTAAAAGCGGAAAAGCACAATCCTAATTACTTGAGTTCGGTTGAGTTTGATACTAAAAAACTACGACTCACCAGCGATATAAACGAAGCCATAGCCTATGCGGATTACCTCATTTTTGCTATACCATCGGCTTTCTTAAGTAAAGAGTTAGAGAAATTAAAGGTCGATTTAAAAGGCAAAGTGATTTTCTCAGCCATTAAAGGCATTGTTCCCGAAACCTTTTTGATTGTTGGTGAACATTTCCATAAGAATTTCGATATACCTTATGAGAATATAGGCGTTATCACCGGACCATGTCATGCGGAAGAAGTCGCCTTAGAAAGACTTTCCTATTTGACTATTGCTTGTGCCGATTCAGAAAAAGCTAAAGTAGTGGCTAATCATTTGAGCTGCCATTTTATCAAAACTAAAATTTCCGATGATATCATTGGTACCGAATATGCAGCGATGTTGAAAAACATTTATGCGATTGCTGCCGGAATTGCACATGGTTTGGGTTATGGCGATAATTTCCAATCGGTGATTATGAGTAACGCTATACGCGAGATGAAACGATTCATTAAGAAAGTCCATAAAATGAAGCGTAACATCAATAATTCAGCCTATTTAGGCGATTTGTTGGTTACCGGTTATTCTGTATTTTCCCGAAACCGTATGTTTGGGAATATGATTGGAAAAGGCTATACGGTTCAAGCCGCACAACACGAAATGAGTATGGTAGCCGAAGGTTATTATGCCGTTAAAAGTGCTTACAAACTCAACCAAGACTACAAGGCCAAAACACCAATCATTGATGCAGTGTATGAGGTTTTATACGAAGGCAAAGAAGCCAAAAAAGTATTCAAGAAACTAACAGAAAAACTCGACTAAAATGAGTGAACGTTGGAAATACCAGTTGAAATACGGGATGTTTTGGGGAATTTTCATGACCGTTTTCATGACGCTATTTGAAATCAAAGAAAAACCTTTGACAGAACAGTTAGCCTCCGGAGAATTTTATGTGCGAGCCGGTGGTTTCTTGGCGATGGGTATTTTTGTTTTGGGTTATATGGGCTGGAGAGATAAGCAGAAACGCCTGGACAAACAATAATTATCTTACGATAACACCGTTTACAAACAAAATCGGCACTTCTTCTGTAGCGCGCTCGTTGATCATATTTTTGCGGAAAGTAAACTTCTTATCGTATAAAGTGTTGCCGATAAAATAAGTCACCATAAACTCGTTGTTGAGTTCCAATACACTTTTTTCCACCATTTCTATTTTAACTGCAGAAACCGACGGGACTTGCATAAATGCGTGGCGCAGGAGCGACGTTTTTTTCATTTCCCCGTCTATCGTACCAAAAGCTTTAGAAACGACCATTACAGAGTCTAAATCGAAGTCGGAGTCGTTAATCAAATACACATACCAAACCTTTTCCATAAAGTCGTCGCTCCATTCCTGAACGGCGGCCAAGAATACGTTTTCTACTTTTGGGATGGTGATATCGGATTTCATTTTATTGATGATTTAAGATTAACGATTTTTGATTTTAGAATAATAAAATCTGCAATCAACATTCGTTAATCATCAGTCTAAAATCTTTTTAGATACTCGACTTAAATTGCTCTAAGAAACGCACGTCATTTTCATAGAACATACGAATGTCGCTAATTTGGTACAATAACATAGCGATACGCTCGATACCCATTCCAAAGGCAAAACCGTTGTATTCTTCAGGGTTGATGCCGCAGTTTTTCAATACATTCGGATCAACCATACCACAACCCATAATCTCCAACCAACCGGTTCCTTTGGTGATGCGGTAATCGGTTTCGGTTTTTAATCCCCAGTAAATATCTACCTCAGCACTTGGCTCAGTGAATGGGAAATAACTCGGTCTCAAACGGATTTTCGACTTACCGAACATTTCTTTAGTGAAGTATAATAACGTTTGCTTTAAGTCGGCAAACGAAACGTCTTTGTCTATGTACAAACCTTCCACTTGGTGGAAAATACAGTGTGAACGCGAAGAAACCGCTTCATTTCTGAAAACCCTTCCCGGAGAAATCGTACGGATTGGCGGTTTGTTGTTTTCCATATAACGCACTTGTACTGAAGAAGTGTGTGTTCTTAACAATACATCCGGATTGGTTTGGATGAAAAACGTGTCTTGCATGTCGCGCGCAGGATGGTATTCCGGTAAGTTCAACGCGGTAAAGTTGTGCCAATCATCTTCAATTTCCGGACCTTCGGAAACATTAAATCCGATAGTCGAGAAAATATCGATGATTTGGTTTTTTACAATCGATATCGGATGGCGAGAACCAATGGTAATCGGCTCTGCCGGCCGCGTTAAATCGCCATAGAAACCTTTTACTTCTTCTTTGCTTTCTAACTCTTCCTGAATGGCTTTTACTTTTTCTTCAGCCACCGTTTTCAGGGTATTGATTACCTGTCCGAAGTCTTTTTTCTGGTCGTTCGGGATATTTTTGAATTCGGTAAACAGTTCTTTTAACAAACCTTTACTACCCAAATATTTAATGCGGAATTGTTCTAAAGCTTCTTTGTTTTTGGCATTGAACGCTTTAGCTTCTTCAATATGTTCTTTAATCTTGTCTATCATTGGTCGTACTTTGAAGGTGCAAAAATAGCGAAAAGTTCTGATTTAAGAATGAAGAATAACGAATGCTGATGGCAGATTTTTAAAAAACTTCTTAAATCAAAAATCGTTAATCATCAATCTTCAATCATTACTCAATCACTTCTCTTTCTAAAAAATAGTTCACAATTGCTTCTTTCATCAAAACCGATTGTTCGCCGGCTTTTAATGGTGGCAAGGCTTCTTTGACTTTATAATGTGGCCAACCGTCTTTGTCGAAATAGTCGAATTCGTAGTAACCGTAAGGTTCAAGCAATCGGCAAATGGCGATGTGCATCAGGTTAAGTTTCTCGTCTTTTTTGAAGGTTTGGTGTACTTTTCCGAGTTCTTGCACTCCGATTAAGTATATAATGGCGTCCAAATCGAGCATTTCTCCATCAGCAAACTGATTGGAAAGGAGATGCACTACTTTTTCCCAGCGTTGTTTTAATTGTTCGTCTCTTGACACAGCAATATTAGATTTTAGATTTTAAATATCAGATATATTCAAATCGTAATTAGGTTGGCAAAGATAATCATACTGAACACGAATTACTGAACACTGACGACTATTTAATCTCTTTTATCGCGCTGTCTTCTATCCAACCGGTGGTTTCGTCGGTGAGTTCGACTTTTTTCCAGTTGGCAATGCTTTCCAAGATGAACACTTTGGTGCCTTCGTGTAAAACGGTCGCGTCTGGACTACTCAATTTAGGTTCGTTTTTCAAAGCGGTGGATTCAGCGAAGATGATGGCTGGTTTTTCGTTACTCATTCGATTTTTTTCATAAAATCCGGAACTTGCGGCCAAGCCGATACCTAAAATCCAAACAAACATCCCGAAGAAGAAAATTCGCTTTACCAGGGCTTGTTGTGAAAAATAATATCCTGCAAAAAAGGCTAAAAACAGGAAGGCAAAAACGACTGCAATCCAAGCCCAAGTATCGTAATAATAACTCGAGGTAAAATCAGATATCAGTTTGTGAAAGCCTACTTTCGGAATAACCTTGATGTCGTCAATGGTCATTTTTCGGGCAAAATCCAAGTTGGTTTTGATTTCTTCGTCATTCGGATTGAGCAACAACGCTTTTTCGTAATTGTAAATCGCCGGCGCTACTTGATGCAATTTATAGTATGCATTCCCTAAATTGAAATACACTTCAGCCGATTCCTGACCGGCGGCAATGATGCTTTCGTAACTGGCTGCTGCGGCTTTATAGTTCTCTTTTTGATAGTATTGATTGCCTTCTTCAAATGAAGATGTTGCAGGCGGTACCGGTGATTCGGCTCTAACAACACCGGAAAAAATTAAAAACAACAGGAATATCTTTTTCATGATCTTATCTTATTTGAGTTGTTTTTCCAAGTTAGAGATGATTGCAACTGCCTTTTCATAATCCTGCTGAATGGCCGTATCTGAAGATGGCGCATATCGGGCAAATTCGCAGTTTTCGGTCAAGGTTATAAATTCGGAGATGGTTTCCGGTTGTGCATTTCTTTCCGATAGAATCTCCCTTATTTTCTCCTTACTCATGTCGGAAGTTTCGATGTTCAATTTGGCCTTCAGGAAATTGTGCAATGCCTTTTCGAGTGCGATGTAAAATGGTTCTTTTTGGCCCAAATGTTTCTTGGCTTCCGATAAATATTTCTTCGCCAGAGCATTTGACTTTCTGATTTTATTGCCGACTACATCATTATCGATAGCTTGCTTTCTGCGGCGACCTACAATGAGCAACGGAATCGCCAAAAACGGTAAAGCGACCAGTGAATAAAACAAACCTGAACCTAGGAAATCTTCTTTTTCCATCGATTTCAAGCTGGTTTTTGGCTTGATGAAAGCGAAAGATTTGGCCACTTCCACTTTGTTTTTGGTTACTTCAGTCGGGTTGGTTTTTTCACCCGAAGCCACACTCGGACCATCTAAAACAGTAATCGTTATAGGCTGTGAAGTAATGGTTTTGTAACGCCCCGAAGCCAAATCGAAATAACTAAAACTAAGCGGTTTGATTTGGTAGTTGCCTTTATATTGTGGAATAATGGTGTATTTATCCGTAATTCTTCCGGTCATTCCGGTTAAGGGTGTTGATACATTTTCCTCGTGCACCGGATCGTACATTTCCAAAGCAGTCGGTACTACCGGTTTAGGTAACGAGAACAATTTTAAGTTGCCTTTTCCGATGACACTCAACGTTAAATCTAACGATTCTCCGTTTTTTAAAGTGGTTTTAGAAGGGTTCACTTTGAAATCAAATTGCCCGACAGCACCGGAAAAATCAACCGGTTTACCGCTTTCCGGCAACGCTCTTACATTGATGATTTTGCTACCGGCCGAAACGCGTTTGCTGTCTTCCACCATAATGGGTTGGCCCCAGAAATTGCGTCGATTGCTAGGCACTTGACAATCGATGTCGAGTGACAATGGTTCGATTTCCAGTTTTCCCGATTTTTGCGGATACAGCACGGTTTTTCGTAAAACTACATAGCGATATCGTTCGCCTTTAAACATGCCTTCTTCGGCTTTGAGCTGTTTGATATCGATGTTTTGCGACCAGAAATCGTTGTATTTGGGTTTGTTCAATTCGCGCCAATTCGAAATCCCGATGCTGTAACTGAAATACAGTTTGTACACTACTGTAATTGGTTCGTTGAGGTACGGATTCGATTTGGAAATATCGGCTACTAAATAAATGTTATCATCGGCACTAACTGCCGGCGCTTCATTCGGATCTTTCGGGATTTCAACGGCATTGGTCACGTTGATTTTCACCGGTGACGTTTTGTAGATTTGTCCGTTAATCTCGATAGCCGCTTGTTTTATCGTCAATTGCCCTTTTTGTGTCGGCAATAAAATGTAGATATAAGACTTGTTAAAAGAACTTTTTCCGTTAATCCAGGATTGGCTAACGGATTGACTCGGTCCGCCGATTACGCGAAAACCGGAAGCTTCAAAATTAGGCGCCACAAAGTTATCGCCATCGGCATTCATATTAAACTCGATGCGGAGGCGTTCGTTGATGCCTAAGGTATTTTTGCTCACTTTGGCCTCAAATTGTACTTGGGCCATTAGCGCATTGGTGATTAAAAGAAATATTATTAGGAACCTTTTCATTTTCAAATCTTCAAATTAAATCATTTTCAAATTGATTACCAGTCTTTTTCGGCCTTTTTAGGGTTGGTTCTTACTTTTTGTTTGTTGACTTTATCCTGAACTTTTTTCTCTTCATTGTTTACGGCATCGAGCAAGTTTTGTAAGCGTTGTTTGGAAACGCCACCCGGTTGCGGTTTGTTGCCGTTTTGGTCTTTGTCGTCTTTCTGATCTTTATTTTGGTCTTTTTGATCCTTGTTTTTGTCCTTGTCTTTATTGTCTTGTTGGTCTTTGTTCTTTTTCTGGTCTTCTTTTTGGTTCTTTTTGTCTTTGCTCTTGTCGTCGTCTTTCTTCGGCGGATTGTCTTTTAAGAATTTTTTCGCCAAAGCATAATTGTAACGGGTTTCGTCATCGGCCGGATTGTTGCGTAACGCATTTTTATAAGCTTCCACTGCGCCGGAATAATCTTTGGCTTTCATCAGAATGTTGCCAAGGTTATGGTAAATGCGGTGTTTGTCGACTTTGCTTTTGGCATTGCTCAAGGCTTTTACATAATGGTATTTGGCTTCATTAGCTTGGTTTTGGCGGTAAATCGCATTTCCTAAATTATAAGATGTAATGGCCTTTTTTTGGTTTTTAGATTCCGAGATTCGGTATTCAGCCTCAGCTTCTGCGTATTTTTTTTCGGCAAAGGCTTCGTTACCTTGAGGCAAATTTTTATCTGCTTCTTTTTCCTGAGCTTTCGCCAGAAAAGAAGTCACGAGCAAACCGTAAAGCAATATCTTTTTCATTAATTTTTCTCGTTAAACAGATTCATTTTTTCTACCCATTTGGTTTTTTTCTCCAACAAGAAAACATCCAAAAACAGCAAGAAGAAGGCAAAGCCTAAGAACCATTGGAACTGCGATTTGAAGTCGGCCATTTGCGTGCTTTCAAACTCGGTTCTTTGGATGTTATCTAAAGCGTTTTTCACATAATCCAAAACGCCTTTGGTCGAATTGCCGTCTACATAACCGCCGCCCGTGGCTTTGGCGATTTCACGCAATATTTCGGTATTTCTTTTGGTGATAACCACTTCGTCATTTTGGTCGCGTTGGAACGATTCTACTACGCCGTTTCGTTTTAGCGGAATCGGGCCACCTTTTTCACTTCCTACGCCGATAGTGATGATTTTCATCCCAATTTTTTTGGCTTCTGCGGCAGCATCGACTGAACCTTCGGCATGGTCTTCTCCGTCGCTGATGATGATGAGCAGTTTGTTCGTTTTTTCTTTCTTATCCACAAAGGTAGTGGCTAAGGTAATTGCTTGGTCTATGGAAGTGCCTTGGGCCGAAATAATGCCGGGATTCATGCCTTGCAAAAACATTTTGGCCACGCTGTAATCGGTGGTAATCGGTAACACCGGAAACGCACTGCCCGAGTAAGCGATGATTCCGATTCGGTCGCTACCCAAATTGTTGATGATTTGCGAAACCAATTGCTTGCTTTTTTCCAATCGGCTTGGCGCGACGTCTTCAGCCAGCATACTTTTAGAAACGTCTATAGCAAAAACGATATCAATACCTTCGCGTTTTACGGTTTCGATTTTGGTGCCCATTTTCGGGTTGACTAAACCTATAATCAAACAAGTTAAGGCCAAAAGCACCACGACTAATTTCAAAATCGGTTTGAAAACCGACTTTTCCGGACTCAGTTTTTTGATTAACTCCAAGTCGCCGAATTCGCGTTGTTTTTTGCGCTTCCAGTATTGTACATATAAGAAAAGAAGCGTTAGTGCCGGAATAACCGCTAACAAATACAAATATCCTTTTTCTTCTAACTCGTACATATTTTTAAATTTCAACTGTCAATTTCCAAAAATCAAATAATTACCAATGTTATAAATTTCAATTTCCAAACGTTTGTGTTTTAAATTTTGATTTTTTGATTTTGAATATTATTTGTTATTTAGCTATTGTTATTTGTGTTTTTAAATGAAGCTTCTATAAACAGTATTGCGCAACGCCAATTCTAACAAAAGCAACAAACCGGCTATCCATACAAATGGGCGGAATTTTTCCTCGTAATCGTAGAATCGGAGTTCTTGGATTTCGGTGGTTTCCAGTTTATTAATTTCGGCATAAATGGCTTCCAATTTACTGTTGTTGTTGGCTCTGAAATATTTTCCGCCGGTATTTTTGGCAATCGTTTGCAGCAAGTTTACGTCGATTTCTACGGGCATCATGCGGAACAAAAAGCCGCCGCCCGGAGCGTAAGCATAAGGAAACATCGCATCACCGTTGGTTCCGATACCGATGGTGTACACTTTAATGCCGAATTCTTTCGCGATTTGAGAGGCCGTTTCAGGTTCGATAAAACCGGCATTGTTCACACCGTCGGTCAATAAAATGATGACTTTGCTCTTCGCTTTACTGTCTTTTAAGCGATTGACAGCGGTAGTCAATCCCATTCCGATTCCGGTTCCGTCTTGCAAAACATTGTCGTATTTGATGCTTCTGATGGCGTCCTGAACTATTGTTTTGTCACTGGTTACGGGTGTTTTGGTATAAGCTTCGGCAGCATAAACCACAATCCCGATGCGGTCATTCGGTCGGCCTTCCACGAAATTAGAAGCTACTTTTTTTAGTGCTTCCATACGATTCGGTTTTAAATCTTTGGCCAACATACTACCGGAAACGTCAATCGCCATCACTATATCAACTCCTTTGGTCGATTTGGTTTGGCTGCTGATGTCTACTTTTCTCGGGCGCGCCATGGCAATGATTAACGAACTCAAGGCTAACAAGCGCAACACGAACAGGTATGGTTTTAATTTAGCAGCGATGGATTTCTCTGCTTTAAATCCTTTTACGGAACTGATTTTGAGCGTGGCAGCCGATTTTTTTCCTTTCCAAAAAACCCATGCTACCGCCACCGGGAGTAACAAAAACAACCAGAAAAACTCGGGATTTAAAAAGCTTACGTCTTTCATTATTCTGCTACTTTTAGTTCTACCGAATTCAACATACGTTCGCCTATTTTCTTGGCGTATTGGTCATCTTCGCGTTGTAAAATGGTAATCTGCTGGATACCGTTACTTTGCGCGAAAATCAAAATTTCATAATACATTTTGGTCGATTTGCCGCTTACTTTGTCCACCATACTCAAGGTTCCGTAGGCTTTGCGACCGGTTATGCCTTTTTGGGTGTCGAATTCTTCGGTTTTCACCAAAATATTGCTTGCTCCTTGGGTTTCAAATATTTTGATGCTGCCTTCTGCGGCTTGTTCCAAATCGATTTTAGTTTCTTCTTTAAACGTCGAGGTAGACACGCCAACATAGAAGTCGTCTATCATACTGCCGTAAGTGAAGATTTGCATTTCTTTGATCAACGCCATGGCGTTTTTCGGCAATATTTTAGAGGCATCTTGACGCATCAAAACCTTTGGTGTTTCTATTTTAACGCCCGGATTTCCGTATTGACTGTACACCCATTCGCCTTCCAATAATTCTTTGGTTGGGTGACCTAAAAGATTATCTTTAACATAATCAAAGCCTTTGGTGGCAATGAAAAAGCCAAGTGTCCCCAATATTAAAAATGCTGCAGAGCCA
>Ga0207975_100565_pt1 | contig 17299 bp, 17 predicted proteins | sample LakWasMe91_HOW11_2_FD_183913 | JGI IMG/M metagenome (GOLD analysis project Ga0207975, IMG submission 183913) | Freshwater sediment methanotrophic microbial communities from Lake Washington under simulated oxygen tension - Sediment Metagenome... | ecosystem: Environmental > Aquatic > Freshwater >...
GAGTTCATGCGCGACGCGAAGACCATCTACAGCGAGCGGCGCAGCGCGCTGCACCGCCTGTGGAGCGAAACGAGCTGGCGCATCGCACGCCTGCGCGACAACCCGGCCTGCGCCGACGCCGAATACGAGCGCCTGCTCGACGAAACCGATCCCGGCATCAGCCCCAAGCTCACGTTCGAGCTGTCCGAGAACGTGGCCGCCCCATTCATCGCGAGCGGGATACGCCCGCGCATCGCGATCCTGCGCGAGCAGGGCGTCAATTCGCACGTCGAAACGGCGTGGGTGATGCACCAGGCCGGCTTTGCAGCGGTCGATGTGCACATGAGCGACCTGATTGCGGGCCGCGTGCGGCTCGACGACTTCCAGGGCGTGATCGCGGTTGGCGGCTTCTCCTACGGCGACGTGCTGGGCGCGGGCGAAGGCTGGGCCAAGACCATCCTGTTCAACGACAAGCTGGCCGACCAGTTCGCGCGCTTCTTCGCGCGCAGCGACAGCTTCGGGCTGGGCGTATGCAACGGCTGCCAGATGATGAGCAACCTGAAATCGATGATCCCGGGCGCGCAGGCATGGCCCAAGTTCACCCGCAACAAGTCCGAGCAGTTCGAAGCGCGCTTTGCGATGGTTGAAGTGCTCGACTCGCCGTCGATCTTCTTTAGCGGGATGGCCGGAACCCAAACGCCGATCGCTATCGCGCACGGGGAAGGCTTTGCCGACTTCTCGCAGACCGGCGATATCGCCCAGGTGACGCAGGCGATGCGCTATGTGGACAACTACGGCGCGGCGACCGAAGCCTACCCGTTCAATCCGAACGGGTCGCCGGGCGGGCTGACCTCGGTCACCACGCCCGATGGCCGCTTTACGGTGCTCATGCCGCACGCCGAGCGCGTGTTCCGCAGCGTGCTGCAGTCCTGGCACCCGGAAGCATGGGGCGAGGATTCGCCCTGGATGCGCATGTTCCGCAATGCGCGCAAGTGGGTGGGCTAAGGGTTTCGCTCTTTCCCGATTTGGCAGACAAAAAAAAGCGCCCCGAAAGGCGCTTTTTTCATGGGCTCGATCCGCTTACTGGATCTTGGCCTTCTTCATCAGGTCTTCGCGGAACGCTTGCAGCTTGCGCTGTTGCAGCGATTCAGCCACCTGTTGCTTGACTTCTTCAAACGCCGGGATCTTGGCGGCACGGGTGTCTTCCAGCTTGATCACGTGGTAGCCGAACTGCGACTTGACCGGGGTCTCGGTGATCGCGCCTTTTTGCAGCGCTACCATCGCCTTCGAGAATTCAGGCACGTAGGAAGCCGGGCTTGCCCAGTCCAGGTCGCCGCCGTTCGCAGCCGAACCGTCTTTCGACTGCTTGGCCAGTTCTTCGAACTTGCCGCCTGCCTTGAGCTTGGCGATGATGGCCTTGGCTTCGTCTTCGGTCGCTACCAGGATGTGGCGTGCATGGTATTCCTTCTCGCCCACTTGTGCCTTGTACTTGTCGTACTCGGCCTTGATGTCGGCGTCCTTGATCGGGTTCTTCTTGACGTAGTCGGCCAGCATTGCGTTGATGATGATGCTCTGGCGCGCGTTCTCAAGCTGCGCTTTCACGTCCGCATGGGTGCCGAAACCTTTCTTGTCGGCTTCCTGGATCAGCACTTCACGGCCGATCAGGTCCTTCTTGATCGCTTCGCGCAGTTGCGGCGAATCGGCTTGCTTGCCTTGGGCAACAACTTGCTTGACGACCTGGTCGACTTTCGAGGCAGGGATAGCCTTGCCGTTGACGGTCGCGACATTTTGCGCGAACACTGGCGCCGCGGCGAGGGCGATCATGGCTAACAACAAACGGGCTGGTTTTAACATCATCATTCAGATCCTATAAAAATCAAAAGGTGCGCCTGTCTTGCAGTGCGCTTGCACAAACACTTGATAAGGATAACCGGCGCGCGAGGGCGCCGGCAACAACGATTACTGAATCTTGGCTTTCTTTACCATTTCTTCCTGGTAGGCTTGCAGCTTCTTTTGCTGCAGGCCCTCGGCGATCTGCGGCTTGACTTCTTCCAGCGAAGGCAGCTTGGCCGTACGCACATCGTCCAGCTTGATCACGTGGAAACCGTTCGGGGTCTGCACCGGGGTCTCGGTGACCTGGCCTTTTTGCAGGGCGGTGAAGGCGGCGCTGAACTCTTTCGGGAAGGACGACGGGGTAGCCCAGTCGAGATCGCCGCCGTTGGCGGCGGTTCCCTGGTCTTTCGAGGTCTTGGCCAGGTCTTCGAACTTGGCGCCGGCCTTGAGCTTGGCAATGACATCCTTCGCTTCGGCTTCGGTGCTGGTCAGGATATGGCGCACGTGGTATTCCTTGTCGCCGGCCTGGGCCTTGAAGCGGTCGTATTCGGCCTGGATGTCGGCATCCTTGACCGGGTTCTTGTCGAGGTAGTCGCGCACCAGGGCGTTGATGACGATGGCCTGGCGCGCGTTTTCAAGTTGCTGCTTGACGGTCGCGTCTTTATCGAAGCCTTTCTTGACCGCTTCTTGCATCAGCACTTCACGTGCGATCAGGTCTTTCTTGATCATCTCGCGCAATTGCGGCGAATCAGGTTGCTGCCCTTGCGCGACCACCTGCTTGACCACGGCTTCCGCACGGGACGAAGGGATGGCTTTGCCGTTCACGACCGCGATGTTCTGCGCGAAAACAGGCATCGCAACAACGGCGAGTAGTGCTAACAGCAAACGAGCTGGCTTAAAAGTCATTATGAATTCCTGAGAAAGGGAAGTGGACAAGATGTTAGATTAATTATTTTACTTTGCGTTTCGATTGTCGGATATGTTTCTTAAGAATGCCTGAAACCAATACCGGGTATTACAGCTCGGACGGGGCCAGTGCCGTGATCGCAAGCGCGTGTATATCGGTATGCATCATATCGTGCACGGAATCATACACGAGTCGATGTCGCATGACGAGCCTGAGCCCCTCGAAACGCTCTGAAACGATGGTCAGCCGATAGTGCGAGCCGCCCGACTTGGCGCCCTCGTGCCCGGCATGCATGGCGGACTCGTCCGTGAGCTCGAGCACGCTCGGTGCGAGCGCCGCGTCGAGCAGGGCGCGGATGCGTTCGGGACGGGTAATGGCAGTGCTCATGCTTCCTCCTGGATGTACTTGGACAGAAACAGGGTCTGGCCGATGATAAATACAAAGAAAATACCGGTGATGCCAAACAGCTTGAAGCTGACCCAGGCGCTGGTGTCGTTCTTGAAGACAACAAACGCCACGAACAGGTTCAACAGGCCAAGCACGAAGAAGAAGCTCATCCACGACAGGGCGACCCGGGTCCAGACCGCTTCGGGCAGCTTGATGGTCTGCTCCATGACCTGGCGCATCAGGTTCTTCCTGAAGCCGAATTGCGCGACGAACAGCGCAAGCGCGAATACCCAGTACAGGATGGTCGGCTTCCACTTGATGAAATTTTCGTCGTGGAAGTAAATCGTGGCGCCGCCGAAGAGCGCGATCACGGCGAACGACACCCACAGCATGCCGTCGACCTTGCGCCCGCGCAGCTTGACATAAGCGATCTGGGCCAGCGTGGCGAGGATCACCACGACGGTCGCGAGCATGATCGGGGCCTGTTCGGCCTTGACCGCACCGCCGGCGATCAGGCCGCTCATGTAGTGCGACACGAGCGCGAAGGCCTCCTGGCGATTGGCTTCGCCCAGCTTGAATACGCCGAAGAACAGGAGGATGGGAAAAAAGTCGAACAGGAATTTCATGGTCGGGCCGGGCTCAGGTTGGTTCGAAGCGCAGTGAAGCGGAATTGATGCAGTAGCGCAGGCCCGTGGGCGGCGGCCCGTCCGGGAACACGTGTCCAAGGTGGGCGTCGCACACCGCGCAAATAATCTCGGTGCGCAGCATACCATGGCTGCGGTCGGTCTTTTCAATCACGTTGGCCGGATCGATCGCCTTGAAATAGCTCGGCCAGCCGCAACCGGACTCGAATTTGGCGTCGGACTCGAACAGCGGCGTGTTGCAGCACACACAGGTATAGATGCCATGCTCGTGGTGATCCCAGAACTGGCCCGTGAAGGCGCGCTCGGTGGCCGCGTGGCGCGTCACCTGGTATTGCATCGGGTCGAGCATGGCGCGCCATTCGGCGTCGGTTTTAGTCACTTTGCTTGTCATGGATATCTTTCAGGATGAACAGCTCACTTCAAGGGCGCTGGCCCAGTCCGGCGGCAGCGCGGCATAGGCTTCGTTGCCGGGCTGCTCGTCGAACGGGTGTTCCAGCACCGCCAGCAGCTTCGCGACTTCCGAGAAGTCCTTGTTCTGGGCTTTTTCAATGGCGAGCTGCGCCAGGTAGTTGCGCAGCACGTACTTGGGGTTGACCGCGTCCATTGCCAGCTTGCGTACGCTGTCGCAGCTTTGCTCGCGGCGCAGGCGCGCCCGGTAGGACCCGGCCCAGGCGTCGAAGGCGGCGCGGTCGATGAACAGGTCGCGCACCGGCACGTCGCGTTCGGGCGCTGCGAGCTGCAACTGGCCGAGCGTGCGGAAGAACCGGGTGAAATCGACGTGGTTGTCTTGCATCAGCGTAAACATGCCATCGAACAGGATACGGTCATCTTCCTCGACTATCCTTAAGCCGAGCTTGGCGTGCAACAAGGCATCCATGCTGGCGCCGAACGCGTCCTGGTACACGCCGAGCGCTTCCTGCGCGTCTTCGACGGTCCCGATCAGCGGCAGCAGCGCCTGTCCCAGCGCATAGCAGTTCCAGTGCCCGATCTGCGGCTGGCTGGCATACGAATAGCGGCCCTGCTGGTCGGTGTGGTTGCAGATATGGCCGGAATCGAAGGCTTCCATGAAGCCGAACGGGCCGTAGTCGAGCGTCAGGCCCAGGACCGACATATTGTCTGTATTCATCACGCCATGCATGAAGCCGACCGCCTGCCACTGCGCAATCATGTGCGCGGTGCGGCGTGTCACCTCGGCCAGCAGCGCCTTGTAGGGATTGGCTTCGGAGCGTAATTCCGGGTAAAAAGCGTCGATCACGTAGTCGGCCAGGATACGCAACTGTTCGGGCTTGTTGCTGTAAAACCAGTGCTCGAAGGAGCCGAAACGCACGAAGCTGCGCGCCATGCGGGTGAGCACCGCCGCGCTCTCGAGCGTCTCGCGCATGACGCCCTGATCGGAACCGGTGACCATCAGCGCACGCGTGGTGGGGATGCCGAGTGCGGCCATTGCCTCCGAGCACAGGTATTCGCGGATCGTGGAGCGCAGCACGGCGCGCCCGTCGCCCATGCGCGAGTACGGGGTCAGGCCGGCGCCCTTGAGCTGCAGTTCCATCGGGCCGTCGGCGCTGGCCAGCTCGCCCAGCAGGATGGCGCGGCCATCCCCCAATTGCCCGGCCCAGACGCCGAACTGGTGCCCTGAATAAACGGCCGCCAGCGGTTTGGCGCGCGCCGGCACCTTGTTGCCGGTAAATACGGCAACAAAGTCGTCAAGCGCGAGCGCGTTCGCGTCGAGCCCGACCAGCGCCGCCGCCTTCGCGCTGGCCGCGACAAAATAGGGCGCGGGAAGAGGCGTGGGCATCAGGCGGGTGTAGAAGGCGGGTGGCAATTCGGCAAAGGAATTGTCCAGCGGCAGATCGTCGGCAGTGATGGCAGTTCCAGTCGGAGAAGGCGTGATGCCAGAATTTTACTCCACCGTTCGATTCTGATTGTGCACACGCCGTTTTTCCGCGTGTTGGCTCTTGCGATACTGCAAGGATTGCGCCGGCATAGCGAACATCATAGAGAAATCGGCCAATCGGGGTCTGTCCCCGATTTCTCGAAATCGGGAAATCGGGGACAGACCCCGATTAAGTATTACGGCGCGACAGAGACCGTGTCGCCGGCGCGCCGGGCACGAGCTCACGCGCGAGGAACTGCTGCAATTTTTCGAAGGAAAAGTCGCCAGCTGGTGGCTGCCGGACGACGTGGTCTTCATCGATGCCTTGCCGATGGGCGCGAGCGGCAAGATTCAAAAGAACAAGCTGCGCGCGCAGTTCAAGCATTATCAACCGCCGGCAGCGTGCCCGCTGCACGGCCCCCCATCTCCTAAAGCTGGACCTTCGCGCTCGCGACCTCGATCACCAGCGCGCCGCGGGCCCACGGGAACATCGACTTGGCGCGCTCGGCGTCCGGACCTTCACTCAGGATGCGGGCGGTTCCTTCCAGCAGGCAGCCCTGTCCCGGGCCATGGCTGCCCGCCACCTGGCGCGATGCGGCCAGGACCTGAACCTGATTGTTGCGCAGCAGGTTGTCCTCGGTCTCGCGGTAGTATCCGGCGGGAAGCACGATACGGTCTCCCTCGATGCCAAGCTTGCGCAGGTAGTCGCCCCAGTTGCCGACCACGTGGGGGCGATCCAGGCCCTGCGTCACAATGGCCACGAATTCGGTCTTTTCCAGCAGTTCCCGGATGACGGTGTCGATCACGCTCATGTTTTTCCTTCTTGTGGATGGCCTAAGTTGCCGTGCGCCGCAGCGCGGGCCGGAAGCTTGAGTGCCAGGTTATTGGCGAACAGGGCCGCAATGACGAGCGCAGCGCCGATCAGTTCGGCTGCGACGAAATGCTGCCCCTGGTAGATTCCGATCACGAAAGCGGTGACCGGCACGACGTTGATGAACAGGATCCCGTTCAAGGGATCGAGGCAACGAATCCCCACGTTCCATGCGAGCACTGCAATGATGGAAGCGAACAGCACCAGGTAGACCAGTTGCGGCGCCACCGGGGTCAGGCTGTGAAGGCTGGGCGCAGTCGCCAGCCCCAGCGCGGTGGCAGCGATCGTGACGGCCACGATGGCAGCCTCGCCGGTGAGGCAGGTCAGCGCCGTGTAGCGCAGCGGCGACCAGCCCGCGAAACGGGCGGCGCCCAGGGTGTAGATGACCCAGCTGAAGGCACCTAGCAGGATCAGCAGATCGCCCCAGCCGGCGCCCGAGAACAGGTTGCCCAGGCGAGCGCGCGTGACAACCAGGAACACCCCGGCGAACGCGAGCGCGATGCAGGCGAAGGTGATGCGCGCAGGCCGCTGTCCCAGCCACAGCCAGCGCACCAGCGCGCCGATCATCGGCTGCATCGCCATGATGATCGCGCCATGCACCGCCGTGGAATGGGACAGGCCGACAAAGGCAAGCAGGCTGAAGCCGGCAAAGCCGATCGCGCCGAACAGGCATGCGGGAATGAATTTTCCTTCGAAGCGCAGCGCCTGGCGCCCTTCGGCCAGCAGCAGCAGGGCCAGGAAGGCCGCCGCGGTAATGCCGTAGCGCAGCACATTGAGATAGTAGGCATCGATGACGAGCAAGGCATCCTTTGCCACGGGGAACATCCCGCCCCACAGGACCGTTGCCGTCAACAACAGCGCCGCGCCCTTCAGGATGGTATTCTGCTTGGCCACGCTTTTTCCTCCGGACAATGTTCTATGAGCAGAATATCGTAATTGCCGGAATGATTGGGCGGTCAATCCGCAAACGGCTATCTGGATCAAGACCGCCCGCGCCGGGCAATTGTGCTCGCGCGGGCAGGAACCAAATAAAATAATACGACCGTACTATTGCGGTTATAGTTACGCATTGCCGATTTAACTGAACAAAAGGAACAGACATGAGCGCCGAATACCAGATCAATGGCAGCGTTGCCGTCATCACTTTGAACAATCCGCCGGTCAACGGACTGGGACTGGCCACGCGCACGGCGGCGGCGGAAGGGATCGGCAAGGCGCTGGCCGACGACGCGGTCAAGGCGATCGTGATCACCGGCGCCGGCAAGGCATTCTCGGGCGGAGCGGACATCAAGGAATTCAATTCGCCCAAGGCGCTGACCGAGCCGACCTTATTTACCCTGATCAAGCTGGTGGAATCGTCGACCAAGCCGGTGGTGGCCGCAATCCACAGCGTATGCATGGGCGGCGGGCTGGAACTGGCGCTCGGCTGCAACTACCGGGTCGCGCTGGCGGGCGCCCAGATCGCGCTTCCCGAAGTCAAGCTCGGCCTGCTGCCAGGCGCCGGCGGCACCCAGCGCCTGCCGCGCGTGGTCGGCCTTGAAAAGGCGCTCGAGATGATCGTATCGGGCAATCCGGTCGCGGCCGAAACGCTGGCCGGCAGCGCCCTGTTCGACGAGGTGTTCGGCGCCGGGGCCGACCTGCTCGCGTGCGCGCTTGACTTTGCCAACAAGATTGCCGACCTGCGCCCGCTGCCGATCGTGCGCGAGCGCAGCATCGGGCACCCGGACCTGGACGCGTTCCTGCAGCGTTCGCGCGCATCCGTCAAGGCCATGGCCGGCCCGTTCCCGGCGCCGCTCGCCTGCGTCGAGGCGGTCGCGGCGGCGGCCACCATGAAATTCGAAGACGGCCTCAAGTTCGAGCGGCAGCACTTCATGCAGTTGATCCAGAGCACGGAATCGAAGGCGTTGCGGCACGCTTTTTTTGCCGAACGGGTCGCCAGCAAGGTCGCTGACCTTGCACCGGACACGCCCACGCGCGAGATCGGGCGCGCGGCCGTGGTTGGCGCCGGCACCATGGGCGGCGGCATCGCGATGTGTTTCGCCAACGCCGGCATTCCGGTCATGCTGCTCGAGACGCGCCAGGACGCGCTCGACAAAGGGCTCGCCACGATCCGCAAGAATTACGAAAACACGGTCAAAAAGGGCAAGCTCACGAGCGAGAAGTTCGAGCAGTGCATGGCGCGCATCACCGGCACGCTCTCCTGCGACGACATTGCGCAGGCCGACATCGTGGTCGAAGCGGTGTTCGAAGAGATGGGCGTGAAGGAAGCAGTGTTCAAGCAGCTCGACAAGGTAATGAAGCCGGGCGCGATCCTGGCGTCGAACACCTCGACGCTCGACCTGAACCGGATTGCCGGCTTCACCGCCCGCCCGCAGGACGTGATCGGCACCCACTTCTTCAGTCCCGCCAACGTGATGAAGCTGCTCGAAATCGTGCGCGGCGCCAAGACCGGCAAGGACGTGCTGGCCACCGCGCTGGCGCTGTCGAAGAAGCTGCGCAAGACCGGGGTGGTGTCGGGCGTGTGCGACGGCTTCATCGGCAACCGCATGCTCGAGCAGTACAGCCGCCAGGCCGGCTTCCTGCTGGAAGAAGGCTGTTTGCCGGAGCAGGTCGACAAGGCGATCGAACGGTTCGGTTTTGCGATGGGCCCGTTCCGGATGATCGACATGGCCGGCAACGACATCGGCTGGGCGGTGCGCAAGCGCCGCTATGCCGAATCGCCGCAGGTGAGCTACTCGAAGACGGCCGACCTGCTGTGCGAGCAGGGGCGTTTCGGCCAGAAGAGCGGGGCCGGCTGGTACGACTACAAGGCCGGCGACCGCACCGCCTGGCCATCGCAGCAGGTCAACGACATGATCGTGCGGCACAGTGCCGCGCTGGGCGTGGAGCGGCGCCAGGTGTCGGACCAGGAAATCGTCGAGCGCCTGGTGTATGCGCTGGTCAACGAAGGGGCACGTATTCTCGAAGAAGGGATTGCCCAGCGCGCCTCCGATATCGATATGGTGTACCTGACCGGCTACGGCTTTCCGCTGTTTCGCGGCGGGCCGATGTTCTATGCCGACACGGTCGGCCTGCCAAGCGTAATGGCCGCGATGGAGAAATACGCCCAGGGCCGCCACGGCGAGGCCTGGACCGCCGCGCCGCTGCTGGCCCGGCTGGCAGCCGAAGGCAAGGGTTTCAACGCCTGATCGACAGCGGCGCGCAACGGCATCAAAGAATCGGGGTCTGTCCCCGATTTCCCGAAATCGAGAAATCGGGGACAGACCCCGATTTAGCAGCTGGTTCCCAAACGAAAAATGCCGCTATCGCTAGCGGCATTTTTGCTGAGGGCGGCAAGCGCCGCCCGGTACATCAGTCTGCTGCGTAGATATCGTTGTCCTTGGTTTCTTTCACGAACAGCGTACCGACTACAACGGTGATCAGCGCAATGACGATCGGATACCACAGCCCGTAGTAGATGTCGCCCTTGAATGCCACCAGCGCGAATGCCGTGGTTGGCAGCAGGCCGCCGAACCAGCCGTTACCGATATGGTAAGGCAGCGACATCGAGGTGTAGCGAATACGGGTCGGGAACATCTCGACCAGCATCGCGGCGATCGGGCCGTACACCATCGTGACGTAGATCACGAGGATGAACAGCAGCAGGATGACCATCGGCTTGTTGATTTGTGCAGGATCAGCCTTTGGAGGATAGCCCGCGGCCTTGATCGCGCCGCCGACTTCACCCTTGAGCGCAGTTTCTTTCGCCTTGCTGTCGGCATCGAAGTTCAGGCCGTCGGCCGTCATCGTTGCGTTAAACGAGGTGAATTCCTTGTCGCCGATGCGGACCTTGGCGATCGAACCTGCCGGAGCGGTTTCCCGGGTGTAGTTCACCGAGGATGCCGTCAGGAAGCCGGTGGCGATGTCGCACGACGATGGGAATTTCTTGGTGCCGGTCAGGTTGAACTGGAAGTGGCAGGTCTCTGGGTCGGCTACAACGACCACTGGCGAATTTTTCAGCGCCGTTTCCAGCGCCGGGTTGGCGTAGTGGGTCAGGGCCCCGAAGATCGGGAAGTAGGTCAGGGCAGCGATCAGGCAGCCGCCCAGGATGATGTACTTGCGGCCAATCTTGTCGGACAGCGCGCCGAAGAAGATGAAGAACGGCGTTGCCAGGACCAGCGATGCGGCCACCATGATGTTGGCGGTCGACAGGTCGACCTTGAGCGTCTGGGTCATGAAGAACAGGGCGTAGAACTGGCCCGTGTACCACACCACCGCCTGGCCCATGGTCAGGCCGACCAGCGCCAGGAACACGATCTTGGCGTTCTTGGCCTTGAGGAAGGACTCGGTCAGCGGCGCTTTCGAGGTCTTGCCTTCGGCCTTCATCTTGGCAAACGCCGGCGATTCGTTCATCGACAGGCGAATCCACACGGAGATGCCGAGCAACAGCACGGACACCAGGAACGGGATGCGCCAGCCCCAGGCCGTGAAGTCGGTTTCGCCCATCGCGGTACGGGTGCCGAGAATGACCATCAGCGACAGGAAGAAGCCCAGCGTTGCCGTGGTCTGGATCCAGGCCGTGAACGAGCCGCGCTTGCCTTCCGGCGCATGCTCGGCAACGTAGGTTGCCGCACCGCCGTATTCGCCGCCCAGTGCCAGGCCTTGCAGCAAACGCAGCGAGACCAGGATGATAGGCGCGGCGATGCCGATCGAGGCGTAGCTCGGTAGCAGGCCGACGAAGAAAGTCGATGCGCCCATGATCAGGATGGTGACCAGGAAGGTGTACTTACGGCCGATCATGTCGCCCAGGCGGCCGAACACCAGCGCGCCGAATGGACGCACGATGAAGCCGGCTGCGAATGCGAGCAGCGCGAAGATGAAGGACGTGGTTGGGTCGCCGACGAAGAATTGCTTCGCAATGATAGGGGCGAGCGAGCCGTACAGGTAGAAGTCGTACCATTCGAAAATGGTACCGAGGGAGGATGCAAAGATGACCTTGCGCTCCTCCTTGGTGATGCCGGGGGACGCTGTTACCTTGCGTCCGTCGGCTGTCATGCCGCTTGTATTTGCCATGTGGTTTGTCTCCGTCTCTTGGTTTTGGTACGGTATTTGGATCAGCCGGTATTCGTCAGCTGAACGCAGTGTGTTCTCTTAACCTTACTGCATGCTTGCTTCAAACTTACGCAATTCTTACAAAAACCAGGGAGGCGAACTGGGCCGGAACAGCGCGTTTACGCTCCCGCGGCACCAAAAAACCGGGGAACGGTGATAATGTCACTCTGGCACCAGACCTGGCGCCATTGTTAACCGCCGCTTCATGCTTGATATGCAATAGGCGTGGATGTGGCACCTGTGAGACGATAAAGATATGATCAAGCACATCGTAATGTGGAAACTGAAGGACTTCGCCGAGGGCGCCGGGCGCGCCGCCAATGCCGTGAAAATGAAAGAAAAGCTCGACGCCTGCGCCAACCTGGTGCCGGGCACGCTCAAATTCGAGGTCGCGCTGGCCCAGCCGGGGCTGGAAGCGACCTACGATGTCGTGCTGTACTCCGAGTTCGCCAGCAAGGAAGCGCTGGACGCCTACGCCGAGCATCCGCTGCACCAGGCCGTGAAACCGTTCATCGGCGCCGTGCGCGCAGAGCGCCAGTGCATGGACTATGCAGTCTGACCGGGTGGCGCTGATGAATACCTTCAATCGCATCGTGCTCGCTGCGCGCCCGCGCGGCGAAGTGCGTCCGGAAAATTTTCGGCTCGAAACGGTTGCCATTCCCGAGCTGAATGACGGCGAAGTACTCGTGCGCAACCATTTCCTGTCGCTCGATCCGTACATGCGCGGACGCATGAGTCCGGCGAAGAGCTATGCGCCCTCGCAGGTGCTGGACCAGACCATGATCGGAGGCACGGCCGGGGAAGTGGTCGCCAGCAGGCACCCCGGCTTTGCGGTGGGCGACAAGGTGGTCGGCATGCTCGGCTGGGCGGAAATGGGCGTGGCCGACGGCGCGCAGTTGCGCAAGGTCGACGCCGGGCGCATCGCCTTGCCGGCCTTCCTGGGCGTGGCCGGCATGCCGGGCATCACCGCCTGGTACGGGCTCAACGAGATCATCAAGCTCAAGCCGGGCCAGACACTGGTCGTCTCGGCGGCCAGCGGGGCGGTCGGCAGTGTGGTGGGGCAACTGGCCAAACGCAGCGGCTGCCGCGCGGTCGGCATCGCCGGCGGCAGGGAAAAGTGCGACTACGTGGTCGGGGAGCTCGGTTTTGACGCCTGCGTCGATTACAAGGCGGGCAACTTGAAGGCGGACCTGGCGGCGGCGACGCCGGACGGCATCGACGCCATTTTCGAAAACGTGGGCGGCGAGGTGTTCGACACGGCGCTGGCGCGCATGAACGCGTTCGGCCGGATCGCCCTGTGCGGTCTGATCGCCGGGTACAGCGCCACCCCGGTGCCGATCTACAACGTGGGCTCGCTGTTGATCAATCGGGTAACCTTGCGTGGCTTCATCGTCACCGAACACATGGACACCTGGCCGCAAGCGTTGCGCGAACTGGAACCATTGGTTGCCAGCGGTGTACTGAAATACCGTGAAACCATTGCGCCGAATCTGGCCGCCGCGCCCGAAGCGTTTATTGGTCTGCTCCATGGCAAGAACTTCGGAAAGCAGCTGGTCAAGCTGATTTGAAGAAGACTCAGGCCAGTCGCAGGTGATGGGGCTCCACGAAAGCGGGCTCCATTCAAGCATTGCGGCCCGCGCGCAATCCTATTGAATAACGCGCTCGTGCAGTTCCGCCGGCGCGTTCGCGTACAGCTTGACCACGGTCGAGGTACGGGTCCCATACCCCTCGGTCTCGATGCACACCGCCGACAGCTTGCGTTCAAGGTCGAGCTCAATGCCTGTGTCGGGCAGCCGTACGTCCGGCGCGCGCGTGGTGTCGGCCAGCATTTCGAAAAAGGCGTCCTCGGGCGCGCCCTGGCACAGCAGGCTGGCAAACTGCGCCTTCGTGCGCAGCACTTTCGGCCAGGGCGCGTCCAGCAAGCCGTTCGAGATGCCGTAAATCCCCGGTTCCAGCTGCTGGCCGTTGCGCGCGTCGCCGGCGCCCCGGTTCGAGTACCAGATCAGGCTGTTCCGGTCGCCCAGCACCAGGTTGAAGCCGTTATACGCGTCGCCGGTCTGCGCTATGCGTTCCACGTACTCGGCCGCGGTAAGCTCGCCGGCCAGGTAGTCGGCCACCAGGGCCCCGCGCGAGGGCGCATCGGTGCGGCGTTCCTGCGGTGCACGAATGTTGGTGACGGCGGCAAACCGGGGCCCGTTCTGGCCTTCCTGGGTAATCCCCATCCAGCTGCCGCCTGCCTTCAGGTCGCGTCCCGCAAACACTTGCGGATGCTCGGGCCAGGCGCTGGCGGCGCTGGCGGGACGGTCATAAAATTCATCGCGGTTGGCGGCGGCGATCAAGGGCGCGCCCGGCACCACCTGCCATGCAAATACAATCAAACACATGTAATTAAATCCGTAAAAATTTCGGTGTGGCGTTTGCCTTCTATCAGTTCCGATAGCGTGGCCTCCTGCCCGGCAGCGGCAAGCGCGTCTTCAAAGCCGCGCTCGGCTGCCGGATAAATCTCCATCCAGGTTTGCAGCCCGTTTTCCGTTTCCGGACGCCGCTTGAGCTGCCCGAGCACGCCGTGGCGCTCGGCAAGTGCCGCCTGCATGGCGCGCACCCGCTGCTCAAGCCGGGTGGCGTTCTCGTTGCGCACTTGGTAATAGACGTACAGGTCGATCATGGCCGCTTACACTTCAAGGGCGTCCAGCGCATACGGCATCGGCGCGATCCTGAGGGAGGCGCCGGCGGCCGATCCGAGATGCAGATCGCCATCGTCGAGCGAGGCGAGCTTGATCTCGACCAGCGCGTCGACTCCGCCGTTTCCGTTCGCGGCCGCGTTGACAATCATGCCGCTCGGCTGGCCCGGGTCGGATGCGGCAAACACCTCGTCGCCGGCCTGCGCAGTCGCGTCGATGCTGGCGAGCACCGTGCGGCGCTTGAGCTTGCCGAGATACTGGCTGCGTGCGACGATTTCCTGTCCCGGATAGCAGCCTTTCTTGAAGTTCACGCCGCCCAGCAGCTCGAGGTTGACCATCTGCGGCACGAACTGCTCTTGCGTCTTGAGCGTGATCTGCGGCACGCCGGCGTGGATGGCGGCCAGTTGCCATGCCTCGTTGCCGCCCGCTGCCAGGGTGGCGGCCAAGGCCGGCCAGAGCGTGCGGGCGGTGTCGGCCGACATCAGCCACTGGTAGCGCGGCGCGCCAAACGCGTCGGCCAGGCGGATCACGGTGCCGAGCGCATGGTCGAGCTTGGCGTAGGGCGCCGCGGGCAGGGCGTCCAGGTGCTGCCGGAGGGCCGCCTCGGCGCGCGCGCCGCCGACGCCAAGAACCACTTGATTTGGCGCGTCCCCGCTCGCATCTGCGAGTTTCGCCTTGGAGCGCAGCACGAACATCGACAGGCGCTTTTGCAGCGGCGCCTGCAGCTCGCGCGGCAGTTGCAGGAAGATCGACTGGGCGTTGCGCCACATCAGGAAGGTTGCCAGCAAGCGCCCCTTGGGCGAGCAATACCCGGCCAGGCGGGCTTCACCGCTGCCGAGGTGTTGCACGTCGTTGGTGAGCTGGTTATGCAGGAAACTTGCAGCGTCCTCGCCGGTCAATGAAATCAGGCCCTGGTCGGTGACGGCGGCAACGAAGCCGTCAGCGAGCTCGGCGCTCGTCAGGGTGCGGCCGAAATCCTGCACCGGGGCTGATACGGCTGCGGGGTCCATCGCGCTGTAACGTGCGCCCTGAGAGGAGAGATATTCGTTCCAATTGTTCATAATTTCCCAAATGTTTCCCGCGTTAAGCTTTATCATTACGAGCTTATTATAGGGTTGCCGCGAAATTCGCGCCGGAGACCGCATAAAACCACATGATCCAGATATGCCTTTTATCCGAAAATTTATTGTAGCTTCCGCCATCCTTGCTGTAGTGGGGGCCACCGGCTTCACTTACTGGGCCAAACAGCCGATCACGAGCGCAGGGGCGCCGATCGAATTTAGCGTCACGCCCGGCAGCGGGGTCGCTGCCGCATCGCAGCAAATCGCCGCGGCCGGGGTGCCGGTCAACCCCTTCCTGTTGTCCCTGCTGGCGCGTGCGACCCAAAAGAGCGGCAAGATCAAGGCCGGAACCTATGAGCTCAAACCGGGCACCACGCCGCGCCGCCTGATCGACCAGATGGTGCGCGGCGAGTTTGCCCAGGAAGCGCTGACCATTATCGAGGGCTGGACCTTTCGTCAGATGCGCCAGGCCGTGGCCAGCAGCCGCGGGCTCAAGCACGACACCGCGCAGCTGTCCGACCGCGAGCTGATGGCCAAGGTCACGGCCGAATTCAAGGAGCCGGAAGGCCTGTTCTTCCCCGATACCTACCTGTTCGCCAAGGGCGCGAGCGACCTGCAGATTTATAAGCAGGCGCACACCATGCTGATGAACCACCTGACGGCCGCATGGGAAAAGCGCGATCCGAGCCTGCCTTACAAAACCCCGTACCAGGCGCTCATCATGGCCTCGATCGTGGAAAAGGAGACCGGCCAGAAATCGGAACGGGGCACGATCGCGGGCGTGTTCATCAACCGCCTGAAGATCGGCATGCTGCTGCAGACCGACCCGACCGTGATCTACGGCATGGGCGCGCGCTATGACGGCAAGATCCGCAAACGCGATCTGGAAACCGATACCCCTTACAATACCTATACGCGTAGCGGCCTGCCGCCCACGCCGATCGCCTTGCCTGGCGTCGAATCGCTGGCGGCCGCCCTGGGGCCGGACCAGACCGACGCGCTGTATTTCGTCTCGCGCGGCGACGGCACCAGCCATTTTTCCGGCAACCTGACCGACCATAATCGGGCAGTGAACAAATATCAACGATAGGTTTCCCGTTTTCATGAACCAGGATAGCAGGCCGGCATCAGGCAAATTCATCAGTTTCGAAGGCATCGACGGGGCCGGCAAGTCGACCCATATCGGCTTCGTGGCCGAGTTCCTGGCCGCGCACGGCAAGAGCGTGGTGTCGTCGCGCGAGCCGGGCGGCACCGAGGTCGGCGAGAAGCTGCGCGCACTGCTGCTGCACGAGAAAATGCACCTGGAAACCGAAACCCTGCTCATGTTCGCCAGCCGGCGCGAGCATATCGCCCAGGTCATCGAGCCGGCCCTTGCGCGCGGCGACTGGGTCATTTCCGACCGGTTTACCGATGCAAGTTTCGCCTACCAGGGCGGGGGGCGCGGCCTCGAACGCGAGAAGATGGAAGCGCTCGAGCGCTGGGTCCATCCGCACCTGCAGCCGGACCTGACCTTGCTGTTCGATGTGCCGCTCGACGTGGCGCGCGCCCGGCTCGACGCCACCCGCGAGCTCGACAAGTTCGAGCAGGAAAAGGCGGACTTCTTTGCGGCCTGCCGCAACGAATACCTGCGCCGCGCCGCGCAGTTTCCGCAGCGCATAACGGTCATCGATTCGACCAAAACCATTGCGCAGACGCGGGCCAGGCTCACCGAAATACTTGAGAAGTTACTTTAAGTGTAGGCCGGCGGCACCATGCGCGCGCCGCGGGCCTTTAGCCAGCCGACATTAAAAACCACGCATAAGTCTTTGTTTTAGAGCATAATTTAATTGATGAGCAATTCGATCTATCCGTGGCATGGTTCCTCCTGGCAACAGCTTCAACAGCTGCGCCAGCGTATGCCGCACGCCATCTTGTTTCACGGGACGGCGGGGACGGGCAAGGCCGACTTCATCGAATGCTTCGCCCAATCCTT
>Ga0207975_100569_pt1 | contig 17134 bp, 18 predicted proteins | sample LakWasMe91_HOW11_2_FD_183913 | JGI IMG/M metagenome (GOLD analysis project Ga0207975, IMG submission 183913) | Freshwater sediment methanotrophic microbial communities from Lake Washington under simulated oxygen tension - Sediment Metagenome... | ecosystem: Environmental > Aquatic > Freshwater >...
ACTTTTTACCGCGCTTTTACTTCTCTTCACCAACTTATTTAGTCAGCGAAGGCGCGCATTCTACAGCGCTTTTTTCTTTGGTCAACCCCTATTTCAATATGTTACATAATTGTTACATTTGCGAATTTACGCTTACCTACCTGAGCAACCACGCTAACGCCTTTATTTAGCGTTAATGTCTTATCTGCAACCTTTTCACCATCCAATTTAATACCGCCCTGTTCTATAGATCTGAAAGCTTCTGATGTACTCGCCACCAGACCAGCAAGTTTCAGCAATTGCGCAATACCTATAGAGTCTCCTTCTATAGCGATTGATACATCAGGTACATCATCAGGGATACCGCCTTTTGAGCGCGTCTGGAAATCAGCTAATGCTTTTTCGGCATCAGTCTGGCTATGGAAGCGCGCCACAATCTCTTGTGCAAAGCGGACTTTAATATCACGTGGATTACCGCCTGCAGCAACGGCTGATTTCCAATCAGCGATGGTTTCCAGAGACTCAAATGACAGCAATTCTATATAGCGCCACATCAGGTCATCAGATATAGACATGATTTTTGCAAAAATCACTTCTGGCGCTTCTGCGATACCTATATAGTTACCGAGTGACTTGGACATCTTATTAATGCCATCCAACCCCTCCAGCAAAGGCATAGTCAATACGCATTGCTGACTCTGCCCTGCCTGTTTTTGCAGTTCGCGCCCCATCAACAGGTTAAATTTCTGGTCCGTTCCACCCAACTCAACATCAGACTTCAGCGCAACAGAATCATAGCCCTGTAACAACGGGTATAAGAACTCATGAATTGCGATTGGCTGATTAGCCTTATATCTTTTAGTAAAATCATCGCGCTCCAGCATTCTGGCAACGGTATGGCTAGCTGCTAACTTCAGCATACCTGCCGCACCCAGCTCGGTAAGCCATTTTGAGTTAAATACCACTTCCGTCTGTTCTGGTTTCAGAATCTTGAATACTTGTGCAGCGTATGATTTGGCATTTTCCTGCACCTGCTCTGCGGTTAAAGGTGGACGCGTCGTGCTTTTACCGGTTGGGTCGCCAATCATGCCGGTGAAGTCACCAATCAGGAACAATATATGATGCCCAAGATCCTGGAACTGGCGCAGCTTATTAATCAATACAGTGTGACCCAGGTGTAAATCTGGCGCTGTAGGGTCGAAACCGGCCTTAATTCTAAGAGGTTGACCTTTTTTAAGCTTTTCGACCAATTCTGATTCGATTAAAAGCTCATCCGCGCCACGCTTAATCACTGCAAGCTGTTGGTTAATGTCAATATTCACGCTTGTTACACCCTTAAACTAATTTATTTATTTACAGCTCAGTTACTTGTTTTAATTAAGTTTTCTGTTAGTATTTGTGGCCGCATCAAATTACAAGAAGGTCAGCCCGTGGATATTAACGAGCTCAATCAAAACAATTCAACTCAATCTGCCATTTTAGCGCAAAATACAGACAAAGCTGAACGTAAGCTTAAATTACGCTGGATTTTAGCAATATCGTGCCTGCCATTATTTGGCATTTACGCGGCATTTGGTATTGCGCCTCAAACATTGACGGGTAGCATTGCAACAGAGACAGTGCTGGAAGAAATAGCATTACCCGATGCGCAGCTCTTAGAATCTGCCAAAAATACAGAACAGAATTTCTGGTATAAAGATTTTGTACGTCGCGATGACACACTGCAAAACATATTGTCACGCCTCAACATACGTAACCGTGACGCATATGAGTTTATTCGCAACGATTTAACCGCCAGCGAAATTGCCAAAACACTGATTCCGGGCAAACAAATTGAGGCGGAAACAGACATCGATGGCAATTTAGTCAAATTTGAATATCAGCTGACTGCTGATCAATATCTCACCATCAACAAAACCGCTGATGGCTATCAAGCTGAAAAACAGCTACGCGCGCTTGAAGTGCGCCCCATATTAAAATCAGCAAAAATCAATAGCTCATTGTTTGGCGCAACCGATGATGCCAACATCCCAGACAATATTGCGATTCAACTCGCCGATATATTTGAAAGTGAAATCGACTTTCACTCCGACCTGCGTCGTGGCGACCACTTTAATGTGATTTACGAAGGCAGCTATCATCAGGGTGAGCTAATAAAAACCGGTGATGTACTGGCTGCTGAATTTGTTAACGATGGTAAAATCTTCCGCGCAATTGGCTATCGTGACAGCGATAACAAAATGCAATACTACACACCCGAGGGTAAAAGTTTGCATAAGTCGTTTCTGCGCTCCCCGCTCGAATTTACCCGCGTCAGCTCTGGCTTCAGCGTTGCTCGCTTTCACCCGGTTCTGCAAAGAGTAAGAGCCCATAAAGGCGTAGACATGGCGGCGCCCACGGGCACACGCGTTAAAGCTTCAGGCGATGCAGTGGTAGACTTTGTTGGTCAAAAAGGCGGTTACGGCAATGTCATCGTGCTTAAGCATAACAATGGGGTAAGTACCGTATATGGCCACCTGTCACGTTTTGCGGCAGGATTGCGACGTGGCGCAAAAGTCGCACAAGGTGAAATCATTGGATTTGTTGGCATGACAGGGGTAGCAACCGGCCCTCACTTGCACTATGAATTTCTGCTGAACGGCCAGCATCGCGACCCAATGAAAGTAGCACTACCAAAATCGAATACAATTGACGCGCGCGATAAGGCAGAGTTCGCAAACATCAGTAATCAACTGACAGCGCAACTCAGATTGCTAGGTACAAGCAATATTGCAGCCCTAGAATAACCTCTATAGAGACTCTACTTAATCAACCATGGCTGGAAAGCTTTTCATCGGACTGATGTCTGGCACCAGCCTGGATGGTGTAGATGCTGCACTGGTCGAGTTTAATGACAGCGGCCTGAATGACCAAGAACAACCCCACGTCTTACATACACACTTTCTACCTTACCCCTCGTCTTTGCGCAGCGATCTCCTGGCGCTACAGCACCCAACTGAGAATGAGCTAGAAACAACTGCCATTTTAGCCAACACGCTGGCCAGGCTATATGCCGCAGCCGTTACGCAAATGCTGAGTTCAGCAAAAATTCTACCGACTGCTATAACCGCCATCGGTTGCCATGGCCAAACCATAAGGCACCGACCCGAGTTGGGATTTACCATGCAAATAGGGAACGCTGCTCTATTAGCAGAACTGACAGGCATTACTGTAGTATCAGATTTTAGAAGTCGTGACGTTGCTGCTGGCGGTCAGGGCGCACCATTGGTTCCTGCGTTTCATAAAGCCGTTTTTTCTGATGCAAAAATCAACCGTGCCATTATCAATATTGGCGGAATAGCCAACATTACCTACCTGGCACGTTCCGGTGAAACCTTCGGTTTTGACTCTGGTCCCGGCAATATGCTTTTAGATGCATGGATTAAGCGGCACTTAAATCTGGATTATGACGATAACGGTGACTGGGCAAGAACTGGCAGCATCATTGCAGCATTATTAAGCAGCATGCTCGAAGATAGCTATTTTTCGCTGCCGCCTCCTAAAAGCACAGGGCGTGACCTGTTCAACAGCCAGTGGCTAGATAGTCACCTGAGTAATAAAAACTATTCACCCAACGATGTGGCGCGTACTCTGCTGGCATTAACCGCATACTCTATAGCCAAGGCCTTGGCTGATCACTGTGGCGCAATAGACGAGGTGTATTTATGTGGTGGTGGCGCAAAAAACAGCTTGTTATGCAGCGAGTTAAAAAACTTGCTAGGCAATATTAAAGTCGCAGACTTGGATGAGTTGGGAATAGATGTTAATTGGGCAGAAGCTATTGCGTTCGCATGGCTTGCTAAGCAATGCCTTAACCGAAAAACAGCCAATCTGGCTGAAGTCACCGGCGCAAAAGGCTCACGTATCCTGGGTGCTATCTACCAAGCATAGAAACACTCATCGTTCATTAGATCACGCCAATAAAGTATAATCGTGACAACTGACTATAATTACTCTAGAAATGCTATGAACTACAAACCAACCAAAGCTACGATTAATTTCGATAATGACGCAGCACCGATTGAACTGCCAATTCTATCTGGCAGTTTAGGTAATGATGTTATCGATATCCGCACTTTAAGCAAGCATGGTGTATTTACGTACGACCCTGGTTTTATGTCCACAGCGGCGTGCAACTCAAATATCACTTTTATTGATGGTGAAAAGGGCTTGCTGTATTACCGCGGCTACCCCATAGAAGAACTGGCTGAACACTGTGACTATTTGGAGGTTGCTTATCTACTGATGCACGGCGAACTGCCAAAAGCCGAAGAGAAGAAACAGTTTGTCGACACTATCAGTGGCAGCACCATGCTGCACGACCAGCTCAATAACATATTCCGTGGCTTTAGACGCGATGCTCACCCAATGGCTGTCATGGTCGGTGTAGTAGGCTCACTCTCAGCGTTCTATTTTGACTCTATGGATATCCGCGACGCCAAGCATCGTGAGCTATCGGCACATCGCTTACTGGCTAAAGTACCAACCATCGCGGCATGGAGCTATAAATACAACCTGGGTCAGCCATTTATGTACCCGCAAAATCATCTGAATTATGCAGAAAATTTCATGCATATGATGTTTGCAACGCCATGTGAAAAATACGAACCGAACCCTATTCTGGCAAAAGCCTTCGACCGTATTTTAATCCTGCATGCGGATCATGAACAAAACGCTTCAACTTCAACGGTACGCCTGGTAGGCTCTAGTGGTGCCAACCCTTTTGCCTGTATTTCAGCAGGGATCGCATCACTGTGGGGGCCAGCGCATGGTGGCGCTAATGAAGCCACACTGAATATGCTTGAAGAGATTGGTGACGTTTCTCGCATCGGCGAATTTATTAAGCGCGCTAAAGATAAAACTGACAGTTTCCGCCTTATGGGATTTGGTCACCGTGTTTACCGCAATATGGATCCACGCGCAGCCATCATGCGCAAGACATGCCATGAAGTGCTCAATGAACTGGGGCTTAATGATGACCCTATGTTCAAGCTGGCGATGGAACTTGAGAAAATTGCACTTGAAGATGACTACTTTGTTTCAAGAAAACTCTACCCTAACGTCGATTTCTACAGCGGTATCGTGATGCGTGCCATGGGAATACCGAATAGTATGTTCACTGCAATTTTTGCAATGGCAAGAACCGCTGGCTGGGTTGCACAATGGTCTGAAATGCATTCTGACCCAGAGGCAAAAATTGGCCGGCCGCGCCAACTTTATACCGGTTCTGAAAGACGAGCATTCGTAGCAACTGATAAACGTTAATATTCATAATAACGCCCAACAAAAAGCCAAGCTAGCTAGCTTGGCTTTTTGTTGGCTACTCAAATTAAATAAACTAAATCAGCTTACACTGAAAATGAAGAGCCACAACCGCAAGTTGTTTGCGCATTAGGATTGCGAATCACAAACTGTGAACCTTGCAGGCTATCTTGATAGTCAATTTCGGCACCCATCAAATATTGCAGGCTCATTGGGTCAATAAGCAAAGTAACCGTGTCCTTTTGCACCTGGGTATCATCTTCATTCACTTCTTCTTCAAAAGTAAAGCCGTATTGAAAGCCAGAACAGCCGCCGCCACTTACAAACACGCGTAATTTGAGGTCTGGTGAACCCTCTTCCTCAATCAACTCTTTAACTTTTTTTGCCGCATTATCGGTAAAAACTAAAGGTGAAGGAATTTCTACTTCCTGAACTGCTGTTTCTGTACTCATAACGTACTCCTATATTTTCAAAAAATCATTCGGGTGCTACAAGTCAATGTCACAATGACTGTAACAGCTGACCCACGTTAACCCTTTTCCGTATGCTCGCCTAAATAAACAAGCTTGCCTTCTATAACGGCGCCGGTGTGCATTTCCAGTGAATTGTAATAAACATCACCTGTAATACGCGCCTTGGTTTGTAATTCAATAAACTGGTTTGCCTTCACCGGACCAGTCACGCTGCCATTAATCACAACTTTTGATGCAGTTACAGCACCCTCTATCCGACCATGCTCACTCAATATTAGTGTACTTGGATTATCATTTGGTTCGCTAATCGCACCAAGTACAGTTCCATCAATACGCAGCCCACCAGAAAAATGAATATTACCCTCAACCCTGGTATCCACTCCTATTAAGGTATCAATAGTATTTTGAACTCTATTACTCTTCTTGAAAAACACGCCGCTTCCTTTCGCTTTACCGATTTTTATCGGTAAATTTTATTGAGCAAAATTACGTTTATTACCTTTTACCATTCAGCATATTTTTATAAAAGACCAAATCTTCTTTAATATGCATATTTTCATCCTGCACTTCGTTCAATTCTTTTGTCAGGTTAGTCTGCGCTGCCTGCTCAATTTGTAACTGGCGCTCTACTTGTATAATCTTGGTATGCAAGGTTTGATTTTCAAGTGTAGCCTGCTGAAGTTTCTGATAAATATCTTCACCACCGGCGAATTGCCAATAGGCAAGCAAATAGCCAGCGATAACATACAAGGCAGTGATCACCCATTGGAAATACCAAGGGCGCTTAGAGCGAACCGCTACCTGTTTAGCAGTTAAACCAAAGTGCCTTCTAATGCGCCTTCTAACCGGTTTCATTCAACAATGCTCACTATGGCAATAGCGGCACAACTTCCAAACCAGTTGTTTCAGGCAGATCAAACATGATATTCATGTTCTGAACCGCCTGCCCAGCAGCGCCTTTTACCAAGTTATCCTGCACGACTACCAAAGTCAGGTAACCGGTATCAGCCTGTTTGTGTAACGCGATACGAAGTTGGTTAGACCCACGTACTGAACGTGTTTCCGGTAGGCTGCCCGCAGGCATAACATCCACAAAACGCTCATGCTGATAACGCTGCTGATACAACGTTTGCAGGTCTATGGAACTAGCCTTGTCATTCAGCTTAACGTAAATCGTGGACAACATGCCCCGAATCATCGGTATTAAATGCGGTACAAAAATAAACTGCAAATCAGTGCCTGCCAGCTGTGTCAGCTGGGCATGTATTTCCGGATGATGCCTGTGTCCGGCAACGCCGTAAGCTTTCATACTGTCGCTGGACTCAGCAAATAATGTCGCCACTTCCGCTTTTCTACCGGCGCCTGAAACGCCGGATTTGGAATCAGCAATAATTGGTGCGGAAAAATCAATAAGGCCTTGTTCCAGCAAGGGCGCCAACCCCAGCAACACTGTGGTTGGATAACAACCAGGATTGCCGATCACCTGTGCCGACTTGATCTGCTCGCGGTTAAGCTCTGGAATGCCATACACCGCATTACTTAAAATATCCGGACAGCTGTGCGGCATTTTGTACCACTTTTCAAATACCGCCGTATCCTGCAAACGGAAATCTGCCGCCAGATCAATCACCTTAACATTAGCGGCCAGCAAAGTCTGCGCCTGGCTCATGGCAACACCATGCGGCGTAGCAAAGAATACTACATCGCATGCGTTCAGATTTGCAGTAGCAGGATCAGTAAAAGCCAAATCAACATAACCACGCAGGCTAGGAAACATATCCGCCACCGGCATGCCGGCCTCACCACGTGAAGTAATGGCTGTTAACTCTACATCAGGATGTATTGCCAAAAGACGTAACAACTCAACACCGGTATAGCCGGTGCCACCTACGATACCCACTTTAATTTTATTACTTGCCATATTGTTTATGCATAAAGGTCATTGATGGATTATAAGCCTACTAGCTTTTTCATCCAATAAAATAAAAAAGGCCGCCTGAGCGACCTTTTTCAATTCCAACCGCCAAATAGCGTTTAACGTATTAGCGTTTAGAGAATTGTTTACGACGACGTGCTTTACGTAAACCAACTTTTTTACGCTCAACTTCACGTGCATCGCGTGTTACGAAGCCTGCGTGTGACAATGCACTCTTCAAAGCTGCATCATAGTCGATCAAAGCGCGTGTGATACCGTGACGAACAGCACCGGCTTGGCCAGACTCACCGCCACCGATTACGTTAACCATGATGTCAAAGCTTGCAGTATTGTTTGTCAATTCCAGCGGCTGACGCAGAATCATGCGTGATGTCACGCGTGAAAAATATTCGTCAACTGGTTTGTCATTAACAATGATGTTGCCTTTACCAGCTTTTAAGAATACACGTGCCACTGAGCTTTTGCGGCGACCTGTACCATAATTGTATTTACCGATCATTTTTTATCCTTAGATGGTCAATGGTTGCGGTTGTTGTGCCGCATGGTCATGCTCACTACCAGCATAAACCTTCATTTTTTTGATCATTGCATAACCTAAAGGACCTTTAGGCAACATGCCTTTAACTGCTTTTTCTAAAGCGCGACCTGGGAAACGGTCTTGCATTTTAGAGAATGTTGTTGTGGTGATACCACCTGGATAACCAGAGTGTCTATGGTAAAGCTTACCCTCTGCTTTATTGCCAGTTACTTTTAATTTGTCGGCGTTAATCACGACAATGTAATCACCTGTATCTACGTGAGGTGTGTAAATGGCTTTATGTTTGCCGCGCAAACGGTGTGCAACTGCGCTAGCCAAACGGCCTAACACTAGGTCTGTGGCATCAACCACAAACCAGTCGCGCTTCACTTCATGTGACTTTGCTGAAAAGGTTTTCATCGTGTTACCAATACTATGAGCTAAAAAAATTAAGAGGCGGATTTTATGCCAAAGCAATATGTTCTGTCAAACATAATTACGCTGCATATTGAGTTTTTTTACAAAATTCATCCGTACTGAATACATAAAGCCTATAAGTTTACTGCCTTAATGACTTTACGCATTGATTATGCGGCGTTTAAATAATTTGCTAGCATACCAGCGAATACGAAAAAACCGAACCAGTTATTACCTAAAAAGGCTTTAAAACAGTTTTTTCTATCGCGGCTTCTTATGATGAAGTAATGATATATCGCTACGCAAGCAGCCAATAACAGGCCAGCATAATAAAATACATTCATCGATAAATAATAACCAGCCATTGCCAATAGCAGCCAAGTTGCTAAATAGCACAACATTACGGCGGCAACATCATAGCGCCCAAAGGTAATGGCAGAAGATTTAATGCCGATTTTCAAATCATCATCACGGTCCACCATCGCATATTCAGTATCATAGGCCACCGCCCAGAACACATTTGCCAGCAACAATAGCCACGCCACGGCAGGAACATCATTATCTATTGCAGCAAACGCCATAGGAATACCGAAACCAAATGCAATGCCCAGATACGCCTGCGGCATGGCAAAAAAACGTTTGGTTAGTGGATAAGTGATGGCCAGGAATAACGCCAGCACTGATAGCTTAACCGTAAACAGGTTCAGCAAGTTAACCAAGCCAAAAGCCAGCAGGCTTAAAACAGCGGCTAACAAATACGCCTCTTTTTTACTGGCCTCCTTATTGGGCAGCGGTCGATATTGTGTACGTTCAACATAACCATCAAATTTATGATCAGCAATATCATTCATCACGCAGCCCGCGCTACGCATGAGTATGGTGCCAATAATAAATATCAACGCGACCATCCAGTCCGGGCGGCCATTTCCGGCAATCAGCAATGCCCACAGGGTTGGCCACAACAACAGCAAAATCCCGATAGGCTTATCCAGACGGGTCAGCCGTATGTAAACACCTATTTTCTTTTGAACTTGCGTTAAATTCATTACATTAGTCGATATTTTAATATTCATTCAAGGTTTGATTAGACAGCAGGTCCGGTAAAAAAACCTCAATCACCATAATACTTGCACAATTCAAGCTGAATACTGAACGGCGCGCCCATAAATATGCGGGCTTAGCTTTCATGCCATTTGTTGCCGTTTGATATAAAACATGTTGCGCCGAAAGCTTTTTATAAGTGAGCGGCGTGCGCTTTACTTTCGGATTTGCAAATAAAGTTGCACCCAATGGCTTATTGCCGAGCCTGCCCAAGTCACGCCATTCTCCCTGCAAACTGTTTCGTGGCAAAACACTATGTGCAAACACTATAGGTTTACCATTGCCGTACAGAAATACTTCACGTATCTGCGCTGTGGCATTGCCTGGCACATGTAACAGCGATGTTTCTTCGGCACTAGGTTTAGCGTAGCTGACGCTGACCGGCTTAACAAAAAAATTCGGGTAATTTTGCTGTAGCCTTGCCGTGAGCGAACCTCTCTCAGTCAACCAGGTACGGTATCGGCTAGCTAAAAATGGAGTTCTGGTCCAGTGCTGGCGGTTTGATGAGAAGATTGTATTAACTTTCACGCTGGCAATTATCGCACAAAGCCATAATCTTCAAACACTGTGACAGATGCAATGCCCAATAAAAAAGGCCAGAAATCTGGCCTTTTTTAAATCATTAAATCTTAGCTAACATGTTTAGCTAACCACTCTTGAGGATCTAACTGCTGATCACCTGATTTATCCAATGATTTGAAAACTGCTTTGTGAAAATTGATAAACTCATCTTTAGTCACCTTATGGTCGCCATCAGTATCCATTGCACCCATCATCTTCATTGAACGCAGTTCGCGGCTGTAGCCACCTGTGGCCAAGTCGACCTTATTATTGCCTTTAACGCCTACCCACTCTTTTTGATCCACAGCACCATCGCCGTTGGTGTCTAAAGCACTAAACAGGCTGCCATAGTAATCATCAAACTCAGCACTTGTCACCATGTGGTTGCCATCTGCATCCAGCATTTTCATCATTTCCAGCTTATGCATTTGCTTGTTATAGCCACCGGTACCCAGCATGACATCAGCTGAAAATGCTGGTGCAGAAAACGCTGCGGCTGATAATAAAGCCGCCATAACACATGCTAATTTTTTAGTTGTTACATTCATGGTAATTCTCCTAATAAAAAACTCATCATTAATTTTGCTATCTATCAAAGCATCAACTTGCAACACTTAGTCTTTTAATAAGCGCAATTACTTACAATTTTTTTTATTTACCAGAAAACACCTCTATAACACCATGGTTGATAACAACTTCAATCATTAAGCGTTCACCAACTCACCGGCACTACTCATCCATCGATCCAGATGTTTTTCGACCGCTGCCGGGTAATTTTTTAACAAACTGTCAGCTTGATTTTTTGCTGCCTGCAGTAAATTATCATCGCGTTCCAGATCTGCAATTTTAAGCATGGGCACCCCGCTCTGACGCACACCTAACATCTCACCTGGGCCACGGATATGCAAGTCAGCCTGCGCAATGGCAAACCCATCATTACTTTCATAAATGACTTTAAGCCGTGCCCGCGCGGTTTCTGATAGTTTGTTTTGATAGAGCAGAATACAGGTACTCTTTGCTGCGCCACGACCTACACGGCCACGTAGCTGATGCAGCTGCGACAGCCCCATGCGCTCGGCATGTTCAATCACCATCAGGCTGGCATTAGGCACATCCACACCCACTTCAATCACCGTCGTTGCCACCAATAGCTGCAACTCACCCGCACTAAAAGCGGCCATTACCGCTTGCTTTTCGGCAGGCTTCATACGGCCATGCACCAGGCCTATTTTTAACTCCGGAAATTCATGCTGCATCAACTCAAAGGTGTCATTCGCTGTTGCCAGTTGCAGCGCTTCAGATTCCTCGATAAGAGGACACACCCAATACGCCTGATTGCCCTGCAAACAGGCGTCACGCACACGCTGCAATATTTCATCACGCCGCATATCGGAAATTAATTTGGTCACAATAGGCGTGCGCCCCGGTGGCAATTCATCAATTACCGAAACATCCAGATCTGCGTAATAACTCATCGACAGAGTACGCGGTATTGGTGTGGCACTCATCATCAACTGGTGCGGTTCAGGCTGGCCTTTTTGCCGCAGCGCCAGACGCTGATGCACGCCGAAGCGGTGCTGCTCATCTATAATTGCCAAACCTAAATTTTTAAACTTTACCGCCTCCTGAAACAGTGCGTGCGTACCCACCACGAACTGTGCTGTGCCATTGGCAATTGCTGCTAGTGCCGCCTCACGGTCTTTTTTGCTCTGGCTGCCGGTAAGCCAGGTAATCTGGATATTTAATGGCGTAAGCCAAGTGAGCATTTTGCGATAATGCTGTTCGGCAAGAATTTCGGTGGGGGCCATCAGCGCCACCTGCCAATTGCTTTCTATGCTCTGCAATGCCGCCATACAGGCCACAATGGTTTTGCCGCTGCCAACATCGCCTTGCAGCAGCCTTTGCATCGGATGTGGCTGTGTCAGATCGCGCTCGATTTCCAGCGCTACTTTCTGCTGCGCCTGCGTTAATGCAAACGGTAGTGTTTTTAACAACGCCGAAACTAAATGCTTTGAACGACTAAACTGCGGAGCGCTCACACTGCGGCGGCGAGCGTAATGTTTACGCATCGATAACTGCTGCGCCAGCAGCTCATCAAAAGCCAGACGCTGCCAATGGCGGCTGTTTTTATTTTCCAATGCCTGTAAATCAGCATCCGGCTGCGGATTATGTAAAGCACGCACACTCTCGGCAAAACTCGGCAGGCGTATATCCTGATACACGCTGGCAGGCAATGTTTCAGCCAGATCATCCTGCGCCAGCGCAATGCCTATAGCCTTACGCAAGCTAAGTTGGGTAAGGCCCGCAACCGTAGGGTAAACCGGCGTTAAGGTTTCAGCGACTTCAGTTTTCTGCCCTACAGATTTACATGCAGGATGCACCATTTCATAGCCGAAGAAACCGCTACGCACTTCACCATAAACGCGCAGCTTGTTACCTACTTTAAGCGCGGCAATCTGGCTGGGATAGAAATTTAAAAAACGTAATGTGAGTTGACCGCTGGCATCTTCCAGCCTGGCGATCAGCGCCTTGCGTGGCTTATAACTCACCTCGGCATGTACGATTTCACCTTCAACCTGCGCTGAATCGCCAACTCGCAAGTCACGAATGGCAGTGATATGCGTCTCGTCGATATAACGCAGCGGCAAATGCAGCAACAGCGCTTGTAAATTAGTAATGCCCAGTTTTGCCAGACCGGCAATGAGCGGCTTGCTGAAAGCCTTGATTTCAGTCAGCTGACGCATTCTAAATAAAGACTTTAGCTGAAAGCATTTGCATAGTTAGGCCGCATGAAAGCTATGATTCTCAAATCATCGCAGCGGCCTATGAATTAGCTACAGAACAATCACACCATCCGCCTCAACCAATGCACCGCGCGGCAATGAGGCAACGCCTACCGCAGCACGTGCCGGATATGGCTGACTGAAGTACTCGGCCATAATGGTATTCACCAACGTGAAGTGCGATAAATCTGTTAAGAAAATATTCAGCTTCACCACATCACCCAAACTACCACCCGCCGCTTCAGCAACTGCTTTAAGATTGGTGAACACACGATGTACCTGTGCCTCAATACCATCTACCAATTGCATCGTTGCCGGATCCAGACCGATCTGGCCTGACAAGTAAACAGTGTTGCCCACTTTAACCGCCTGTGAGTATATACCAATGGCAGCTGGCGCACCTTGTGTTTGAATGATTTGTTTTGAGTTGGATTGAGTTGTCATAATTTATGCTTGTTACTTTAATTAAAATTACCTTGTTAAAAAATTGGTTTTACAGGCATTTACCTACTGTGCGTTTGCTTTACCGCCACCTGTTTTACCATTGATTGCTACATTGCCCTTGGTGCGGTTGATACGAACCACATCAGGTATTTTACGCAAACCACGCATTAACTCTGCCAAATGCACACGGTTTTTCACCTGTACCGTGAAATATAAATTGGTATAAGCGCTGCCATCAGCTTCTTCTACACTTACACTATCGATATTGGAACCGGCATCTGCAATCCCAGCCGCAATCTGCGCCAGCATTCCTGGCTGGTTAGCTACGGTAAGGTTCAGGTTGGTTTTAAACAGGCGCGTACTTTCTGGCTCCCACTCGACATCCAGCCATTTATCAGGGTCCAGCTTGAATTTACGCACACTTGGACAATCATGCGTATGAATGACCAAGCCTTTATCTTTATTAATGAAGCCTAAAATAGGGTCACCGGGAATCGGGCGGCAACAAGGTGCGAACTGTACTGCCATGCCTTCGGTACCACGCACGGTAATGCTGTCCAACGACTTGGCGGGCAGCTTGGTGTGCTTCTCCAGATGGCCCTCTGTAGTTGCAATCAACTGATGCGCCACCATGACGTTCTGGCGCTTGCCTAGACCGATTTCAGACAGGATTTCCGATTTGGTGATTACACCGTAATCACGGATTAGTTTTTGCCAGTTATCGTCGGAGATTTGTTTCGGATCCACATGCATGGCGCGCAAGGCCTGATTCAGCATACGTTCGCCAATTTGCGCGGCCTCGGAAGAGCGCTGGGATTTTAAAAAGTGTCGTATATGCGCGCGGGCACGTCCGGTAACCACATAGTTCAGCCACGCTGGATTGGGTTTGGCCATGGAACCGGTAATAATTTCCACATGATCGCCATTTTTAAGCTCGGTACGTAATGGTGCCAGCTCATGATTAATACGTACTGCGACACAGCTATTGCCGATATCCGAATGCACAGCATACGCAAAATCGACCGCAGTCGCTCGTTTTGGCAATGCCAGAATAGTACCCTTGGGCGTAAACACATACACTTCGTCAGGAAACAAATCAATTTTCAGATGCTCAAGAAAATCCAGTGAATCCGCGCTCTCGCTTTGAATATCAAGCAACCGCTGCAACCACTGATGCGTTTGCTGCTGCAATACCGTGAGTTGCGCATCGCTTGATTTGTATAACCAGTGTGCGGCCACCCCTGCATCGGCAATATTGTGCATTTCCGAACTGCGAATCTGTACTTCGATGGGCGTACCAAACGGGCCTAATAGCGTAGTATGCAATGACTGGTAGCCATTGGCTTTGGGTATAGCAATATAGTCTTTGAACTTTGTGGGGATTGGCTTGTACAGCGCATGTAAAGCCCCTAGCGCCAAATAGCAGCTAGGTAAGTCTTTAACAATAATTCTAAAACCATAGATATCATACACTTGTGAAAATGGCGTCGCCTGACGCGTCATTTTTCTATAGATGCTATAAAGATGCTTTTCACGGCCGGTTACTTCGGCCTCCACATGAAACACTTTAAGCTGGTGCTGTATAGACTCCAGCACTTTGCTGATGACTTCCTTGCGATTACCGCGTGCTGCCATCACCGCTTTGGAAATAGCATTAAAACGCATCGGATGCAGGTACTGAAAACTTAAATCCTCCAAGGCCTGATACACTGAGTTCAAACCCAGCCTGTTGGCAATGGGTGCATAAATATCCAGTGTTTCCTTGGCAATCAACTTTTGCTTCTCTGGTCGCATCGCCTCCAGCGTCTGCATGTTATGCAGGCGGTCGGCCAGCTTTACCAGAATCACACGCACATCCTGCGACATGGCGAGCAGCATTTTGCGAAAATTCTCTGCCTGCGCCTCGCTGGCACTCTGAAATTCGATCTTATCCAGCTTGGTTACACCATCCACCAGTTCAGCCACTTGCAGGCCGAATTTTTCCTTGATATCCAGCGTGGTGATTGGCGTGTCTTCCACTACGTCGTGCAATAGTGCTGCCAGAATCGTCGGCACATCCATATGCAGATCTGCCAGTATGCAGGCAACAGAGACGGGATGCGTAATATATGGTTCACCGGTTTTACGCACTACACCCTCGTGGGCTTTGTAAGCGTAGCGGTAGCCCTCAAAGACCTGTTCTATATCCTGAGGTTTGAAATACTGCTTGAGACGTATGCCTAAGGCTGAGTCCTCGCTGTCCGCAGGCAGCAAGGGGGCCGTACTTGATTTTGATAATTCCGCTTTAAGATTTTGTGCGGGTTTTGACATAGCACTTTCACTACTCGGGTGGTTTTTAGTTGACTAATTGATAGCAATCACCCGCACACGACACTAGGCGTGTATGCGGCCTAATACTTCAACACCCACTTTACCGGCTGCAATTTCACGTAATGCAATCACGGTAGATTTATCGCGTGAGTTTTGCACATTCACTTGCGGCTCTGAACCATTGTGCAACTGACGTGCGCGATATGCCGCTACTAAAGTCAATTCAAAACGGTTAGGGATTTTTTCCAAGCAATCATCTACTGTAATACGTGCCATATTGATATTTCCTGTTATTTAATTAAGTAAACGCTTAATGAGAGACTCACCAAGAATGAGATGCTCACTAAGTAAGTGTTTCGACTAATACAGCAAAGCGCTGTAATTGTTTAGCTGCTACCAGCCGACGTGAACGAATTACTGCACGAATATCCTGCAGCGCTTCGTCAAAATAATGGTTAATTGTAACATAATCGAACTCCCCCACGTGGCTCATTTCAGTGCGCGCGGCAGCCACTCGCCTGGATATGGTTTCCTGACTATCCTGCCCACGGCTGTTTAAGCGCTGCTCCAGGGTTTCTATGGATGGCGGCAATACAAATATACTGATTGCATCCGGGTACAAACGGCGCACCTGCTGCGCGCCTTGCCAGTCAATTTCCAGAATAACATCATGCCCGGCCTTTAATTGCTCATCTACCGCACACTGCGATGTACCGTAGCGCGCACCATGCACATGTGCGCTTTCCAGAAACTGCGCTTCTCCCAGCATCAGCAAAAACTTGGGCTCGTCTACAAAATAGTAATCAATACCATTTTCCTCACCCGGCCTGGGCTGGCGCGTAGTGTGGGAAATCGACAATTTCAAATTAGTGTCTTCAGCCAGCAATGCTTTAATCAAGCTCGTTTTACCCGCGCCTGAAGGGGCAGAAATAATAAAAAGGTTGCCTAACATCATATAAATAATACCAATCTGGGTTTGCAAAAAACTACTAAAAAACCTAAAAAACTATGGTCACTTTACTTAAAAATGGCCATTTTCAATAGAAGTGAATAATAACATTATGCACAGGCAGCTACAGAATAAACATCAACAAGTTCACTTGGCATATTTATCCGTCCACCGCTCCAATCCAGCACTTACTCAAAAAAAATCCATGGTGGTTTTTGCCGTAAATTTGCGCGCCGCTAAAAATAATATCTTATGAATTCAAGAGCGTTTGATGGCTAACAGATAATTTAAATGATATTTACACTTTTATTTAATTGAATAATATGATAAAAATGATAAAAATGATAAAAATATAATTTATAT
>Ga0207975_100576_pt1 | contig 16973 bp, 16 predicted proteins | sample LakWasMe91_HOW11_2_FD_183913 | JGI IMG/M metagenome (GOLD analysis project Ga0207975, IMG submission 183913) | Freshwater sediment methanotrophic microbial communities from Lake Washington under simulated oxygen tension - Sediment Metagenome... | ecosystem: Environmental > Aquatic > Freshwater >...
ACGCTGAACACAGCGCTCGACGGCAGGGTCAGCTGGCATTGCGGAGGATGTGAACTTGCAAGACGGGAAACCGATCGCCAGGCGACGCGGTATGTGCTGGTTCTCGGGTTACACGAAAAATCCCTCGGGATATTCAAACCAGATCTATGCACTTGTCGGATGCCTAATCCGCAATCTGCTTGCGCGCAGCGCGCACACCCATCTTGAGCACCTCGCGCACCCGCTCCAGTTGCGCAGCGCGGGGCGTCACCTCACCCGTCTCCCACTTGTAAACACTCACCACCGAGACGCCGAGCAGCCGGGCCATCTCTTTCTGGGTCATGTGAAGTGCCTGCCTCTTGGCAATCAAGGCTTCATGGCTGAAGGTGAATTGGCGTCCACCCCGCACTTTGCCTCCTTCGGATTCCAGGGCCCCTGACGTCGCTTGCTGGCTGTCAGAGAGTGCCTTGGACTGTCCTAGAGCAGCCTGCTGGCGCACAACGATAGTTGCCGCCTTCTCCCGTGCCTTTGCCAGGGCATGCACCTGTGAGGTCAGCGCCTTGAGATCGCGCTTGAGTGTGGCGATCTCGGAGCGCTGTGCACTGACCGTTTTGCGCAAGATGCCCAGTTCACCTTTGATTTCCTTGCGTGCCATGCGCAGGACTTCGGAGCGGAAGGCGTCGGAAAAAGTTGTCATGGATTCAACTCGGTTTTGTCAGTAGCGCAAGCGTAGCAGGCGCCAACAAAAAACCGCCCGACGGCTGCAGCACTTGGGGCGGCGGGTTGGATGGGGGCGCAGCGGCTTACTTGCTGGCCTTCTCCGCCTTGCGTTTGGCGGCCTTGGGATCGACCACGGCCTTGAACTTGGCACCAGGCACGAACTTGGGCACGGTGGAGGCGGGGATCTTCAGTGCCGCGCCGGTGGCGGGGTTCTTGCCGGTACGGGCGGCCCGCTTAGCAGACTTGAAGGTGCCAAAGCCCACCAGCTGCACCGCATCGCCTTTTTTCACGGCGGTCTGGACGGTCTCGATCAGGGTTTCGAGGACAGCGTTGGCGGCCGTCTTGGACAGTTCGTTCTTGGAAGCAAGGATTTCGACGAGTTGGGCGCGGTTCATGTTAGGTGGCTGATGCAAGTTAGTGAAGCACGATTTATAGCCGATGCACGCTCCAAAAGCCGTCCAAAGCGACGGGCAATCGGCTCGATGCTCCTGCACCATGCGAACGGCACGTTCGCGGACCTCGGGGGAGAGCTTCTTTGACTTGTTCATGGCTCCATCTTCCTAAGAGCTGGAGCCTCCTCAAAAGCCGGGGCGGCTCACAACGATAACCGAGGGGTCATTCATGTCTGAATCCATACGCGATGTGCAAGGCGAGCTCAAGGCCCTGCGCCTGAACGGCATGGCCAGCGCCTGGGCCGACCTCATGGAACAGGATGATGGCTCCACGATTCAGAGTTCGCGCTGGCTGCTTGAGCACCTGCTGCAGGCGTAGGACGTGGATCGGCACACGCAGAAGTCACCGAGCGTCATTAACGCCACTCTTGCGGCTTGGCACTGCCCGTGCATTTGCGATGATGATCCGATGGCCCTCGGATTAGGGTAAACGCCAACAAAAGTCGCAAAGACAAGATGTATAAATGAAGCGCTTCAAGTTAATATAAAACGTTCCTAGAAAAGCTTTTTTGTTTTTTTTAGAAAATAAATGAAGCGCTTCATCTTTTTTAACAAACGCTTAGGAGACATCTGATGATCAAAAAACTGAAACGACTGGCCACGGCTCTAGGTTGCCTCACGCTTCTGGCCGCAGCACCAGTCCATGCACAAGACCTCAAGCTGGGGGCTCTATACCCCTTAAGCGGCGGGCTGGCATTGCTGGGCGATGAAAGTTTTCGAGGTACCCAGATGGCGATTGATGAGCGTAACGCTGCGGGCGGCATCAACGGCAAGAAGATCGTCCTTGTCAAGGCCGATGCGGTCGATGCCAACCAGGCGGTGGGTGAGGCCCGTCGTCTGACCTCGGTGGAAGATGTTTCGGCGATCTTTGGCAGCTATGCATCGGGCATTTCTGCCGCAGCAACACAGGTGACGGAGTTGGCCGGTGTGCCCTACTTCGAACTGGGCGCCGTGGCCGACACGATCACCAGCCGGGGTTTCAAGTACGTTTTCCGCAGCAACGCAACGGCGAAGAGCTTTGCTGAGCGCAGTGTCGAGTCCGTCGTCAAGGTCATCGCACCGATGATGAAAGTGGACCCGAAGTCGCTGAAGATCGCAATCATTTACGAAGACGGCCCTTACGGAACCCTGGTGGGCGGCTTCCAAAAAGAAGAAGCCAAGCGGCTGGGCCTGAACGTAGTGGAAAGCCAGCCGTACTCGGCAAAGAGCGTCGACCTGTCTTCACTGGTGCTGCGCCTCAAAGGCGCCAACGCCGACGTGGTGTTGCAAACCTCGTACCAGAACGACACCCTGCTCTTCTTCCGCCAATCGGCCAGCGCGGGTTACAAGCCCAAGGCGGTGATCGGCGCTGGTGGTGGTTACTCGCTGCAAGAAACCGCGCAGGCACTGGGTGCCTCTGTTGAGGGTGTCTTCAACGTGGACTTCCCTCAGATCAACATGAAGGACTCGGGTGCTCCTGGCCTCAAGGATTTCGTGACCGCCTATGAGAAGAAATTTGGCACGCAGCCTCGCTCGGGTCACAGTCTGGTGAACTACGTGGGCGCCAAAGCGTTTCTGGATATTCTGGCCCAAGCCAAGTCCACGGACAAAGACAAGATTCGCGAAGCCGTACTGGCCTATCGCAAGCCAGTGGGAGCGAGCGCAGCGGGTTGGGGTTTCCAGTTTGCGGACAACGGGCAGAACCAGTTTGCATCGACCAACCTGATGCAGTGGCAGGGCGGGAAGCTCGTTACCGTCTACCCCGAGGCTGTGTCCACAGTGAAGCCCATCACCCTGAAGTAACGCGTTAGGCGACTTTTACGTCATCCATAGAGGTCGTGCAAGGGTATCCCTTGCACGGCTCAAGGGGCTGCTGTGTCCATCTTCATTCAACTTCTGGTCAATGGTTTGCTGCTGGGTGGGGCCTACGCCATCATCAGCATCGGCCTGACACTCATCTTCGGTGTCGTGCGCGTGGTCAACTTTGCGCACGGCGAGTTTCTGATGGTAGGCATGTACGCGGTGTGGCTGCTAGCCCAACACCTCGGTCTCCATCCCTACACGTCCGCGATTCTGGTGGCCGTGATGCTGTTTGTCATGGGTGGCTTGATGCAAAGGTTGGTCATACAACCCTTGCTCTCCGCAGATGCACACATCCAGATCTTTGCCACCGTGGGGGTGTCAACGGCCTTGCTGAACCTGGCACTGATGGTGTTCGGTGCAGACATTCGCAAAGCCGAAGTTACCTTTGGCACAGAACCGATGTCAGTGGGCGCATTCACTTTCGTCAGTGGTCAGGTCATCACCTTTGTGGTGGCCATCGTCGTCGCCGCGGTTACACATCTGTTCCTTAAGCACACCTACACCGGTCGCGGTTTACGGGCACTGGCTCAAAACAGGATGTCTGCTGCCCTCATGGGCGTCGACGTTAACAAGGCTTACATACTGGCCTTTGGTATCGGTGCTGGTCTGGTGGGCCTGGCCGCCGGCCTGCTGGCCGTGCAATACCCGGCCTTCCCAACCGTGGGCCAGTATTTCGTACTTACGGCTTTTGTGATCGTGGTGCTGGGTGGCATGGGCAGCTTGCCCGGTGCGGTCATCGGCTCACTGTTCATTGGCCTGATCGACAGCTTGGCCGGCTATTACGTGGGTCCGGGATTGAAGGAGGTTGTGTACTTCCTTGTCTTCTTGGCCATCCTTATTGTTCGACCCACCGGATTGTTCGGCCTGGGTCGTGGATCTGAGTGAAGGACATCTCCATGATGCCCCCCATCTTGAACCCCCGTGTCTACATCGGCCTGCTGGGCTTGTTGTCCATCCTGCTGGTTCCCTTGGCCGCACAGTCACCCTTCGTGTACCACCTGGCCATCCAGGTCTGCGTGTTCGCCGGACTGGCAACGGCCTGGAACATCGTCGGCGGTTTCGCCGGGCAGCTGTCCCTGGGACACGCCGTGTTCTACGGCATCGGAAGCTATTCGGCGGGCCTGTTGGTCGCAAAGTTCGGCATCTCTCCGTGGATCGGCATGTTTGCCGGCGCGGCGGTTTCCGCAGCGATGGCCTTGCTCATTGCCTACCCGACCTTGCGCCTGCGTGGTCCCTTCTTCTCACTCGCCACGATTGCTTTCTTGGAAGTGGTGCGTCTGCTGGTCGTGCACCAGGAGAGCTGGACAGGCGGTTCGGCCGGGCTGAACGTACCGCTGCAAATCGGCCTGCCTTGGATGATTTTTCGCGAAAAGTGGGCCTATCTGCTGGTGGCATTCGGCTTCTTTGCGCTCGCTCTTGCAGTGAGCTGGCTGATCCGTCGATCGCGTTTTGGCTTCTACCTGATTGCCGTGCGCGAGCGTGAAGATGCGGCCCGGGCCGTGGGCGTGAATGCCGTGCGGGCCAAGATCGCAGCTGCGGTGATCTCCGCCGTGCTGACCAGTCTAATCGGCAGTTTCCATGGCATGTACCTGACCTTTCTGGAGCCCTCTTCGGCCTTCTCGCTGGAGATGTCGATCCAGATCGCCATGTTCGCCCTGATCGGTGGCTTGGGCACGGTGGTCGGTCCGGTGATCGGTACCGTGCTGGTGCTGCCCGTCGCTGAGCTGGCCCGCGGGTGGCTCAGTGCATTCGGCAACGGCACGCACGGGTTTGTGTACGGCGTGCTACTGGTCGTCGTGGTGCTGTACTTCCCACGCGGTCTAGTGGGTCACTTGAGTGAGCGGGTGTTGCGCCTGATTGATCGTCTGCCAAATGGCGCCAAAGCCAAGGCCGCAGTTCTTCCAGCTCCCGCTGCTCAGAAGCCGCTGGCTACCCAGGGCCAACCCATCTTGCGTGCCGAAGGGCTGCACAAGCGCTTCGGTGGACTCAAGGCCACCGACAACGTGTCGCTGACCTTGCACCAGGGGGAAATCCTGGGCGTGATCGGCCCCAATGGAGCGGGCAAGACCACGGTGTTCAACCAGCTCTCAGGCTTCATCAAGCCCGACCAGGGTAGCGTGAGCGTGCTTACCGAAAACGGCTGGGTCTCCCCGCGCTCCCCCGAGGTCTTTGCCCACGCGGGTGTCGGTCGCACCTTCCAGATCGTCCAGCCGTTCACGGGCCTGTCGGTCATGGAAAACATCATGTTGGGCGCTTTCATGCACACCCGCAATAGGGCTGCAGCCGAAGCGATTGCAAGGGAAGTCGCTCAGCTGACCGATCTCACGTCACTGCTGGACACCGAAGCGCGCAGTCTCACCGTGGGTGGCATGAAGCGCCTGGAAGTGGCGCGTGCCCTGGCCACCCGACCGCGCATCCTGCTGCTGGACGAGGTGCTGGCCGGTTTGAACCCGTCTGACGTGACCCGCGCCATCGAGATGATCCGGCGCATCCGGGATGCGGGCGTTTCGGTACTGATGATCGAACACCTAATGCAAGCCACCATGGCGCTGTCCGACCGCATAGTGGTCATCAACCTCGGCCAGGTCCTTCGCGAAGGCAAACCGGCCGATGTGGTCAACGACCCGGCTGTCATCGAAGCCTATCTGGGAAAAGGGTACACCCATGCTCAAACTGCGTGATGTGAAGGCCGGCTACGGCAAAAGTGAAGTTTTGCAAGGAGTGTCGCTGGACGTGAAAGTGGGCGAGGTGGTAACGCTGGTCGGGGCCAACGGCGCCGGCAAGACAACCACCCTCAAGACGCTGTGCGGCATCGTGAAAGCGCGAAGCGGCAGCATTGAGTTTGACGGCATAGACATCACATCGCATGCGCCGCACGACATAGTCGGACTGGGGATCACGATGATCCCTGAGGGCAGGCAACTGTTCCCTTTCCTGACGGTGGAAGACAACCTGCTGATGGGGGCCTACAAACCGTCGGCCCGCAAGTTCCACCAGGAGCGAATGGAACGCGTGCTGGCGCTCTTTCCCCGCGTCAAAGAACGCCTGACTCAGCTGGCCGGCTCGCTGTCGGGCGGCGAACAGCAGATGGTAGCCATCGCCCGAGGAATGATGGCAGACCCTCGATTGCTCATCTTCGATGAGCCGTCCCTGGGGCTTTCTCCGCTGCTGGTGGAGCAGATGTTCAACGTGATTCGAACCGTGGCCGAACAGGGAACCACCGTTTTGCTGGTGGAGCAGAACGTGTTCCACACACTGCAGATCGCCGATCGGGGATACGTCTTGGAAAACGGCTCCGTCACTCTCAGCGGGACCGGCAAAGAATTGCTGGAGAACCCGCACGTGCGGCGAGCCTATCTGGGTCACTGAACACCAACAGGCAAAAGGAATATCTCATGGACGATGCACAAACACACAAGGACCGGGTGGTCCTGGTAACTGGTGGCGGTGGCGGATTGGGCAGCGCCATTACGGAACAGTACGTGCTGCAGGGCGCTGCAGTCGGCATCGTGGATCGCTCGCCGGAGAGCGCAAACCCCCTCATCTCCCGCCTAGTCGGGATGGGGCACAAGGTTCACTTCGTCGCAGCGGATGTTGGGCGTTTTAACGACTGCGAACGCGCATGTCGCAGCATTGAGGCCGCGCTGGGGCCCATCGATACCGTCATCAACAACGCCGGGATATCACCTAAGCACCAGGGCCTTCCCGCTCCCATCTGGCAAATGGATCCGGCGGAATGGCAACAGGTGGTGGACGTCAATCTGAACAGCGTTTTCCACTTCACACGCCTGCTGGCGCCGGGAATGGTGGAGCGGCGCTTCGGCCGCATCGTCAACATGTCCTCGGTGGCCGGCAAGGCCTACCTGGACATCGTCGCCGCGCACTACAGCACCACCAAGGCGGCGCTGATCGGCATGACCCGGCATCTTGCGGGAGAGCTGGGGCCTCACGGCATCACCGTCAATGCGCTGGCGCCCGGCCGCATCGACACCCCTATGGTCGCAGGTGCTCCGGTAGAGGCCAACGAAGCGGTCATCGCCGTGACGCCTTTGCGGCGCCTCGGAAAGCCAGTGGAGGTGGCCGATGCCTGTCTGTTCCTGACCTCCGAACGGTCCGGCTTCATCACAGGACAGGTCATCGATGTCGCCGGTGGCTGGCTGATGACCTGAAGCCACTTCTTTACACGAACAGAACACACACCATGAGTACCAATTTGCACAAAAATTTCATTGCTGGCGCTTGGGTTGAAGGGGTCACCACCGGTTTGAACCTCAACCCATCCGACACCAACGACGTGATCGGGGAATACGCACGGGCCGATGCGGCGCAGGCCGAGCAAGCCATCAGCGCGGCGTTTGAAGCGCAGAAGCGGTGGGCGCAATGCACCGCAGAGCATCGGTCCGACGCGCTGGATCGCATCGGTACGGAGATCCTGTCTCGCCGCGATGAGTTGGGAGCGTTGCTGTCACGCGAAGAAGGCAAGACTCTGCCCGAGGGTGTGGCTGAGGTGGTCCGGGCCGGACGCGTGTTCAAGTTCTTCGCGGGTGAAGCGCTGCGCCTGGGCGGGGAGAAGCTGCCGTCCATTCGCGCGGGTGTGGACGTTGAGGTCACCCGCGAACCCGAAGGTGTAGTGGGCATCATCACGCCCTGGAACTTCCCCATTGCCATCCCGGCCTGGAAGATTGCTCCCGCGCTGGCGTTCGGAAACGCGGTGGTGTTCAAGCCGGCCGATTTGGTCCCGGGAAGTGCCTGGGCGCTTTCTGAAATCATCGCCCGTGTCGGGCAACTGCCTGAAGGCACCTTCAACCTAGTGATGGGTCCGGGCTCCAAGGTTGGGCAGACGCTGGCGACATCGCGCCATGTGCGGGCCATCACCTTCACCGGCTCTGTGCAAACGGGGCGCGCCGTTGGTATGACCTGCATGGAGCGTGGTGCCAAGGTTCAGCTCGAAATGGGCGGAAAGAACCCGCTGGTCATTCTGAACGACGCCGACCTGGAACAGGCTGTCTCCGTGGCCATCAACGGGTGCTTTTTCTCGACCGGGCAGCGTTGCACCGGCTCCAGCCGGCTGATCGTCGAAGACGGCATCCACGATGCGTTTGTCAGAGCGATGATCCAACGCATGGCTTCGCTCAAGGTCGATCACGCACTCAAAGCCGGGACCGACATCGGCCCCGTTGTTTCCCAGGATCAGCTGGACCAAGACCGACACTACATCGCGTTGGGTATCCAGGAAGGGGGGCACCTGGTCGCCGGCGGCGAACTGCTCAAGCGTGATACCCCCGGCTACTACCTGTCGCCCGCACTGATCACCGAGACCGAGAACGCCATGGGCATCAACTGCGAGGAGGTCTTTGGTCCGGTGGCCTCAGTGATTCGTGTCAAGGACTACGAAGAGGCGGTTGAAACGGCCAACGACACCGACTTCGGCCTGTCCTCGGGCATCTGCACCACCTCGCTCAAACACGCGACAGATTTCAAGCGCCGGTCGACGGCGGGCATGGTGATGGTCAACGTGCCCACCGCCGGGGTCGACTACCACGCGCCGTTCGGCGGCCGCAAAGGGTCGAGCCATGGCTCGCGCGAACAGGGCACCTATGCGCGCGAGTTCTACACATCCGTCAAAACCGCTTACACCCTGGCCTGAGTCATGCAAGTCATCACGGGAAACACCCAAGTCTTCGGAATCCTGGCGGACCCGATCCACCACGTCAAAACGCCCCAGCGGATCAACGCCCACCTGGTGGGCGAGGGGTTCGACGGGGTGATGGTCCCCATCCACGTCCGCGCAGAGGGCCTGCAGGCCGCCGTGCAAGGTCTGCGCGCCATGAACAACCTGGCCGGATTCGTGGTCACGGTGCCTCACAAGACCGCCATGGTCGCCCTGTGTGACGAAGTCTCTGCCGATGCCCGGCTCATCGGCGCTGTCAACGTGGTCCACCGCACAGCCGACGGTCGCTTGATCGGAACCATGCTGGACGGCGAGGGATTTGTCGCTGGTCTGCGTCAGGAAGGCATTGAACCCAGAGGCCGCAGCGCCTACCTGGCCGGAGCCGGCGGCGCTGCCAGCGCCATTGCCTTTGCCCTGGCACGGGCCGGGGTGAGTCACCTGACGGTGGCCAACCGCACCACCGACAAAGTCAGGCAGCTGTTCGAGCGCATCCATTCGGTGGCGCCGGCGGCGCAACTGGTCGTCGGGACCGAGGACCCGTCGGGCCACGATCTGGTGGTCAACGGAACCTCGCTGGGTCTGCGCGACGAAGATGCGCTCCCGCTCGATGTCGAGCGCTTGTTGCCCCACCAGGTGGTGGCCGAAATCATCATGCAACCCGCCGAGACGTCATTGCTCAAGGCCGCGCAGGCAAGGGGGTGCCGTGTGCACCCCGGCGCGCCCATGCTCGCCAGCCAGATCCCTTTGATGGCGGCCTTCATGCGTCACGGCCACACCCATGGGGTCGAACATGCATCTTGACGCATTGCCCGCAGCCCTGGGCCAAGTGGTCGGCGATCGGGGACTGGTGACCGACGACGGCGACCTGGAGCCCTATCGCCACGACTGGCGGCACATGTTCCAAGGCCGTCCGCTCTGCGCCGTGTTGCCCCGCAACACCCGCGAGGTGGCTGAGGTGATGCAGCTGTGTGCTGCGTCGGGCGTTGCCGTTGTGCCCCATGGTGGCAACACGGGCTTGTCCGGTGCTGCAACGCCCGATGAGTCCGGTCAGCAGGTGGTGCTGTCGCTCGCCCGAATGAACGCCATCCGCGATATCGATGTGATCGGCGAAACGATCGAAGTGGAGGCCGGCTGCGTTCTCCAGACCGCGCAGGAAGCAGTGGATGGGAAAGGGCTTCTGCTGCCGATCACGCTCGCCGCAGAGGGGTCTGCGCGCATCGGCGGCATCGTCTCCACCAACGCGGGTGGAACAAACGTGTTGCGCTACGGCATGGCCCGATCGCGCATCCTGGGGCTGGAGGTTGTGACAGCCGATGGTCAGATCATCAATGGGCTGCGCCGTCTGCGCAAAGACAACGCGGGCTACGACTGGAAGCAATGGTTCATTGGCAGCGAAGGCACTCTAGGCATCGTCACCGCCGCCGTGCTGCAGCTGGCGCCCAAGCCACGGCACCGGGTGACCGCGTTGCTGGCGATACCTTCGCCCACCGATGCGTTGCAGGTGCTCTGCGCGGCCCGCCACGCCATCGGCGAGACCCTTACGGGGTTTGAGCTGATGGCAGGTTCAGCACTGGAACTGGTCACCCGACATCAGCACCTCAAAGTGCCACTGGGTGCCTCTGCCTGGTACGTACTGCTGGAGGCTAGCTCCTCGTTGCCAGGCCTGCGGGACGCCACGGAGGCGTTCCTCGGTGACGTACTCGAGAGAGAGATCGCCACAGACGGTGTGGTGGCCGAGTCGGAGCGGCAGGAGGCGGATCTGTGGACTTTGCGCGAATCGATCACCGAGGCAGAAGGCCGCGAAGGACGCTCGGTCAAACACGATGTGTCCGTGCCCATCTCCTCGATTCCGGACTTTCTGAAAACGGCCGACGAAGCTGTGATGCGCAGCTTCCCGGATGTCCGGATCAACACCTTTGGCCATGCCGGCGACGGCAACCTTCACTACAACGTGATTGTCCCGACTTATCTGGATGCCGCGGCGCTTAACCAACTCGTGCACGACGTCGTGGTCTCTTTCGGCGGCAGTATCTCGGCAGAACACGGCATCGGTCAGTACCGGGTGAATGAACTCGAGCGTTGCCGTGCGTCGGTCGAACTGGCAATCGCACGGCGCATCAAGGACGCGCTGGACCCTCAGAACCTTCTGAACCCCGGCAAGGTGCTCGCCCTTCGCTGATCCCGAGTGGATCGATCTTTGAAGAAGTTCACATGAACATGCAAACCTTTGATTACGTCATCGTGGGGGGGGGGACGGCCGGCTGCGTGCTGGCGGACCGCTTGACCGCTTCTGGCAAACACCGTGTGCTGCTGATCGAAGCGGGCGGTGAGCCGTCTAGTCTGTGGATTCCCATTCCAGCCGGGTTCAGCAAACTGCTGACCAACAAAAAGTACAACTGGCTGTTCAAAACCACGCCCGAGGAGAACACCAACGGTCGTGTCATTTCGGTCCCTCGCGGCAAGGGTCTGGGCGGATCGAGTTTGATCAACGGCATGATTTACGTGCGCGGTCAGCCCGATGACTACGACGCCTGGGCCGCTGCGGGAGCCACCGGCTGGGGTTATGCGGATGTGGAGCCCTATTTCCGACGCCTGGAAAATTACCAGCCCGGCGGAGAAACGCGAGGCAAATCGGGGCCGTTTCACCTGGAGCAGGTACATGAACGCTTCCCGATCTCCTCCGCTTTCTTGAAAGCGGCGGTGCAGGACGGCCAGGTTTTCAACGACGACTACAACTCGCCCACCCAGGAGGGCTTTGGCTACTACCAGGTCAACCAACGCAACGGCCAGCGCTGCAGTGCCTATGACGCGTACCTCAAGCCGGCACGGTCCCGGTCGAATCTGGTGGTTCAGACCGGCGCCCATGTGCTTAGCCTCGATCTCCAGGGCCAACGCTGCACCGGCGTGACTTACCGGCACCAAGGTCGCGAGGTCACCGTGGCTGCGTCGACCGAGGTCATCATGGCCGCCGGGGCGATTCAGACGCCCCAGATCCTGGAGCTTTCAGGCATTGGACGGCCTGAACACCTGAAGTCCCTGGGGATTCCCGTCAGGCACGCCTTGGCCGGAGTGGGCGAGAACTACATCGACCATTTCGCCACCCGCATGAACTGGCGCGTGAAGAACACCGTCACGCTCAACGAGATGGCCCGCGGCTGGCGCCTGGCGCGCGAGGTCGCCAAATATTTCAACGCACGCAAGGGCATCCTGACCCTGGGCACGGGTCTTGTGCACGGCTTCATCAGAACCCAGAAAGATCTGCCCGCACCCGACGCTCAATACTTCATGGTGCACGCCAGCTACGCCAATGCCGCAGAACGGATCCTGGACCGTGCGCCCGGCATGACCATCGGAGTGACCCAGCTCCGACCCGAGTCAAAAGGCAGCATCCACATCCGATCGGCAGATCCGTTTGATCAGCCATCGATCCGCCCGAATTTTCTGGACAGCGAAGTGGATCAGCGGTGTATCGTGGACAGCATGAAGGTGGCACGCCGCATCATGTCGCAACCGGCCATGGCGCATTTCATCGAACACGAGATGAGTCCGGGGGCTGAGGTCCGCTCGGATGCCGACTGGCTGGCGTTTGCGCGCAAGGATGGTCAGACGATCTACCACCCAATGGGCACCTGCCGCATGGGCACCGACGACCGGGCGGTGGTGGACCTTCGGCTGAAGGCGCGGGGGCTGGATGGGCTGCGCATTGTGGATGCTTCCGTGATGCCCAAGATGGTCTCCGGCAACATTCAGGGCGCCGTCATAATGGTCGCAGAAAAAGGGGCCGATCTGATCCTTGAGGATCGCAGGGACTGATGGCGTTGTCGGCGAATCGGAGCGACCGTCTCCATCAAATAATCCAACGTGGTCCCAGAATCCGATGACTCCAGGTTCCCGTCCCACCCTCGAAGATGTTGCCCGACTCGCCGGGGTTTCCCTTGGCAGTGCTTCAAGGGCTTTGTCGGTCCCAGAGCAGGTTAAACCATCCACGCTGGAGCGCGTGATCCGGGCGGTTGAACAGTTGGGGTATGTCAGAAATGGTCCGGCCCGCGCCTTGGCATCCAGGCGCACTCGGACCATTGCGGCCATTTATCCGTCCCTCGATAACCCAATCTTCGCCGTCTCCATACAGTCTCTCCAGCGGACGCTCTGGGACCTGGGCTATCAGTTGCTGGTTGCCAGCCACGACTACCGGCCCGAACGGGAGTTTGGTCTTTTGCGGTCGTTCGTTGAGCGGGGTGTGGATGCGGTGGTGCTGGTCGGCACGGACCACGACGACGCGGTGTTCGAGTTGCTGGGCCAATACCACCTGCCCTACGTGCAGACCTGGTCCGTGGACGAAGCCAACCGCCGCCCCTGTGTGGGGTTTTCGTACCACGACGCCGCCTTTAAGATGGCACAGGCGGTGCTGGAACATGGCCACACAGAAATCGCCATCTGTCCCGGCCAGTCGTACCGCAATGAGCGGGTGCGCGCACGTATCGCGGGCACCCAGGCGGCGCTTCAAGGGGCCGGTCTGACGCTTCGCCCTGAGTGGATCATCGAACAACCCTTCACCCTTGAAGGGGGGCGGCAAGCGGTGCGCCAGGTGTTGGGCGGTCCGTCAAGACCCACCGTGCTTATCTGCGGCAACGACTTGATCGCCATCGGTGCCATGTCGGAGTGCCGAGAGCAAGGGGTTGTGGTGCCGGGCGAGCTCTCCATCACGGGCTCCGATGACATTGAACTGGCCAGTATGGTTGAACCTAAATTGACCACGGTGCACGTGCCCAAGGTCGAGATTGGCTCCCTTGCCGCCCACCGGATCGTGAGCCTGATCGAAGGGTCTCCGGCTGTGGAAGGGGCCCCGCTTTCAACGAGTGTCGTGCTCAGGGACAGCCTCAAGCGCATCACTTAAAGAAACACACTATGAGCAAACTGTTTTCACCGTATTCACTGGGTGGTCTGACACTCAAAAATCGTATCGTCATCGCGCCCATGTGCCAGTACTCGGCCGAAGATGGGAACGCGGGGGACTGGCACCAGGTGCACCTGGGCCACTTGCTGCTGTCCGGAGCCGGGTTGCTGATGCTGGAGGCCACGGCGGTCACCGCCGAGGGGCGCATCACGCACCGGGATCTGAGCCTGTGGTCCGACGCCAACGAGTCAGCGCTCCAGCGCGTGCTGACATCGGTCCGTCGATATTCGTCCATGCCCATCGCGATACAGCTGTCTCACGCGGGTAGAAAGGCATCCAGCAAAGTGCCTTGGGAGGGCGGACAGCTCATCCCTCTGGAACAGGGAGGCTGGACGCCCATGGCGCCGTCGGCGGTGCCGCATCTTGCAGGCGAGCCCGCGCCCGCCGAGCTGGATCAGGCCGGACTGGAGCGCCTCAAGCGAGCCTTCGTGGGGGCGGCCGAGCGGGCGCATCGCATCGGGATCGACGTCATCGAACTGCATGCCGCGCACGGCTACCTGCTGCACCAGTTCCTGTCGCCGGTGTCCAATCACAGGACCGATGAATACGGCGGGTCGCTAGTCAACCGGATGCGCTTTCCGCTGGAGGTCTTTGACGCCATCAGGGCAGCGGTGCCCTCATCCATGCCAATCGGCGTGAGGATCTCCGGCACTGATTGGGTAGAGAATGGTTGGGACATAGATCAAAGCGTGGTCTTTTCGTCGGCACTCAAAGACAGGGGGGGCGCCTTCATCCATGTCTCTAGTGGCGGCATCTCTCCACTGCAGCAGATTCAGTTGGAACCCAACTACCAAGTCGGGCTTGCTGAACGCATCCGTAACGCTACAGGTTTGCCCACTATCGCGGTTGGCTTGGTGACAGAGCCCCAGCAGGCTGAGGACATCGTTGCCGAAGGGCGCGCAGATCTAGTTGCATTGGCCAGAGCGATCTTGTACAACCCGCGTTGGCCTTGGCATGCTGCGGCTTCGCTAGGCGCCCAGGTTGAAGCGCCGCCACCATACTGGCGTTCGCAGCCGCGTGGCATGTCCCAACTCTTCGGCGACATCCGCATCGGACAGCGCTGATGTCCACGGCGTTGGCGCCGACAGGAATTTGAGCCAGTTTCTCGGTTAGGGGATGCGGACAAGAACTTGGACTGGTTATGCCATGAGCCCCAAGCTCCTTCGGGACTCAAGAGGACTGCGCGCGCCCAAGATATCTCGTCCACTTTTCGTTGTACCAACGGATGTAAGAGTTCAATGCCTGGGTGAACTGCTCAGTGGTCGTTGACTGCCACGGAAAACGCACGACTATGCAACGCCTGCCCGTAGCCTTCAGCAAGCCGTTGCGACGACGGGTTGGATCAAAGGTCACCTTTATTGTTGAACTAAAGCTGCTTGCACGGGGTGAAAGAAAAGGGACGCGTACGTCCCCGTCTCCAGGTCAGCCTAGCCGCATCACAAACGGATTGCTCGGCGGCTGTACCGAGTTGTTGATCCAAACCGTTTTCTGCTGCATGTAGGCCTTCACCATCTCTTGGCCGCTTTCACGTCCCAATCCGCTCGCCTTTACACCTCCGAAAGGCGCCATGTAGCCAAGCGCGCGGTTCGTGTTGACCCAAACCGTCCCGGCTTGAAGTGCTTTGGCGAAGCGAAAGACACGGCGAGTCGCTGTGCGTCGGGGCCTGTCCGAATTTCTGTGTGTGAGGCTCATTGAACCTTCACCGATTTCGTGAAGCTGGTTGACTATCTTACGTGCTCGATTTCGTGAACCGATCTTCGTAGAGGATCGCGAATTGGTTCATCGCTGATTTCCAGTGGTTGGCCGCCCGTCCCCAGTCCTCGGTGATGTTGCGCAGTGCCAGCCAGATCAGCTTGGTGGCCGCGTCATCGCTGGGGAAGTGCCCGCGCGTCTTGATGATCTTTCGCAGCCGCGCATTCACGCTCTCAATCGCATTGGTCGTATAGATCACGCGCCGCACCTCTGGCGGGAAGGCGAAGAACGGAATGACCTTGTCCCAGGCCCTGCGCCAGGCGCCTACGACGGTCGGGAATTTTTGCCCCCACGGCCCTGCCTCAAACGCGAGCAGCTCGGCCTCGGCCGCTTCGGCGCTGACCGCCGTGTAAATCGGCTTGATGGCCGCCGCCAGCGCCTTGCGATCCTTCCAGCTTGCGAAGTCCAGGCTGTTGCGTATCAAGTGCACGATGCAGGTTTGCAGCGTCGTGGCCGGGAACACCGTGCCCAGTGCCTCTGGCATGCCCTTGAGCCCGTCGGTGACAGCGATCAGGATGTCATGGACACCGCGCGTCTTCAAGTCGTTGAACACTTTCATCCAGAACTTGGCGCCCTCGGTGTTCTCGATCCAGATCCCGAGGATGTCGCGGCTGCCATCGGGCAGCACGCCCAGGGCCAGATACACGGCCTTGGAACGCACCACCGCATCCTCGCGGATCTTGACCCTCAGCGCGTCAAAGAACACGACCGGGTACATCGACTCCAGCGGGCGACTCTGCCAGGCCGTGACCTCGCTCATCACGGCGTCGGTGACGCTGCTGATGAGGTCGGGCGAGACGTCCACCGAGTACATCTCGGCCAGAAAGCCCTGGATCTCGCGCACCGTCATGCCGCGTGCGTACATGGCAACGATCTTGTCGTCAAAGCCGGTGAAGCGCCTCTCATGCTTGCCGATGAGTTGCGGCTCGAACGTGCCCTCGCGGTCACGGGGAACGTCGATGCGCAGAGCGCCGGCGTCGGTCAGCACGGTCTTGGCGCTCTTGCCGTTGCGGTGATTGGCCGCAGCCCCTTCGGGCTTGGCCTGGCCGGGGGCGTAGCCCAGGTGGTGACTCATCTCCGCGCCCAGCGCGCGCTCAAGCACCGACTTCTTGAACTGCTGGAAGATGCCCTCAAGCTCGGCTGGCGTGACTGGCCCGGGAATGAGTTGCTCAAGCAGCTCGGCTGAGAATTGCGGCTGCGCCGCCTTGTCCGCTGATGCGGTGGTCTTCGTCTTGCGTGGCATTCATGCTCCTTGTTGACATGCTATGCCTCACACACAAACTTTCTGACAGGCTCTTAGATGGCGGGGTTGAGCCTCGGATGCTGCTCCTCCCACCAGAGGAACAAAACGGCACCAGATATCAGCATCGCAACGATGACAAACCAGAAGGCACTTTCGGCAGGTTCGCGCCGATCCGCTGGTGACTTCTGTCTACTCGTGTGGTCGGTCCTACATCCTCCGCATTGGCCCCCCCGCGCAGGTCCACCAAATCGCGCTCCAGTTCGCGCCGCTCCCTGACAAAAATATCATCGGGCTGTCTAGATTCTGTTGGGGTGCGCTCCCTACGATGAACACATCTCCTCAACGCCCAAGCAAGGCATG
>Ga0207975_100577_pt1 | contig 16887 bp, 18 predicted proteins | sample LakWasMe91_HOW11_2_FD_183913 | JGI IMG/M metagenome (GOLD analysis project Ga0207975, IMG submission 183913) | Freshwater sediment methanotrophic microbial communities from Lake Washington under simulated oxygen tension - Sediment Metagenome... | ecosystem: Environmental > Aquatic > Freshwater >...
GCCAAGCGACGCGCTGGCCGACGCCTTGCAATTGCACGTGAAAAACCAGCTTGCTCCGTACAAGTATCCGCGCTGGATCGAGTTCATCGAAGAGCTGCCCAAGACAGCCACCGGAAAGATCCAACGCTTCAAGCTTCGCAACGCTGGCTCCCCGCGATAAGGGAACTTCATCCAGTTTTCACACGGCGTTCCGTTACCCGCAGGCCGCAACACGCGGGTAGCAAACGCCGGGCAGCACCCGCAGGAACTACATATATCCATAATAATCATCAGGAGACAAGCATGCACAACGATTCCACGTCGAAGAACGCCCGGCGGCACTTTCTGGCAACTGCCGGCGCATTGTCCACCGGCTTGCTGCTGCCGGACCGATTCGCGCTGGCGCAAACCGCCGCCAGGATCCGGGTCGGACTGATGCTTCCCTATACCGGCACTTACGCGCCGCTCGGCAATGCGATCACCAACGGCTTCAAGCTGGCGGTGGCCGAACGCGGCGGCAAGCTGGGCGGGCGCGAGATCGACTACTTTACCGTGGACGACGAATCGGATCCGGCCAAAGGCCCTGAAAACGCCAACAAGCTGGTGCAGCGCGACAAGGTCGACGTGCTGATCGGCACCGTGCACAGCGGCGTGGCGATGGGCATGGTCAAGATCGCGCGCGATACCGGCACCCTCTTGATCATCCCGAACGCGGGCGTGAACGCGGCCACCGGCGGCTTGTGCGCACCCAACATCTTCCGCACCTCGTTCAGCAGCTGGCAAACCTCCTATCCACTGGGCAAGGTGCTGGCGGACCGCGGCCACAAGAAGGTCATCACGATTGGCTGGAAATACTCGTTCGCCGAAGAATCGGTCGAGGCGTTTTCCGAGGGCTTCGCCAAGGCTGGCGGCAAGGTCGTCAAGGAACTGTGGGTGCCATTCCCGACCGTGGAATTCCAGGCCTTGCTGACTCAGATCGCCTCGCTCAAACCGGACGCGGTGTATGCCTTCTTCGCCGGCGCGGGCGCCGCCAAATTCGTGAAGGACTATGCGGCAGCTGGCCTGAAGGGCAAGATCCCGCTGTACGGCAGCGGCTTCCTCACCGACGGCGTGCTCGAAGCGCAAGGCGAAGCGGCCGAAGGACTCGAGACCACGCTCCATTATGGCGACGGCATCGATACCGCGCGCAACCGCGACTTCCGCGCCGCGTACGCCAAGACCTTCAACAGCCAGCCCGACGTGTATGCGGTGCAAGGCTACGACGCCGCGCTGCTGCTCGGCGGCGGCCTCGATGCGGTCAAAGGCAATATCAGCGACAAGAAACCGCTGATCGCGGCCATGGAAAAAGTGAAGATCGACAGCCCGCGCGGGCCTTGGACGATGTCCAAGGCGCACAACCCGGTGCAGGATATCTACCTGCGCAAGGTGGTCAACAAGCAGAACAAGGTGACCGGCGTGGCAGCCAAGGGCGTCGAAGACCCGGCGCGCGGCTGCAAGCTGCTGTAAGCGACGCCAGGCCGATTGATTCTCAACGCCCTGCCGGCGGCGGTTGCTGTCGCCGGCACACTTTCGGACATGCGACGCCATGGAATTCCTGATTCAACTGCTCAACAGCATCCAGTACGGCTTGCTGCTTTTCCTGCTGGCCAGCGGCCTGACCCTGGTGTTCGGCATCATGGGCGTCATCAACATGGCGCACGGCAGCTTCTACATGATCGGCGCCTACCTCGCCTACTGGCTGGCGGCCAAGACCGGCAGCCTGTGGCTCGCCATACCGCTCGGACTTGCCGTCGTCATCCTGCTCGGGGTGGTGCTCGAGGCGGTGCTGTTCCGGCGCCTGTACGGGCGTGACCACCTGCAGCAGGTCCTGCTCACGTTCGGCCTGATCCTCATCTTCGAAGAACTGCGCAGCATCCTGTTCGGCGACGACGTGCAGGGCGTCGCCATTCCCGCCCTGCTCGACTTTTCGATTCCGCTCACCGAGAACCTCAGTTATCCGGTGTACCGCCTGTTCATTTCCGGCGTCTGCCTGCTGATCGCCGCCGTGATGTACTGGCTGATCCAGAAAACGCGGCTCGGCATGATGATCCGCGCCGGCAGCAGCAACCGCAGGATGGTGCAGTCGCTCGGCATCAATATCAATGCCATCTACAGCCTGGTGTTCGCGGTCGGCCTCGCGCTGGCCGCGTTTGCCGGCATGATCGCGGCGCCCTCGGCCTCGGTCTATCCCGGCATGGGCAGCCAGATCCTGATCATCTGCTTCGTGGTGGTGGTCATCGGCGGCATCGGCTCGATCAAGGGCGCGCTGGTGGCAGCGCTGATGATCGGGATGACCGACACCCTGGGCAAGGTGTTCCTGCCCGATTTTTCCGGCTTCGCAGTCTATTTGCTGATGGCGGTCATTCTTCTCTGGCGCCCGCAGGGTCTTTTCAGGAGGGCTTAACAGCCATGCATACCCCAGTCCAAACCAAGTCCGGCGCGCTGGCCGTGGCGGCCGCGCCGGCCAAGCGCCTGCTGCCAGCGGGCGCCACCTCCATCGTGCTGGCCGCAGGCGCCATCGGCCTGGCCCTGGTGCCCCTGGTCGGCACCCCTTTTTACCTGCAACTGTTCGGCAAGATCATGATCATGGCGATCTTCGCCATCAGCCTGGACCTGCTGGTCGGCTACACCGGGCTGGTCAGCCTCGGGCATTCCGCCTATTTCGGGCTGGCCGGCTACGTGGTCGCGCTGGCCTCGCCCAAGTATGAAGCGGCCAGCCTGCTGCTGACGCTTCCTCTGGCGATGCTGGCGGCCGGCGCCGCGGCGCTGGTGATCGGATTTCTGGTGCTGCGCACCTCGGGCGTGTATTTCATCATGGTCACGCTGGCCTTCGCCCAGATGCTGTACTACCTGTTCCACGACACCAGCCTGGGCGGGGGCTCGGACGGCATCTACCTCTACGTCAAGCCGGTACTGTCGGTGGGCGGGACCGAGCTGCTGAACCTGGACAAGCCGATGCAGTTCTATTACTTCATCTTCGCCCTGATGCTCGCGGTCTACTTCGGGCTCAGGATGATCCTGCGTTCCCCGTTCGGGCACGCGCTGGTCGGGATCAAGGCCAATGAACACCGGATGCGCTCGCTCGGCTTCCAGGTGTTCTGGTACAAGCTCGGCGCTTTCGTACTGGCCGGCATGCTGGCCGGGATGGCCGGCTACCTGGCGGCCTGCCAGTTCGGCTACGTCAGTCCCGAGATCCTGTCCTGGCACAATTCCGGCAATGTGCTGGTGATGCTGCTGCTGGGCGGCATGGGCAACCTGTACGGCGCCATCGTCGGCGCTGTGTCGTTCGTACTGGTGCAGGAACTGTTTTCAAGCGAGGCACTGTTCGGCGCGATCGCCAAGCACTGGCAACTGGCGATGGGAATCTTCATCGTGCTGATCGTGCTGTGCCTGCCCAATGGACTGTCGGGCCTGCTCAACCGGCCGGCCAAACAAGCACCTAACGAGGCCGACGATGACTGAGCCAGCACTGAAGGTCAGCGCACTGACCAAACGCTTTGGCGGGCTGACCGCGGTCAGCAATGTATCGCTGCAGATCGCCAAAGGCACCTTGCATGCGGTGATCGGGCCGAACGGCGCGGGAAAAAGCACCCTGATCCATCTGTTGTCGGGCGATTTGCTGCCCAGCAGCGGCAGCATCCACCTCGGCGCGCGCGACATCTCGGGCCTGCCGCCCGACCAGCGCTCGCGCGCGGGGATCGGGCGCAGCTATCAGAAAACCAATATCTTCCCGACTTTCAGCGTGCTGGAGAACTGCCGCCTCGCGGCCCAGTCGCGCGAGCCGCATGCCTTCAACCTGTTCCGTCCCGCGTCCGCCTACCGCGCCATCACCGAGACGGCCGAACAGGCGCTCGTTGCGGTCGGGCTGCAGCACCGCGCACAGTTCAGCGCCGGTTTCATGAGCCACGGCGAGCAGCGCCAGCTCGAGATCGCGATGTCGCTGGCCGGCAAGCCGCAAGTGCTGCTGCTCGACGAGCCCCTGGCCGGCATGGGAACCGAAGAAGCGGAAAACATGGTGCGCCTGCTGCATGAGCTGATCAAGGACCATGCGGTATTACTGGTCGAACACGACATGGATGCGGTGTTTGCCCTGGCCGATGTGCTCACGGTGATGGTCAACGGCTGCGTGCTGGAGTCGGGCACGCCGGAACAGATTCGCAACAGCCCGGCGGTGCAGCGCGCCTACCTGGGCCACGAGGAGAACGAGCATGCCTGATTCTTTCATCATCGAAGCGAGCGAACTGCACACCTACTACGGCGCCAGCCACATCCTGCACGGCATCGATTTCTCGATCAGGCGCGGCGAGACGATCGGCTTGATGGGCCGTAACGGCATGGGCAAGACCACCCTGATCAACAGCATGGTCGGGCATCTGCGGCCGCGCCGCGGCACGGTGCGCGTCAACGGGCGCGACATGACCGGCGCCGAGCCGCACCTGATCGCGCGCCAGGGCATCGCCTACGTGCCGGAGGGGCGCGGCATCTTCCCCAACCTGTCTGTGCGCGAAAACCTGGTGATGTCGGCCCGGGCCGGCAACAACGGGCGCCGCGAGTGGACCTACGAGCGGGTCCTGAAAACCTTCCCGCGGCTGGCCGAGCGGCTCGACCACGGCGGCCAGAAGCTGTCCGGCGGCGAGCAGCAGATGCTCACCATCGGGCGCGCCCTGATGACCAATCCCGACCTGCTGATCCTCGATGAAGCCACCGAAGGGCTGGCGCCGGTGATCGCGCGCGAAATCTGGCACATCGTCAAGGCCATTCGCGAGACCGGCATCGCGGCCATCATCGTCGACAAGAATTTCGCCGCCGTGTCGGCCATCACCGACCGGAATATAATCCTGGTCAAAGGCCGCGTCGTATTCGACGGCAGCACCAGCGTGCTGGGCCAGCAACCTGAACTCATGCAACGCTGCCTTGGAATCTGAAACGTGCCGACACTGACCGCCGCAGGCCACCGACTTGAATACGAATGGATCGATCCACCCCACGTACGCAGCGGCGCTCCGGTGCTCGTTTTCCTGCACGAGGGCTTGGGCTCGCTGGCGATGTGGAAGGATTTCCCGGCCCGCGTCGCGCATGCCGCCGGCTGCCGCGCGCTGGTGTACTCGCGCCATGGTTACGGCAAGTCGGACCGGCTCGCTCACGCGCGCCAGGTCGATTACATGCACGACGAAGCGCTGCAGGCCTTGCCCGAGGTGCTGCAGCAGTTAGATATCCGCAATCCGGTGCTGGTCGGGCACAGCGACGGCGCATCGATCGCCTTGATTCACGCCGGGGCGGCGCAGTGGCCGGTGCGCGGCGTGGTGCTGCTGGCGCCGCACGTGTTCGTCGAGGACCGCAGCGTGTCGAGCATCGCGCAGGCCAGGGTTGCATACCAGGAAAGCGACCTGCCGGCCAAGCTGGCGCGCTACCATGACGACGTCGACGCAAGCTTCTGGGGATGGAACGATATCTGGCTGGACCCCGAGTTCCGGCACTGGAATATCGAGTCTTTCCTGCCCGGCATCGACTGTCCCGTGCTTGCGATCCAGGGCCATGAGGACGAATACGGAACGATGGCGCAGATCGACTGCATTGCGCAAAGCGTGCACGATGTCACCCTGCTCAAGCTGGCGCACTGCAAGCACTCCCCGCACCGCGACCAGCCCGAGGCCGTGATCGAGGCCATCACGGCATTCATCGCCCGCAACAGCTAGAGCGGAAGAGCGCAGCACCATCTGCTATGCCAGGCCTGCGCCCCCCGACGCATGCCGTGCACGGCAAATGGCGCTGCGCTCTTCCGCCCCGGCCGGACGGTCGCGCCTTAAGCGACGACTGCCGGCTTCGGCTCCGTCAACTTCGGACGCTTGTCGAGCACGCGCTTGGCCTTGCCCACCGCGGTGCGCTCGATCGTGTCCGCGGGCTGCACCGTCACCTTGGTGGTGATGCCGGCATAGGTCTTGATCAGGTGCTGCAGTTCACGCCCGGCGGCGTCCACTTCGGCGGCCGACAGCTTGCCCGACACTTCCTGGCGCAGCTCGACAATGACGTCGAGCTTGTCGAGATGCCCGTCGCGCGACAGCACCAGCTGATACTGGGCCGAGAGCTGCGGCTGCTTGAGGATGAGTTCCTCGATCTGGGTCGGGAACAGGTTCACGCCGCGGATGATCATCATGTCGTCGGAACGGCCGGTGATCTTGTCCATGCGCCGCATCGAGCGTGAAGTCGGCGGCAGCAGGCGCGTCAGGTCACGCGTGCGGTAACGGATGATCGGCAGCGCTTCCTTGCTCAGCGAGGTAAATACCAGCTCGCCTTCTTCACCGTCCGGCAGCACCTCGCCCGTCTCGGGATCGATGATTTCCGGATAAAAGTGGTCTTCCCAGATCACCGGACCGTCCTTCGATTCGATGCACTCGCCGGCCACGCCCGGCCCCATGACTTCCGACAGGCCGTACAGGTCGACCGCGTCGATACCGCCGCGCAGTTCGATTTCGGTGCGCATCGCGTTGGTCCATGGCTCGGCGCCGAAGATGCCGACCTTGAGCGAGCTTTGCGCAGCGTCCAGGCCCTGGCGCGCGAACTCCTCGATGATGTTGAGCATGTACGAAGGCGTCACCATGATGATGGACGGCTTGAAGTCGCAGATCAGCTGCACCTGTTTTTCGGTCTGGCCGCCGGACATCGGAATCACGGTGCAACCGAGTTTTTCAGCGCCGTAGTGCGCGCCCATGCCGCCGGTGAACAGGCCATAGCCGTACGCGATATGCACGATATCGCCGGGCCGCCCGCCGGCCGCCCTGATCGAACGCGCCACCACCGACGACCAGGTCTCGATGTCGTTCTTGGTGTAGCCGACCACGGTCGGCTTGCCGGTGGTCCCGCTCGAGGCATGGACCCGCACCACGCGCTCGCGCGGGACGGCGAACATGCCGAACGGGTAGTTGTCGCGCAAATCCTTCTTATGCGTGAACGGGAATTTGGCCAGGTCGGCCAGCGTCTTCAGGTCGGATGGATGGACGCCGGCGGCATCGAACGAGGCCCGGTAATGGGGTACGTTGTCGTAGGCGTGCTTGAGCGACCACTGCATGCGCTCGAGCTGCAGGGCTTGCAGCTCGTCTTTGCTGGCCAGTTCGATCGAGTCGAGGTCGCACGGGTTTGGTTTGCGGTGCGTCATAGAGATGTATCTCCTTGGTTCTTTTAATTTGGCAGTACCACGACCCTGCGTCGCGCACTGCGTCCTGATTACAAAGCATTTGCCGCTCTGCCCTTCGAACGGGGGCAGTCTGTTGCGCAAACGCTCGCTTAAACCCGTTCAATGACCAGCGCGATGCCCTGCCCGACCCCAATGCACATGGTGCACAGGGCATACCGCCCGCCCGTGCGTTCGAGCTGGTGGAGCGCGGTCAGCACCAGGCGCGCGCCGGAGGCACCGAGCGGATGGCCGATGGCGATCGCGCCACCGTTCGGATTGACATGCGCCGCGTCGTCGGGCAAGCCGAGATCGCGCGTGACCGCCAGCGCCTGCGCCGCGAATGCTTCATTGAGTTCGATCACGTCCATCTGGTCGAGCTTGAGGCCGGTCAGCGCCAGCACCTTGCGCGTCGCCGGCGAGGGGCCGAAGCCCATGATGCGCGGCGCCAAGCCGGCCGTGGCCATGCCGAGCACACGCGCGCGCGGCTTAAGGCCATGCCGGTCGGCGCCGGCGGCCGAAGCGAGCAGCAGTGCGCAGGCGCCGTCGTTCACGCCCGATGCATTGCCGGCGGTGACGCTGCCGTCGGGCCGCACTACGCCTTTGAGCCTGGTCAGCATCTCGAGCGTGGTTTCCGGACGCGGATGCTCGTCGCTGGAAACAATCCTGGGGTCGCCCTTTTTCTGGGGTATTTCGACAGGGACGATTTCGGAGGCAAAGAAGCCGGCCGCGTTTGCGCTGGCCCAGCGTTGCTGGCTGCGCAGCGCCAGCGCATCCTGGTCGGCGCGCCCGATGTTGAAGTCGCCGGCCACGTTTTCGGCCGTATCGGGCATCGAGTCGATGCCGTATTTCGCCTTCATCAGGGGATTGACGAAGCGCCAGCCGATGGTCGTGTCCTCGATCTTGGCCGAGCGCGAGAATGCGCCGTCGGCCTTGGCCAGCGCGAACGGCGCGCGGCTCATGCTTTCCACGCCGCCGGCGATCACCAGGGCCGCTTCGCCCGCCTTGATGCTGCGCGCGGCGATGCCGACCGCGTCCAGGCTCGATCCGCACAGGCGGTTAATGGTGCTGCCCGGCACCTCCACCGGCAAACCGGCCAGCAGCGCCGCCATGCGTGCCACGTTGCGGTTGTCTTCGCCGGCCTGGTTGGCGCAGCCGTACAACACATCGTCCAGTTCGCTCCAGTTCACACCCGGATTGCGTGCAATCAGTGCCTTGATTGGCAGCGCGGCGAGGTCGTCGGTGCGTACCGACGACAGTGCGCCGCCGTAGCGGCCGAACGGGGTACGGATCGCGTCACAGATAAAAGCTTCATTCACGGCGGGACACTCCAGTAATAGAATTCTTGTCGGATGCTAAAAAAGGCGCCGACGACGACCGGCCGGCTTCGATATGGAGCCTATCGTGCGGCTTGCCGCGACATATCGAAAGATGTATTATTGTGCATATACTAGGCGTTTAAAAGCGTAATTGTCAAGCTATTCACCTCAATAATGCATCATATTGCATCTTGTCATGTTGAAATGTGCAGAAAAAAACGCTTGCCTTGACAAAAAGCATGTATTATAAATACATCTTAAAAGCATCCTGAACGGCCTGGCACGACCATGCCCACGGGTAGTCAATCTTGCTGATTTGTTTTTACAGGAGTCCGAAATGAACGCCGTCACCGAAATGCCCGCCCCCATTGTCTTCACCGAGAGTGCGGCAGATAAAGTTGCACAATTGATTGAAGAGGAAGGCAATCCCGAGCTGAAATTGCGCGTGTTCGTGCAGGGCGGCGGATGCTCCGGCTTCCAGTATGGATTCACGTTCGACGAGGTCGTCAATGAAGACGACACCACCATGACCAAGAACGGCGTCCAGCTGCTGATCGATTCGATGAGCTACCAGTACCTGGTGGGCGCCGAGATCGACTACAAGGACGACCTCGAAGGCGCCCAGTTCGTGATCAAGAACCCGACCGCGTCCTCTACCTGCGGCTGCGGTTCGTCGTTCTCGGTTTAAGCGTTACGGCTTTTCGGCGCTGGAGCGCACGGCCCGCAAGCCCGCGGCGCCGGCCGTGACCAGGATGAAGGCCAGCAGCGCCGCCGCATTGAGCAAGCCGCCCGCGCTGCGCCAGGCCGGGCTTGCCGCCGCGTCGCCCAGCATGCGCACCAGCAGCGACAGGTGCAGCAGCGCCAGCGGCGCGTAGAAGACCGGATGGTAAGGCACGGCAAAGCGCGCCACCGCCGGGAAGATGATGGGCGCATGCCCGAACACCATCGAAAACACAAAGCCGAGCATGAGCGCATGCAACGCAGCGTCATAGCTCATGCTGCCCGGCTCCAGGCCAGCCGCGCCGAGGATGGTCACCCCGCTCACCGCCAGCCAACCGTAGCCCGACAACAGGCACACCGCGATAAAGCGCGTCAGCCCCGCCTGGCGCACGGTGCGCCGCGCGATGTCCTGGCGCAGCAGCCACAGCGCGAGCGCGACCAGCGCCGCGGCGAGCAGCATGTCGCCCGCTTTCGATGACATTGCCGACCAGCCCATGCCGGCCACCAGCAGTGCCACGATCAGCGCGAACAGCCGCTGCGCCGTGCGCGACGGCGGCAGGAAGCGCGACAGCTCGAGGCGCTCGCCGGCGATGGTCAATACCAGGAATCCGGCCCACCACGGCACCACCGCAGGCACCGGCAGGCCGCCCAGCCACAGCAGGTTTCCCACGGCCCAGCAGGCCGCGCCAAGCGCGAGCGTGAACGTAAACAACGCGCGCTGGCGCAGGTAGACATGGAGCGACGCGGCCAGCAGGATCAGGCTGCCCAGCGCCAGCAGCAGCTGGCCGGCGGCAGGCGCCACGCCAAGGCCCAGCGCAAGGCCGCCCAGGCCGCTGGCCAGCGGGCCAAGGTAGGCCCAGCGGCGCGCCAGGGCAACGGCGCGTTCGAGCGCGATCACGGTGCCGAAAAATCCGGACACCATCAGCGGACCATGCAGGGCCACCTGTTGCGCCGAAAACAGCGGAACAGACCAGCCCAGGCGAAACAGGCCGGCGCCCACGCCCGCAAGCAGGCAAGCGAAGCCCAGCGCCAGCAGCGGCATGCGCCAGGGCGGGGCGATGTCGGGCGCCGCTTTCACGATGGCTCCGGCCTCACCATCCGAAATGCTTCTTCGCATCCTCGGACATCATGCTTGAATTCCATACCGGCTCCCATACCAGCTGCACGTCGATCTGCGCGGCAGGCGCGATGGTGCCGATTTCGCTTTGCACCTGGTCCATGATCATGGCGCTCATCGGGCAGGCAGGGGTCGTCATCGTCATGGCGACGCGGATGCTGGCGGGCGCGATGGCCACGTCATAAATAAGGCCGAGGTCGACGATATTCATGCCGACCTCAGGGTCCATCACGTTGCGCAACACCGCGCGCACTTGTGCTTCGCCGGGCATCGCCGGCGTCTCAGGGATTTCCATACGGCGTCCTCGATTGTTGATTGGATTCTTAGCTCAAGAGTATGCTACAGGCGGCGCGCGCCGGAACCGTTTCACATCGTTTGCAACAAGGATTATTCGCATCTGGCTAGACGCATCATGCATTTTGCATGTGCAGGAGAGGAACGGCGCGCGCAAATAAAAAGGACTCAAGAGCGCTTTGTCTCTCAAGTCCTTCAGATTTACTGCTTAAATTTTGGTCGGAGTACAAGGATTCGAACCTTGGACCCCCTGGTCCCAAACCAGGTGCGCTACCGGACTGCGCCACACTCCGAGGAACGAGATAATAACGGCTGCAGGCCGTCCGGTCAAGGCCTCGGCGGTTTTTATCGAACAATCGCTGCGCTGCGCCGTGACAGGTATGACCATTTGTAAGCCCACTATTGTCATCTGCTCAATGTATGCGAGCATGGCAACATCGGATCGATGGAGCAGCAATGAATTCCGGAGAGAACACTGTCCTTCCCCTGATTGCCTGCGGGGCTGTGCGCCAGCGCCGCTATCGGATCGCGGCCGGCGCGTTCATTTCGCTGGCGCTGCATGCGGTGCTGCTGTGGGTGTTCCGCCAGGGCGCGCCGGTGCGCGAGTCGCCCGAGCAGGCAGGCGTACCGCGCACGATGACGGTATGGTTGCGCACGCCCGAGATTGCGCGCCAGGCCGAAGCGCCGCCCGAACCCAAGCCGCGCGCACAGCGCCAGGCACGGGTGAAGCGTCCAGCCGCCAGCGCCCGCGCCCCGGCCAAGCCTCAGCCGCAACGCGACCCGCTCCGCGACACAGCGCCCGGCGCGTTCGCGCTCCAGCCAGCCCCGCCCCCCGGCCCCGCGCCGCACTTCGACCAGGAGGCGGCGCGCCGGCTGGCGCGCCAGATCGCCAGCGAACCGGATCCCGTGCAGCCCGGGTCGGTCGGGGCGCAGCTGCCGCCCAAACCGTATGAAACGGAAACGAAGACGGCGCGCGCCATTGCCCGCGCCAAGCGGCGCGACTGCAAGGACGGACTGCCCGGCGGCCTGCTCGCGCCACTATTCCTGTTAATGGATAAGAAAGACAGCGGCTGCAAATGGTAGGGGTGCGCAGGCCTGCCCCATCACAAGGACTGGCGCCGCACAAGATCCCCCGATACGACCTGTACGGCGCCATCCACGTGATGAAAGGCCCACGCTCCCACTTTGACAGCGAAGTGGCGGCGCAGTGCGCCTCAGGTTCAGTCTTGTTCGCCCTTGAGCTCGAGCGCCCGTTCGTACAGGGCGTTTTTCTTGCGCCCGGTAATTTGCGCCGCCAGGCTGGCAGCCTGCTTGACCGAGCACTCGGCCAGCAGGATTTTCAGGATGCGCTCGGCATCGGCATCGGCCGCGTCGGCGCCGGCGGCTGCGCCTTCCAGCAGCACCACGAACTCGCCTTTCTCGCGGTGCGGGTCGGCTTGCACCCAGGCCAGCGCATCGGCCAACGCGCAGCGGTGGATTTCCTCGAACAGCTTGGTCAGCTCACGCGCGAACACCACCTGGCGGGTCGGCTCGAACACGGCGGCCAGCGCCTGCACGCAGTCGAGGATGCGGTGCGGCGCTTCATAGAACACCAAGGTTGCGCGCACCGCCAGCAGCTCGGCCAGCGCGCTTTCGCGCTGCCTGGCCTTGGCCGGCAGGAAGCCGACAAAATGGAACTGGTCGTTCAGCAGGCCGCTGGCCGACAAGGCCGTGATGGCGGCCGACGGGCCAGGCAGCGGCACCACGCGCAGGCCGGCCGCGCGCACCGCATCGACGATGCGCGCGCCCGGATCGGACACGCCCGGCGTGCCCGCGTCCGACACCAGCGCGATGCGCTGGCCGGCCTGCAGGCGCGCGATCAGCTTGTCGGCCGCCTCGCGCTCGTTGTGCTGGTGGGCGGCGATCATCGGCCGCGACAAACCGAAACGGCTGAGCAGATTTCCCGTGTTGCGGGTATCCTCGCAGGCGACCGCATCGACCAGTGTCAACAGGTGCAGCGCGCGCAAAGTGATGTCCGTGACGTTCCCGATGGGTGTGGCCACGACATACAGGGTTGCTGTAGGATAGACCTGATGCGCCGCCTCGCCCATGACGGGAAGCTGAGCGATCTGGCTGGACTGTGGTTCTGTCATTTGGAGGTGTGATGCTAATAAGAAGTCTCAAAGGCCTGCTTGCAGCCAGCGCGATCGCCATCCTGGGCGGGTGCAGCACGCCGTGCGACGCGCCGGGGCGATTGTGCGCGCCTATCGTGGCAAACACAAGTGCACCCGCGCCGAAGCTGCTCCCGGGCGAGCGCGTGGTCCCGGCGCCGGCGCCCCCCGAGGCGGCCAGCGTCCAGACTCATCCGGTGGATGCGCCGCCGCTCACGCCGTCGGCTGCGTCCGCTCCTTCCGCTCCCGCCGCCGCGGGCGCCACCCGCATCGCCCTGTTGCTGCCGCTGCACTCCGCCTCGCTGGGCGTGCCGGCCGAGGCCCTGCGTGCCGGCTTCATGGCCGCCTATGAACGCGACCGTGCCGGCTTCATCGTCAACCTGGTCGACAGCGGCGAGTCGGCGAACGAAGCGCTCGACGCCTACGCCGGCGCACTCGAACAGAACGATATCGTGGTCGGCCCCCTGGCGCGCTCGGCCGTGTACGCGGTTGCCACCCGCGCCACGGTGAGCAAACCGACCATCGCGCTCAATCATCCCGAGGCGCGCGCCGGCGAGACCGAATCGACGCTGCCGCAACAAATGCTGGTCATGGGCCTGTCGATGGAGGACGAGGCGCGCCAGGTTGCCAACTGGGCCGCCGCCGAGAATCCCGGCGCCAGCGCCCTGATCGTTTCGGGCAGCAGCGCATGGCAGCGGCGCACGGCAAACGCCTTCGCCGCGCAATGGAACCAGCTGGGCCTGAGCTCGCAGGTGGCCGAGCTCGCCGTTGCCGACGGCAACGTGAGCGGCGCCTCGCTGGGCCAGCTCAAGACGCGCGTCAATGCCGAGGCGCCCACCCTGCTGTTTGCCGCGCTCGACGCCGGCCAGCTGGGCCAGGTGCGCATGGCGCTCGACAACCACAACCTGCCCGTGTACGGCACCTCCTCGGTCAACCCAGGCACCGAGCCGGGCTCGGCGATGGTGGAACTGGACGGTATCCGGGTGCTCGACATGCCGTGGCAAGTGCTCCCCGACCATTCCGCCGTCATGGTGTATCCACGCTGGAGCGCGACCGGCCACACGCCCGACATGGACCGCCTGTATGCACTGGGCATCGACGCGTTCCGCGTGGCGCGCGAGATTACCCTGCATCCGGCGGCCTCGTTCATGCTCGACGGCGTCACCGGGCGCCTGCAGGTCAGTTTCGGCCTTGGCCCGGCCCTTTTCGAACGGGTCGAACCGGCTGCGGTGTACCGTGCCGGCGCCTTCCAGCTGGTCAGCGCACCGAACTGACCATGTGGCCGGCCAGGCTCAGCGCCAAGCAGCAGCAGGGCCAGCTGTGGGAACAGCAGGCCCTGGCCCACCTTGAACGGCACGGGCTGGCGCTGGTGGAGGCCAATTTCAGCTGCAAAGGCGGGGAGATCGACCTGATCATGCGCGACGGCCAAGCGCTCGTGTTCGTCGAGGTGCGCCAGCGCGCCGGCCGGCAGCACGGCGGGGCGGCGGCCAGCATCACCCCGGCCAAGATCCGGCGCCTGGTGCGCGCGGCCCAGCTGTACCTGCTGCGCTTTCAACGCCCGCCGGCGTGCCGCTTCGACGTGGTCGCGATCGACGCCGGCATCCTCACCTGGCTGCGCAATGCCATTGAAGTGTAAGCAATTTTAACGGCACTTGCCCGTGTTCGCTTGCCGCTGCACTATAATCGGCACCTATGAACACACAACGCATCCTCTCCCATTTCCACGAAAGCGCGGAACTGAAGATTCAATCGGCGGCCGTGTTGGCCCAGCCAATCGCACAGGCGATCGAACTGATGTTCGGCGCCCTCTCCAACGGCAACAAGATCCTCGCCTGCGGCAATGGCGGATCGGCCGCCGACTGCCAGCACTTCGCCGCCGAGCTGGTGGGCCGCTTCGAGCGCGAGCGTTTCCCGCTGCCGGCGCTGGCGCTGACCACCGACACCTCGATCCTGACGGCGGTGGGCAACGACTACAGCTACCGCGAGATTTTCTCGAAACAAGTGCAAGCCTTCGGCCAGGCCGGCGACGTGCTGCTCGCCATTTCCACCTCGGGCAACTCGGCCAACGTGCTGGCCGCGGTGGAAGCGGCGCTCGAACGCGAAATGCGCGTGGTGGCGCTGACCGGCAAGGACGGCGGCGCGATCGGCAAGATGCTGACCGACGCCGATGTCCACATATGCGTGCCGCATGCGCGCACCGCCCGCATCCAGGAAGTGCACCTGGTGACGATTCACTGTATTTGCGACGGAATCGACGTTGCCCTATTCGGAGGAGATGTTAATGATTGAGAATGGCCCGCGCCTTGTGCGTCCCGTAGTCAAACTCGTGCTGTGCGCCGCCCTGCTGGGCGGCCTGGCCGGCTGCGTCGAAATGATGGTCGGCGGCGCCGTGGTCGGTGCGGTTGCGAGCTCCGACCGCCGCACCTTCGGCGCCCAGACCGAAGACAAGGCCATTGCCGTCAAGGGCGAACTGCGAGTGCCGAAAATCGTCGGCGACGTCGGCCATGTGAACGTCAACAGTTTCAACCGCAAGGTGCTGCTGACCGGCGAAGTCAAGGACGAGGCCATGAAGACGGCCGTCGAGCGCGAAATACAATCCATCGACGGCGTGCAGTCGATCGCCAACGAGCTTGAAATTGCCGGACCTGCGACCTACACCTCGCGTTCCAGCGACACGCTCATTACCGCCAAGGTCAAGGCCAGCCTGGTTGACATGAAGACCATTTCGGCCAACTCGTTCAAGGTCGTGACCGAACGCGGCGTGGTCTACCTGATGGGTCGTGTGACAGCGCGCGAAGGCCAGGTTGGCGCCGAGGTGGCGCGCGGCGTGAGCGGCGTGCAGAAAGTGGTCAAGATTTTCGACTACATCACCGAAGCAGAGCTCAAGGCGCTCGAGCCGCACCGGAGCGCGGCCCAGCTGTAAGGGTACGGCGCCCGGCCCCGGGCGGCGTTTGCCGTGCGGGGCTATAATTGCCTTTCGTGCCTACTGAAGCGTGACCGCCATGTCCACTACCACCCCCACCCCTAACACCTGGATCAAACCGGCCGCGATCGCCGCCGTCGTGCTCGCGCTCGCTGGCGTCGGCTATGCATCGCTCGGCAGCAGCGCCACGGCCGCACCCGAGGTCACCTACATCGCCCTCGACGGCCAGAAGATCACCTCGCAAAGCCTGCGCGGCAAGGTGGTGATGGTGAATTTCTGGGCAACTTCATGCACCACTTGCGTGAAGGAAATGCCGCAGATGGTCGACACGTACAATAAGTTCAAGGACCAGGGCCTCGAGTTCGTCGCGGTCGCGATGAACTACGATCCGCCCAACTACGTGCTCAACTTCACCGAGACGCGCAAGCTGCCGTTCAAGGTCGCGCTGGATACCAACGGCGAACTGGCCAAGGCGTTCGGCGACGTGGCGATGACCCCGACCACCTTCGTGATCGACAAGCAAGGCAAGATCATCAAGCGCTACCTGGGCGAGCCGGAGTTTGGGGCCTTGCATGCGCTGTTGAAGAAGGAACTCGCGGGCTGATCCGAACTCCTTTTTTTGCCCCACAGCGCACTGACACCAGGATTTCCCCGCCAAACTAGCCGTCATACCGACTAGAAGGTGCTCTTCAGGTCATGTACGACTTACCGTACATATCCCTTGCTCATTTTTGAGCATTACGCTAACCTCTACATGTACAATTTATTGAACATGTTGTTTGGGTTCTGCAACCCCTGTTCGCACATACTGACGCTGCTTACGCTGGCGGTGATTATTCAATGATGGAGTATCCATGAGGATCATAAATTTTTCCGAGGCTCGAAATAGCCTTCGTACAGTTATCGATCAGGTTGTAGAGGATGCCGATGTCACAGTGATCTCGCGACGAGATGCACCAGACGCCGTTGTGATGTCTTTTGACCACTACAGTAGCCTGATGGAGACGGTCCATTTGTTGAATTCCCCCGCGAACGCCGCGCACTTGGCAAAGTCGATCGCACAATCGCGCTCTGGTCGTTCCAGGCAACGGGACTTGATCGAAGTACCCGACGCTGACTAACAAAATATGCGCAACACGCACTTCACAGATGACGCTTGGGACGATTACGTTTACTGG
>Ga0207975_100583_pt1 | contig 16797 bp, 17 predicted proteins | sample LakWasMe91_HOW11_2_FD_183913 | JGI IMG/M metagenome (GOLD analysis project Ga0207975, IMG submission 183913) | Freshwater sediment methanotrophic microbial communities from Lake Washington under simulated oxygen tension - Sediment Metagenome... | ecosystem: Environmental > Aquatic > Freshwater >...
TTGAAGTCGTCGTCCATCGCCTCGCGGAAACGAATTGCATGGGCTTCGTTCCAGTCGACGGCAACCGGATCGGCGCCAAGGTCGACCTCGGACAGCGCGGTGTACAGGCGCGTGAGCGCGACCTTGGCGTCGTCGAGATGCGCATCGGAATAGTTGAGCGGGCTGCGGTAGTGCGCGCGCAGGATAAAGAAACGCACCACTTCTGCATCGTACTTCTTTAAGACATCGCGGATCGTGAAGAAGTTGCCAAGCGATTTGGACATCTTCTCGTTATCGAGGCGCACGAAGCCGTTGTGGATCCAGTAGTTGACGGTGGTGTGCCCGAACGCGCCTTCGGACTGCGCGATTTCGTTTTCGTGGTGCGGGAACTGCAGGTCCGCGCCGCCGCCGTGGATGTCGAAGCGCTCGCCGAGCAGGGCGCACGACATGGCCGAGCACTCGATATGCCAGCCGGGGCGCCCGCTGCCCCATTTCGAAGGCCATTTCACTTCGTCCGGCTCGGACGGCTTGGACGACTTCCACAGCACGAAGTCGAGCGGGTCGCGCTTGCCGGCGTTGACGTCGATGCGCTCGCCCGCACGCAGGTCGTCGAGCGACTTGCCCGACAGCTTGCCGTAGCTTGGGAAATTGCGCACCGCAAAATTGACGTCGCCGTCCTCGCCCTGGTAGGCCAGGCCGCGTTGCTCGAGCGTTTCGATCATGGACAGCATCTGCGGCACGTACTCGGTGGCGCGCGGCGCGCAATCGGGCGCCAGGATGCCCAGCGCGCGCGTGTCCTCGTCCATATAGGTGGAAAAGCGCGTCGTCAGTTGCGACAAAGTCTCGCCATTTTCCACCGCGCGCTTGATGATCTTGTCATCGATGTCGGTAATGTTGCGCACGTACTTGACCTGGTAGCCCGATGCCTTGAGCCAGCGGTAGATCACGTCGAACGCCATCATCATGCGCGCATGGCCGATGTGGCAGTAGTCGTAGATCGTCATGCCGCACACATACATGCCGGCCTTGCCTGGTTCGATCGGAACGAAAACCTGCTTCTCGCGCGCAAGGGTGTTAAAAATCTTTAAATTGCTCATCGGACTCTTGTTGTATCAGCGATCAGGACGCTCAGGCAATACGAAAACCGGGCACGGCCACCGCAAGGGCGCGCACCGGATCGGCTCAGATTGCTTGAGATCGTCAGACCCTCTGTGTATGTTCTTATTTGATAGAATGGGACGTTCTGAGCAAAGTATAGCATTGATAAAAACCCGACCGACCGCATATGCTTGAGGTTTATTTTTGCGTGAATGGCTTGACATCTGTCACGCCGCATCACGACCATGCATTACAACGCCAAGGAAGCCAAGATGCAAGAATCAAAATTGTTCAAACTGCCGTTGCTGGCCAGGTTCCTGACCGTATTTTGCGGCCTGACGCTCACCAGTGCGGTACTGGCCGCGCAGCTGCCGAAGGTGTCGCTCACAACGAGCATGGGCGAGATCGTGCTTGAACTCGACCAGGAAAAAGCGCCGAAAACGGTCGCCAACTTCCTGCAATACGTCAAGACCGGGCATTACAAGGGCACCATCTTCCACCGCGTTATCGACGGCTTCATGATCCAGGGCGGCGGCTACGACGTCAACATGGTCGAGAAAAGGACCGGCAAGCCGATCAGCAACGAAGCCAGCAACGGCTTGCGTAACGTTCCCTACAGCATTGCGATGGCGCGCACCGCCGACCCGCATTCGGCCACCGCCCAGTTCTTCATCAACGTGGCCGACAATGCCGCGCTCGACTATCCGGGGCGCGACGGCTTCGGCTACACGGTGTTCGGCAAGGTCGTCCAGGGCCAGGAAGTAGTCGACAAGATCAAGGGCGTGGTGGTGGACGATGTGCGCGGGTACCAGAACGTTCCGGTGGTGCCGATCGTGATTCAATCGGCAAAAATCATCCAGCCTGTAAAATAGCGTCCGGGCACCGGCCGTGCCCGCACGGACGGCCGGATCAGAGAGCCAGGCTTCTCCCAACAATAACGAATGACAGGATATATCATGGCCGTACTTATCACCACCAACATGGGCAACATCACCGTTGAACTGGATGCGGAAAAAGCGCCTAAATCGGCTGCCAACTTCCTCGACTATGTCAAGAAGGGCCACTACAACAACACGATCTTCCATCGCGTGATCGCCGACTTCATGATCCAGGGCGGCGGTTTCGAGCCAGGCATGAAGCAAAAGCCGGCCGAACAGACCGTGGAAAACGAAGCCAAGAACGGCCTCAAGAACGAGCCGTACACGCTCGCGATGGCGCGCACCTCCGACCCGCATTCGGCATCGGCCCAGTTCTTCATCAACGTCAAGAACAACAGCTTCCTCGACTATCCGGGCCAGGACGGCTGGGGTTACGCGGTGTTCGGCAAGGTTACCGACGGCACCGACGTGGTCGACAAGATCCGCAAGGTCCCGACCACGCGCAGCGGCATGTTTGCCGACGTGCCAGTGGACCCGGTGATCATCGAAAAAGTCGAGATCATCTAAGCAAGATGAAAAACGGGCATCCGATTCCGGCGCGGGCGGCGAGCGCCGCGCGCGCGCAGCGATGACGATGCCCGCGCGCCCGCTCGCGCTATTCATTTCCGACCTGCACCTGCAGGATGCGCACCCGCGCACGACCGAGGCGTTCCTGCGCTTTTTAGCCGAGCGCGCAAGTGCTGCCCGGTCGCTGTACCTGCTTGGCGACCTGTTCGAATACTGGGCCGGGGACGACGACCTGGCCGACCCTTATCATCAAAAAATCGTCCGGGCCATCCGCGCCGTGAGCGAGGCGGGCGTGGCCGTCTACGCGATGGCGGGCAACCGCGACTTCCTGGCAGGCAGCGAGTTCGCGCGGGCGGCCGGGCTGACCATGCTGGCCGAACCGCACGTGGCCGAGATCGGCGGGCAGCGCATCGCGCTCATGCACGGCGACGCCGAATGCCTGGACGACGTCCAGTACATGGAATTTCGCGCGCAAGTGCGCCAGCCCACCTGGCAAGAGCAGTTCCTGGCCCTGGCGCTGGAGCAGCGCAAGGCCATCATCGCCGGCATGCGCGAAAGCAGCCGCGCAGCGCACGGCAGCAAGTCGTACGAGATCATGGATGTGACGCAAGAGGCGATCGGCGCGATGTTCGAACGCACCGGGGCCGAGGTGATCATCCACGGCCACACCCACCGCCCCGCCCTGCATCAAACCGGCGGCAAACGGCGCTACGTGCTGCCCGACTGGGATGCCGATACCGAACCGGCGCGCGGTGGCTGGATTGAAATCGACGCCAGCGGCGCTATCACGCGCCGCGACCTGGACGGCGTTTCAAAGGCTTAGGGCGAAAGAGCGAAGCTCCCGCCCGCCTCAGGCGATCTGCTTCAAGCGTTGCCCGTAAATACCCCAGACATGGTCGATGCCGTCAACCTGGCCGTACAGCGCCCAGCCGGTTCCAATCTTCTTCACGTTCACCTCGCTGCCAATTTCAAGGGCCAGCCGCTCGGCCCACTGGCTGGCCGAGCCTTTCCCCTTAAACAATTCCTGTCCCTCGAAGATCACCGTGGCGTCGAACACGGGCATGGCAAATATGGTCATAGTGTTGTTTACTCGCTTCAGTTATAAGGGCGATCCGCGCCGCCCGAAAGCGCTAGCATAACCGGACCGGCCACGTGAAGGGGCAATGACATGCGCACAGTCGTTATTGGTCAATTGCAGCTGACCGTCCTCGATGACGGTACTTGGGCATTTCCCGCCCGGAATTTCTTCAGCAACGTGCCCGAGTCCGTCTGGCGGAAAGAGGTGCACGCCGATGCCGAGGGAAAGATAGCGGTCGGCCACAACTACGGGCTGGTCCGCAGCGGCCAGCACCTGATCGTGATCGACACCGGCTACGGCGACGACACGCATGGCGGTCGCACCGGCCACCTGCTCGAGGAATTCAACCGCAGCGGCCACCGGCGCGAGCAGGTCACGATCGTCATCACCACGCATGCGCATGGCGACCATACCAAGCGCAACACGCTGTTGCAGGACGGCCAGCTCAAGCCCACCTTCCCGAACGCCCGTTACTATCTCGGCCGGGCCGACTGGGAGCGGTTCAACGGGCCGGACGGGCAGGTGCACGGTTTCGACCAGCATGTGCGCACGCTTGCCGAGCTGGGCATGCTGACACTGGTCGACGGCGCCTTGCAACTGACTCCCGAGGTGTCGCTGCTGCCGACCCCGGGCCATACGCCTGGCCACACCAGCGTGCTGCTCGCGTCGCAGGGGCAAACCGCAATATTTCTCGGGGACCTGTGCCACCATCCCTTGCATTTTTCGCATCCGGACTGGGTCAGCAGCTTCGATACCGATCCGGCCCTCACGCCGAAAACCCGGGCCTGGGTGTTCCAGCTGGCAGCCGCGCGCGACGCACTGCTGGTCTGTCCGCACGCAATCGCCCCCGGGCTGGGACGGCTCAGGCGCCGCGATCATGGTTTTGCATGGGAAGCGATACGTTGAACATGGCAAACGGGCAAAATTCTGCGACAATCGGCGTAAGCAGTCCGACTTGTCGGCTTCAACCCTTTTGAAAGTGCATGGCCATGATACAGAGCAAAAAACCGGATGCCGCCCGCCTCGACAAGATCGTGGCCGACGCGCGCCGCGCAGCCGACACGCGCGAGCTGGGTTACCGCGAACGGTCCCTGAAGATGTATCCGTGGATATGCGGGCGCTGCATGCGCGAATTCACGCACGCCAATGTGCAGCAGCTGACGGTACACCACCGCGACCACAATCACGACAACAACCCGCCCGACGGCAGCAACTGGGAGCTGTTGTGCCTGTACTGCCACGACAACGAGCACTCGCGCTATCTGGAAGCCGACCGCGGCGCCGGCCTGGTGTCCGGCCCCGTCGCGCCGGCGACCCACAATCCGTTCGCGGCGTTAGCCGGCCTGATCAAGAAAAAAGAGTAGGCCCGTCAGCAGGCGGCACGGTGCTAAACTACGCCCCTTACACCCAAGTGCTGAACCCATGACGAACAAGAAACAGCCTTCCACCAAGAAAGCACCCGATGCGCCTGCAGGGCGTGTCGAAAACCCCTTCCTCGATACCGGGTTTTATACGCGGATGCGTGATTACACCGAACGTGATGCGGCATTCTCGAAAGAGTTGAAGGCAATAGCGGAACGTGGCGCAGGCAAGCAAAGCTGCGACGCGCGCTTCGCACCGTCGCTGCAAGCCTTGCGCGGCGTGGTCAAGAAAGGCTTGGCGCTCGAGGACATGTTCGGGCGCATCGTGCTTGGCGTCGAATCAGGACTGTGGGAACCGTGGATGACCGCGTTCGGCTTTGAACTGCGCGGCGTCAACTATGCGAAGACGGGAGAGCGCAATGCCCGGCTCGCGCTCGACATCAGCCTGGCGTCCAAGGCCACCACCACGTTCGCAAACGCCGGCATTCCAAACTGGCGTAGCCTGGCGGCGGAAGACTGTGCCCAGGTCCAGGTCGAGAAGCCGACCGAGAAAACCCCTGCGAAAGCCTATGCCATTTTCTACCTGGACGCCGCCGACAAATAAAAGGTGGCCGCCGCTTTATTTGGCAAGCAGCACCAGGGTGTGGTTCCACTCCGATTCCCATGCATGCAAAAACTCATGCGCTTTAAAAGCGCGTTTTAGCTGCGGCATGGGAACCCGGTAGACATCGTTTAATCCCAGCGCCAGCGTGACCGGATTCCACACGGCTTTGTTTTTTGCCTTTTTCGCGCTGCCCTTCACCCTTGCGCCGTCATCGCCAAACACGCCCCCGCCACTGGCAAGGGCCTGTTCCAGGTCGATTCGCACCAGGGGGCCAAATGCCGCCAACAGCTGCTCTTTGTTGATGCCATTGCGCGATTCCCTTGCCCCCTCAATCTTGACTGGTGCGGGCTCGGCATCGCGTTTGAGTTTGTTCGCCAGGCGCTCCAGATCCTTTTTCAGGAACCGTAACTCATGCAAGGCCCTTCGAAAGCCTGGGGGCGGGAGTGTGGCCACGATCTTGTAGGCGTCTTTCGTGATCGTGATGTGCACGTCCTCGCTGCCGGCCGCCAGCCGTTGGGTGTCGCCCTCGAAAAAAATCGGCGCCGGATAACCGCCGTTCGCATCACCGAACAACTCGGGACAGGCGGCGTCGTAGTCGAGCCAGACGTAGGGGGTCAAGCCGTTCTCGAGCATGCGCGCCAAGGTCCACGGCGCGCCGGTTTGCTGCACCAGCCAGTCGCAAGCCTGCTCGGTTGTTGCCCTGAAGGGTAGTTCGCTCATCGTCATTTTTCTTTCGTTCATATGTCCGCCATGAGGGTAACATCAGGCGCACATTGGCGCTGTGCTTTACTATGCATGTCCACGGCATGCCGTGATCCGTTAAACAGCCCGATGGGCCCTTAAAGGCAGGATGTTGGACCAATTACAGCAGGGATTTCTCTTGACCCGCCACTGGCGCGATACTGCCGCCGGGACGGAAGTCGAGTTTTGGCTGGCGACCGATGACGGCCCGCGTCACTTATGCCTGGGCTCCCATCGGTCGGTAGCGTTCATTCCGGCCGAACAACGCGCGCAGGCGGAACTGGTATTGCGCGGCGAGCGTTCGTGCGAGCTGCGCCCCCTTGCCCTGAACGATTTCCAGCACCGTCCGGTGCTCGGCTTGTATTGTGCGCAGTATCGCCAGTTGCAGAAACAGGCCAGGCGCCTGCGCGACAACGGGGTCGACGTCTACGAAGCCGATGTGCGCTCGCCCGAACGCTACCTGATGGAACGCTTCATCACCGCGCCCGTATGGTTCGGCGGCCAGGCCGGCGGCGAGCGCGCCGCGCTGCAGGACGGGCAGATGAAACCTGCGCCCGGTTACCGGCCGCGCCTGCGGCTGGTATCGCTCGATATCGAAACGACCGCCCACGGCGATCTGTATTCGATCGCGCTGGAGGGGTGCGGCCAGCGCCAGGTCTACATGCTGGGCCCACCGAACGGCAGCGACGAGCCGCTCGACTTCGACCTGGCGTATTGCGAGAACCATCCGCAGATGCTCGAGCAACTGAACCGTTGGCTGGAACGGCACGATCCGGACGCGATCATCGGCTGGAACCTGGTGCAGTTCGACCTGCGCATCCTGCAGCGCCACGCCGAGCGCCATCAGGTGCCGCTGCGCTTCGGGCGCGACGGCAGCGCCATGGAGTGGCGCGAACACGGCGCCAGGCAACAGCATTTCTTCGCGGGCGCCGCCGGCCGCCTGATCATCGACGGCATCGAAGCGCTCAAGTCCGCGACCTGGAGTTTTCCGTCATTCAGCCTGGAACACGTGGCGCAAACCGTGTTGGGTGAAGGCAAGGCCATCGACAACCCCTACCAGCGGATGGCGGAAATCGAGCACCGCTTCGCCGAAGACAAACCGGCCCTGGCGCGCTACAACCTGAAAGACTGCGAACTGGTAACGCGCATCTTCGCCAAGACCGAGCTGCTGACCTTCCTGCTCGAGCGTGCCAGCGTGACCGGTCTGGCGGTCGACCGCAGCGGCGGCTCGGTGGCCGCATTCGAGCACCTGTACATGCCGATGATGCATCGCCAGGGTTACGTGGCGCCCAACCTGGGCGACATCGTGGGCGAAAACAGTCCCGGCGGTTTTGTGATGGACTCGCAATCCGGCCTGTACGACTCGGTGCTGGTGCTCGATTACAAGAGCCTGTACCCCTCGATCATCCGGACCTTCCTGATCGATCCGGTCGGGCTGGTGGAAGGCACCCGCAATCCCGACCACGAGGCGACGGTGGAGGGTTTTCGCGGCGCCCGCTTTGCGCGCGACAAGCACTGCCTGCCGGCCATCGTCAAGCACATCTGGGACGGACGCGACCAGGCCAAACGCGAACACAACAAGCCGCTGTCGCAGGCCTTGAAGATCATCATGAATGCGTTCTACGGTGTACTCGGCTCGAGCGGTTGCCGCTTCTTCGATCCGCGCCTGGCGTCCTCGATCACGCTGCGAGGCCAGGAAATCATGCACCTGACGCGAAAACTGATTGAAGACAAAGGCTATCAGGTCATCTACGGCGACACCGATTCGACCTTCGTGTGGCTCAGGCACGCACACACTGAAGAACAGGCAGCCGAGATCGGCCGTTCGCTGGCCAGCCATGTCAACCAGTGGCTGGTCCAGCACCTGCGGCAGGAATTCAAGCTCGACAGCGCACTCGAACTGCAATTCGAAACGCATTACCGGCGCTTCCTGATGCCGACCATACGCGGATCCGAAGAAGGCAGCAAAAAGCGCTACGCGGGACTGATCCGCACACCGGATGGCAGCGAACAAATGATTTACAAGGGACTTGAAACGGTGCGCAGCGACTGGACCGCGCTGGCGCAGCAATTCCAGCAAGCGCTGTACATGCGCATCTTCAAGGGCGAACCGTACCAGGACTATGTGCGTGACTATGCCAGCCGCACCGCCAGCGGCCAATTCGATGCGCTGCTGGTGTACCGCAAGCGGCTACGCCGGCCGCTCGACGAGTATGAGCGCAACGTGCCCCCGCACGTGCGCGCCGCGCGCATCGCCGACGAGTACAACCGGCTTCAAGGCCGTCCCCTGCAATACCAGAACGGTGGCTGGATCCGCTATGTGATGACGCTGGCAGGTCCTGAACCGCTCGAAATCGAGCGCTCGGCGATCGACTACGAGCACTATCTGACGCGCCAGCTGCAACCGGTGGCCGACGCCATCCTGCCGTTCGTCCATGATGACTTTGCGACGCTGACCAGCCGTCAACAGACCTTGTTCTGACAGCGATGCGCAAAAGATTGCGATATTAGCAAATAGGGTTTACCCTCGGCCGCTCAGCGAATGCAAGCCTGTGCCAGGGATACCTAAGATGAAGAGAAGAAAGAGACTGACCTTTTGGGGGGCTGATGAGAATGATGACAGCCTTGCCCGCAGCGTGATTGAAGGGCGTAAGACGGTCACCGCGGATACTGTCGCCAGCTACTATCGACCGTATGGTGAGTATGGCGATGGCAGCTACGGCGCGGGTGATTTTATCGAGGTTTATGATTTAAAAAAAAATCTTCGCTGCATTATCAAGGCGACCAAGGTATATCACATCAGGTTTGGGCATATTCCCGAGGAAGTATGGCGGGGCGAGACGTTTTCCAGCGAACAAGAGTTCAAGGAATGTCATATTCGTTGCATGCCAGATGTCGACCTGCACGATGAGTTTGAATTGGTGACGCTGCATTTTGAACTTGTCGAAGTGATCGCCTGCCTGCCTTGAGTGGAAAAAGCAAGAAATCTCAAGATTCCTGTCAAAAGTCATGGAAATGAGAATGAGTTTCAATTACCATTTGTGTTCAAATAGATTTTGCACTTGAACCCAACCGGGCACATATCCATGAAACTTTTCAAACTCAGCACAATTGCGGCACTTTGCATGATCGCGGCGGGCACCGCCGTGGCCCAGGAAAAGGTCATCAACCTGTACTCCGCACGCCACTACCAGACCGACGAAGCGCTGTACGCCGACTTCACCAAGCAAACCGGCATCAAGATCAACCGCATCGAAGCGGGCGAAAACGAGTTGCTCGAACGCGTAAAAAACGAAGGCGCGAACAGCCCTGCCGACGTGTTCATCACGGTCGACGCGGCACGCCTTGCCAAGGCAGACGAGCTGAACCTGTTTGCCCCGGTCCAGTCCAAGCTGCTCGACGCGCGCATTCCGGCGCACCTGCGCACCAAGGACTGGCTCGCGTTCTCGACCCGCGCCCGCGTGATCGTCTATAACAAGAGCGCGGTGAACGCTGCCGACGTCCAGAATTACGAAGACCTGGCCAGCCCCAAGCTCAAAGGCAAGGTATGCGTGCGCTCGGGCTCCCATCCTTACAACCTCTCGCTCGGCGCGGCGCTGTTCGAACACCTGGGTGCTGCCAAGACGGAAGCATGGGCCAAAGGGCTGGTGGCCAATTTTGCGCGCGACCCGAAAGGCGGCGACACCGACCAGATCAAGGCGGTTGCCGCCGGCGAGTGCGGCGTCACCCTGGCCAATACCTACTACGTCGCGCGCCTGATGCGCTCGGACAAGCCAGCCGACAAGAAGGTCATGGAGTCGGTCGGCGTGATCTGGCCCAACCAGAAGACAAGCGGCGTGCACATGAACATTTCCGGTGGCGGGATGCTGAAGACCGCGCCGCACAAGGAAGCGGCCGTGAAGTTCCTGGAATACCTGGCGACCGACAAGGCGCAGGCTTATTTTGCTGACGGCAACAACGAATGGCCGGTGGTGGCAGGCGTGAAGGTCAATAATCCTGCGCTCGACGCGCTCGGCAAGTTCAAGGCCGATACCATCCATGTGGGAACGCTGGCCAAGCACCAGGCCGAGGTGCAAAAGATCTACGACCGCGCACTCTGGCGCTAAGCCGGCAATTCTCCCTGCATGGCGCGCGTCCTAGCGCGGACGCGCGCCGCGCGCGATGCGCCACGACACCACGATCAGTGGTAACACGCCAACCGCAACAATGGTCAGCGCCGAAGTCGACGCCTCGGCCAGGCGCTCGTCCGAGGCCAGCGTGAACGCCTGGGTCGCGAGGGTATCGAAATTGAATGGCCGCATCACCAGCGTGGCCGGCAACTCCTTCATCACATCGACAAACACCAGCAGGCCGGCGGTCAGCAGGCTGCCGCGCAGCAAAGGCAGGTGGATGCGCCACAAGGTCTCGGCGTGCCCGAAGCCGAGCGAGCGGGCCGCATCGTCCATCGTCAGGGTAATCTTCGCCAGGCTCGCTTCCACCGTCTGCAGCGACACGGTCAGGAAGCGCACCAGGTAGGCATACACCAGCGCGGCAATGCCGCCGGTGAGCAGCAGGCCGGGATTGGTGCCGGTGAACGAATGGATCGACCCGGCCAGCCAGATGTCCAGCCTTGTCACGGGAATGAGAATCCCGACCGCAATGACCGAACCGGGAACGGCATAGCCGAGGCCGACGATGCGGTTCACCAGCTTGGGAATCAGGTGTCCGGTCACGCGCGCCGCGTAGGCCAGCAACACGGCCGCCACGACGGCGGCAAAGGCGGTCGCCCCGGCCAGCACGAAACTGTTGCGCGCAAGGCGAAGGAAGCGTTCGCCGAACTGGGCGTCGCCTTCGCTGAGCGCCATGTGCAGCAAGGTTCCCGCGGGAATCAGGAAACCGATGGCCAGCGGCAGCAGGCACAGCGACACCGCCGCGGCCGCCTTCCAGCCGCGCAGCAGCTGTCCGTGCATAGGCCGGTTGCGCCCGGTGGTGTTGTGAAAGCGCGCCCGGCCGCGCGACCAGCGCTCCAGGAACAGGACCAGCGCCACAAAGCCGAGCAGCAATGCCGACAACTGCGCCGCCGCAACGCGGTCGCCCAGCGAAAACCAGGCTCGGTAAATGCCACTGGTGAAGGTCGGCACGCCGAAATAGGCCACTGCGCCGTAGTCGGCCAGCGTCTCCATCAGTGCCAGCGAGGCGCCGGCCGCAATCGCGGGACGTGCCAGCGGCAGCGAGACGCGCCAGAAATTCTGCCACGGCCCCAGTCCCAGCGAGCGCCCTACTTCAAGCATGCCGCTGGCGCGTTCCAGGAAGGCGGCGCGCGCCAGCAGGTAAACGTAGGGATAGAGCACGAACACGAACACCACGCAGGCGCCGCCGACCGTGCGCACGTCGGGAAACCAGTACTGGCCGGCGCTCCAGCCGAACGCCTCGCGCAGCCAGCTTTGCACGGGACCGACGAACTGCAGCAGGTCGGTATAGGCATAGGCCATCACGTAGGCAGGCACGGCCAGCGGGAGCACCAGCGCCCATTCGAACAGGCGGCGCCCTGGAAAATCGTGGATGCTGACCACCCAGGCGCTCGAGACGCCGACCAGCACCACGCCGGCGCCCACGCCCACGCACAGGATCAGGGTGTTGGCGATGTAGGCGGGAAGCACCGTCGAGGCCAGGTGGCGCCAGGTGTCGCCCGAGCCGCCCAGCAGCATGTTGCCGGTAACGCTAAGGATCGGCACGGCGATCAGGAACGCGACAACCAGGGCCGCCGCCACCAGCGCGGTGACGCCGCGGCGGTCCCGCAGCGTGGAGTGGAGCCAGGGTATTGTCAAAGCGGTCTCAGATGAAAATCAGAATTATAATTGATGATCGTTACTTTCGGTTCCGCCATGACACTACTTACGCTGCACGACATTTCCTATTCGCATGGCCAACACCGCGTGGTGGACCGCTTGTCTTTTGACCTCGAGGCCGGCCAGATCGCCTGCCTGCTCGGGCCTTCGGGCTGCGGCAAGACCACGGTGCTGCGCTGCATTGCCGGCTTCGAGCATGTGAGCGAGGGCGAGATCGGCTTTGAAGGACGCGTGATCGGAAGCGCCAGCGCGCATGTACCGGCCGAGCAGCGCCATATCGGGATGGTGTTCCAGGACTATGCGCTGTTTCCGCACCTGACCATCGCGGCCAACATCGGCTTTGGCCTGCGCGGCGCCAGCGTGCAGGAGCGCCGCGCGCGCGTGGAGCAACTGCTGGCGACCGTGGGCCTGCAAGGCGAGGATCAAAAATTCCCGCATGAACTGTCGGGCGGACAGCAGCAACGGGTGGCGCTGGCGCGCGCGCTGGCGCCGCGTCCGCGCCTGTTGCTGCTCGACGAGCCCTTCTCCAACCTGGACGTCGACCTGCGCGAACGGCTTGCCTTCGAGGTGCGCAATATCCTGCGCGCCGAGGGGACCACGGCCATCCTTGTCACCCATGACCAGCATGAGGCGTTTGCGATCGCCGACCAGATCGGCGTGATGCACGACGGCCGCATCCAGCAGTGGGACACGCCTTACAACCTGTATCACCGGCCGGCCAACCGGTTTGTCGCCGACTTTGTCGGACAGGGTGTGTTCTTGCCGGGCGCTATCGTCGGGCTCGATCGCGTCCGGATCGAGCTCGGCACCCTGGCCGGCGACAGCCATGGCGCGCTCAGCGGGCAAGTGCGCGTCCTGTTGCGCCCGGACGACGTCATACACGACGATGCGAGCGCCCTGAAGGCGGAAGTGGCCGGCAAGGCCTTTCGCGGCGCCGAGTTTCTTTATACCCTGAAGCTGGCCAGCGGCGCACAGCTGCTGTCGCTGGTGCCGAGCCATCATAACCATGCCATCGGTGAGATGATCGGGATTCGCCTCGATGTCGATCACGTGGTGGCGTTTCCGGCCGGATAAGCCGGTATCGCCGCAGCGCCGGTGACGCCCGGGTTATTGAACAAACCTGTTGACAAGTGATTTTATAGTGTTATAGTTCACTACAACACCACTTCATCACCTCACCAACAGGGGGCATCATGCATCACCACGCTGCACCGCTACCGCGGGAGAGTCGGCCATGACGATCGGCTGGAACGACAACACCCCGATCTACCGCCAGCTCAAGGACCGGGTCATCGGCATGATGCTCGACGGCGCGCTCAAGGCCGGCGACGCCCTGCCTTCGGTACGCCAGGTGGCGGCCGACTACCAACTCAACCCAATCACCGTCTCACGCGCCTATCAGGAGCTGGTCGACGAAAACCTAGTAGAAAAACGAAGGGGAATTGGCATGTACGTAACCGAGGGAGCGAGCGAGAAACTGCTTGCAAGCGAACGCGAGCGCTTCATGCGCGAGGAATGGCCGGCCATGGTGGAGCGCATCCGCCGCCTCGGCCTCGATGTCGAACAGCTGCTGCGCGCTGCGGCCCCGCGAGGTGCGGCATGAACGCCGTGATGTCGGCCAAGGGCCTGTCCAAGCGCTACGGCAAGCAGGTCGCTGTCGATGACATCAGTTTCGACATCCCCGCCGGGCGCATCGTCGGCCTGATCGGTCCCAACGGTTCCGGCAAGACCACGACCCTGAAGGCGGCGCTGGGACTGATTGCGTTCGAGGGCGAGCTGTCGGTGCTCGGCTTCGACCCGCGCACCCAACGTGACGCGCTGATGCAGGAGGTGTGCTTCATCGCCGACGTGGCGATCCTGCCGCGCTGGCTGCGGGTGTGCGACGCCATCGACTTCGTGGCCGGCGTGCATCCGCGCTTCGACCGCGTCAAGGCCGAGCGCTACATCGCCAACACCAAGCTCAAGCCGGGCATGAAAGTGAAGTCCATGTCCAAGGGCATGGTGGTGCAACTGCACCTGGCGCTGGTGATGGCGATCGACGCCAGGCTGCTGGTGCTCGACGAGCCGACCCTGGGCCTTGACATCCTGTACCGCAAGCAGTTCTACCAGAACCTGCTCGAAGACTATTTCGACGAACACAAGACGATCGTCATTACCACCCATCAGGTCGAGGAAGTCGAGCATATCCTGACTGACCTGATGTTCATTCGCGACGGCAAGATCGTGCTGGCCGCATCGATGGACGAAGTGGGCGAACGCTACACCGAGGTGATGGTCGCCGCCGACAAGCTCAGTGCCGCCAACGCACTGCAGCCGATCGACCAGCGCACCGTGTTCGGCAAATCCGTGATGCTGTTCGACGGCGTGGCGCGCAGCCAGCTGGCCGTGCTCGGCGAGACCCGCAATCCAAGCGTCGCCGACCTGTTCGTCGCGACCATGAAAGGAACCTACGCATGAAAACGATGAAATGGCTGTTGCGGCGCGAACTGTGGGAGCACAAGGGCTCGATTTTCTGGGCTCCGATCGTGGTGGGCCTGGCGATGATCGCGTTCATCGGCGGCACCCTCATGTACAACATCGGCGTCAAGGGCATCACGGCCAACGTGGTGGTCAACGGCGTGGCCGTCGACGTCGGCATGGCGTTTAACCGCATGGCGCCGGCCGCGCAGAACGCCCTGATTCACGCCATGGCAACCGGTTACGTCGCAGTGGCCGCGCCGCTGTTCATGGTGCTCACGGTGGTCGCTTTCTTCTACTGCCTGGGCGCGCTGTACGACGAACGGCGCGACCGCAGCATCCTGTTCTGGAAGTCGCTGCCGCTGTCGGACCAGATGACGGTGCTGTCGAAGGTGCTCACCGCGCTGGCCGTGGCGCCCCTGGTCGCCATCGTGGTCGGCACCATCACCTCGACCGTCCTGTTGCTCGTCACGTGCGGCGCGCTTGCGATGAACGGAGCCAGGGTGTTCGGTCCGCTGCTGAGCACCCCTGCCCTCTACCTCACGCCGCTGCAACTGGCCGGCATGCTGCCGGTGTATGTCCTGTGGGCCCTGCCTACCGTGGGCTGGCTGCTGATGGTGTCGGCATGGGCACGCTCGAAGGTGTTCCTGTGGGCGGTCGGCACCCCGATCCTGGCCGTGGTCATCGTGAAATGGGCAAACTTCCTGGTTGACGGGTCGTTCAATGCCGACTGGTTCTTCCAGAACGTGCTGGCGCGCGGACTGGGCGGACTGATTCCGGGCATCTGGCTGGCGTTCGAACATGTACGGCCCGACCAGCTGGTAGGCGTTGCCCATCGCGGACTCGACATGGGGGCGGTATTCACGCAGTCGTGGCTGACGCTGGCCGGGCCGAGCGTGTGGATAGGCGCGCTGGCCGGTGGCGCGATGATCTTCGCCGCGATACGCCTGCGCCGCTGGCGCGACGAGGGCTGAGTCGGCGCTTCGTCGTCTCCTTGCGCCCTTTACTCGAACTGCTTCCTGAAATTTTCGAACTGGGTCTTGAGCGCATCGATTTCGCTGCGCAGCGCGGCCACTTCCTGCTCGAGCTGCCCGACGCGGCTGCCCTGCGCGGGCGAGGAGACCGCGCCGAACGCCGATTCCTGCCGCGCCAGCGCCGCTTCACCGGCCAGCAGCTGCCCGTAACGCGGCTCCTTGGTGCCGGGCGCCAGCGCCGGGTATTTGTCGATCAGGAACTGAAGGCCGGTTTCGACCTCGGCCACCGACTTGAATTCGTGCAGCCGCCCGCTGCGGCTGCGGATCTCGCCGGCGGTCTGCAGGCCGCGCAGCATCAGCACCGTCATGATGGCCAGCTTGTCCTGTTCGAGCGACCATTTGATGCGCAGCCGGTGTTCGTACTTGGTCACGCGCGCGCCGGCCTGCGTGATGCCGTTGACGAACTTGCGCTGCATAAGCCGCTGCAAGACATCCTGCACCGTTTCGTCCGACAGCTGCATGACCGGGTCGCGGCTAGAGAGCTGGTTGCAGCCGTTGGTGATCGCGTTCAGCGAGAGCGGGTAGTTGTCGGGCGTGAGCGCCTCTTTCTCGGCCAGCACGGCAAGCACGCGGATCTCGAACTGGTCAAACTCGGGCGCCCCTTCAATGCTGGCAGGCGATTCTGTACTCATGCGTATATCCTTAGTCGACCAGTTTATTCAATTGCTCGGAATCGAATTTATCAGATTCGGGCATGCTCGGACACGCGATTCCGGCGGCCTTGATGGTCGCCATGATGCATTCGAGCTGCGCATCCTGGCGCGCCGCGTGGTTGATCAGCCCGTGCAGCGCCTTCGTCATCGGGTCGTCGCCGTTGGGGGTGACGCCGTAGGCGGCGAACAGGTGCGCGCTGCGCGGGTCGGTATCTTTCTGGACGATGTGGGCCGGATTGCCGACCGCGGTCGCGCCCGGCGGCACCGGTTTGATGACCACCGCATTCGAGCCGACCTTGGCGTATTCGCCCACGGTGAAGGCGCCCAGCACCTGCGCCCCGGCTCCGATGATGACGCCGCGCTCGAGCGTCGGGTGGCGCTTGGTTCCGGCGGTGAGCTTGGTTCCGCCCAGCGTCACGCCCTGGTAGATGGTGCAGTCGTCGCCGACGATCGCGGTCTCGCCGATGACCACGCCGAAGCCGTGGTCGATGAACACGCGGCGCCCGATGGTCGCGCCCG